>Ga0075426_10002208_pt1 | contig 13972 bp, 15 predicted proteins | sample SoiMethybrSBSTD5_FD_75304 | JGI IMG/M metagenome (GOLD analysis project Ga0075426, IMG submission 75304) | Bulk soil microbial communities from a Populus tree surrounding site in Tennessee, USA - Soil MetaG P. TD hybrid SBSTD5 | ecosystem: Environmental > Terrestrial > Soil > Tree plantation... | reverse complement strand
GTGGCCGCCAAGAGCGCCTGACCCTTTTCGGCCTGCGGGTCCTTAGTTGCCGCTCAGCAGCCGAGCGGCCTGCGACTTCTTGCGCGCTGCGGTGTTCCGGTGCAAGGCGCGGTTCGAAGCAGCCTTGTCGATCGCCTGCACGAGCTCGCGGTATTCGGCCGCGGCACGTTGTTCGTCCCCCTCGTCAATCGCGCTCCGGAGCCGCTTCGTCAGCGTCTTGACCGTGGAGCGGTAGCGAAGATTCTGGAGCCGCTGACGGCTCGAGATCTCGACGCGCTTCTTCTGCTGCTTGATGTTCGGCATGACGTAAAAACGCCCGCTCTGCGGGCTGCGCCAGCGTAGCAAAGGCCCTGCGACGCTCAATGCCGCCGAGCCGGTCGCCGGGAAGAACCGCCGGGAAGTAAGCGAGGCCCGCGCCGAGCGAATCGTCACGCGTTCGTCCCGCCGATGTCACGGAACGGCGCGAACTTGGCGGGTAGGCTGGAGCGCAGAGGGAGGAGGGAAGAGCCCCACCCAAGGGTGGGGGTGTGCGCCCAGCAGGCGGAGCGGCAAGCCCCGCTCGCCGCCGGGCCCCTGACGCGGGCACGGCGGACCCCGTTCCTATACTCGCCACGTGGACGGGCGAGATGCGGGCCGCCGGCTGGCGTGGTCGACGGCGATCTTCTCGCTCGCAACCGGCCTCTCACGCATCCTCGGGCTCGTCCGCGAGATCGTCGCCGCCTACTACTTCGGCGCCCGCGGGCGGATCAACGCGTTCACGGTCGCGTTCCAGGTACCGAACCTCGTCCGCGCGCTGCTCGCCGACGCGGCCATCTCCTCCGCGTTCGTTCCGGTCTTCAGCGAGTTGCTCGAGAAGGGCGAGCGCAAGCGCGCCTGGCGGGTCGCGTCGAGCCTCTTTTGGCTGATCCTCCTCGGCCTCGGCGGCCTGACCGCGCTCTGTATCGTCGTCGCCCCCTGGCTGATCACCCCGTTCGGGAATCCCGGCGGTGACAAGGATCTCGCAGTCGGGCTCGCCCGCGTGCTCTTTCCAATCGTCGTCCTGCTCGGCCTCTCCGGCGTCGTCGTCGGGATCCTGAACAGTTACGAGGAGTTCGCGATTCCGGCGCTGACCCCGGTGTTCTGGAACCTCGCGATCATCGTCGGTCTGGTCCTCGGCGTCCCGCGCGCCGAGACGATCGACGCGAAGCTCTACGTCTACGCGATCGCGATCGTGATCGCGACGCTCATCCAGTTCCTGCTGCCGCTGCCGTGGCTGCGCGGTCGCGACGGGCGCCTCCAGCTCGTGATCGACTGGCACGACCCCGCGGTCAGGCAGGTCTTCGTGCTGATGCTCCCGGTCACGCTCGGGCTCGGCCTGATCAACTTCAACGCCGTCGTCGACTCCATCTTCGCGTCGCGACTGATCGATCCCGAGCTCGCCCCGACGGCGATCGACCGCGCTTTCCGCATCTACATGCTCCCGCAGGGAATGTTCTCCGTGGCCGTCGCAACCGTGCTCTTCCCGTTGATGTCGCGCCAGGCCGCGCGCGGCGATGTGGGCGGCTTTCGCTCCACGGTCGGGCTCGGTCTACGGCAGATCGCCTTCCTGCTCATCCCGGCCAGCGCGTTCGTCGCCGTGCTCGCCGAGCCGATCGTGCGTCTCATCTACCAGCGCGGCCACTTCGCCCCCGGCCAGACGCCCGTCGTCGCAGGGGCGCTCGCCGCGTTCTCGCTCGGACTGACCTTCAACGGCGCGATGCTGATGCTGAACAGGGCTTTCTTCAGCCTCCAGTCGCCCTGGATCCCGACGGCGATCGCCCTTGCCGACCTCGGCCTCAACGCGGCGCTCGACGCGGCCTTCTACCACCTCGGCACGTGGGGGATTCCACTCTCGACTTCCCTCGTGAACATCGCAGGGACGGCGCTGCTGCTCGTTCTCTTGCGACGCAGGCTGCAACGGATCGATTTCGCGCGCACCGCCGAGGCGACGGTACGGATCGTCGCGGCCGCCGCAGTGCTCGCGGCGGTCTCGTACGGAGTCTGGCGCGGGCTCGACGCCGCCCTCGGCCGAGCGCTCTGGGCGCAGCTCGTCTCGGTTGGAGCGGCGCTCGCCGCCGGCACCGCCGCCTATCTCGTTTCGTGCCGTTTGCTGGGAGTTCGTGAGCTGAACGCGTTGCTAGCCTTGCGCGAGCGCCTCCCGCGGCGCTAATTGCGCATGGACCTGGCCAAGATCCGCAACTTCTCGATCATCGCCCACATCGACCACGGCAAGTCGACGTTGGCCGACCGCGTCCTCGAGCTGACCAAAACGGTCTCCGGTCGCGAGATGCGGGCGCAGGTTCTCGACACGATGGAGCTCGAGCGCGAGCGCGGGATCACGATCAAGGCCCAGGCCGTGCGCGTCACCTGGAAAGGCCACGAGCTGAATCTGATCGACACCCCCGGGCATGTCGACTTCACCTACGAGGTCTCGCGCTCGCTCCAGGCCTGCGAGGGCGCGGTGCTCGTCGTCGACGCCGCGCAGGGAGTGGAGGCGCAGACCGTCGCGAACGCGTACCTCGCGATCGAAAACGACCTCGAGATCGTCCCGGTCGTGAACAAGATCGACCTCCCGCAGGCCGACCCGAACGAGGCGGCGAAGGAGATCGCGGAGCTCGTCGGCGGCGAGCCGGACGACGTCCTGCGCATCTCGGCGAAGACCGGCGAGGGCGTCGCCGCCGTGCTCGATGCGATCGTCGAGCGAATCCCAGCGCCGACGGGTGATCCCGCGGCGCCGGCACGGGCGCTCGTCTTCGACTCCTCGTACGACCAGTACCGCGGCGTCGTCGCCTTCGTGCGGGTCGTCGACGGCTCCTTCGCGGCCCGCGAACCCGTCCGCGCCATGGCGCAGGGAACCCGCTTCGAGGCCGAGGAGGTCGGCTTCTTCGCGCCGACGATGCGCGCCGCCGAGACGCTCGGCGCGGGCGAGGTCGGCTACGTGATCACTGGGCTCAAGGACGTCAGCCGCCTGCGCGTCGGCGACACGCTGACGTCGGAGCGGCGCCCCGCTTCTGAACCGCTCCCCGGCTACAAGGACGTCAAGCCGATGGTCTTCTCAGGGCTCTTCCCGACCGACTCGGACGACTATCCGGCCCTGCGCGACGCGCTCGAGCGGCTGAAGCTGAACGACGCCGCGCTCTTCTATGAGCCGGAGACGAGTCAGGCGCTCGGCTTCGGATTCCGCTGCGGGTTCCTCGGCCTGCTGCACATGGAGATCGTGCGTGAGCGCCTCGAGCGCGAGTTCGACCTCGATCTGCTCGTGACCGCCCCGAACGTCGCCTATCGCGTGCTCGAGCGGAGCGCGGATTGGGTCGAGGTGCACAACCCGGCGGAGATGCCGCGCGAGCTCGATGCGGTCGAGGAGCCCTACGTGCGCGCTTCGATCATTGTCCCCAAGGAGTATGTCGGCCCGGTCATGGAGCTGAACAACGACCGCCGCGGCCGCTTCGACCACATGGAGTACCTGTCGCCCGAGCGCGTCCTGCTCGCCTACGAGCTGCCCTTGGCGGAGATCGTGCTCGACTACTACGACCAACTCAAATCGCGAACGCGCGGCTACGCAAGCTTCGACTACGACGTCGCCGGCTTCCGACCTGGCGACCTCGTCCGTGTCGACGTGCTGATCGCCGACGAGCCGGTCGACGCGCTCTCGATGATCGTCCACCGCGACGCCGCCTACCCTCGCGGGCGCGCGCTCGTCGAGCGGCTCAGGGCGGAGATCCCGCGCCAGTACTTCGACGTCGCCGTGCAGGCCGCGATCGGCTCCCGGGTGATCGCGCGCGAGACGGTGAAGGCGAAGCGCAAGGACGTGCTCGCGAAGTGTTACGGCGGCGACATCACCCGCAAGCGCAAGCTGCTCGAGAAGCAGAAGGCGGGCAAGCGCCGGATGAAGCAGGTCGGAGCGGTCGAGGTGCCGCAGGAGGCGTTCCTCGCCGTGCTCAACCTCGACGACGGGAGCCGGCGATGACCGGCCCGGGCTCGGTGCGGCACCTCTACGTCCACCTCCCGTTCTGCGCGAGCCGGTGCGGCTACTGCGACTTCGTCACCGTGGTCGGTCGCGGCGGCCAGCATGCCGCCTACGTCCGCGCCCTGCTCGCGGAGCTCGAGCTCGAGCGGCAGACGCTCGCGCCCGAGCTCGAGACGGTCTTCCTGGGCGGCGGCACGCCGACCTTCACTGAGGCTGGTCAGCTCGAGCGGCTGCTCGCGGCCCTGCCGCCGGCCGTGGAGGTGACGGTCGAGGCGAACCCGGAGACAGTGACACCGGGGCTCGCGGCGCTGCTGCGGCGAAACGGCGTCGACAGGGTCTCCCTCGGCGCGCAGACGTTCAGGCCCGAGCTGCTCCGCGTCCTCGACCGCGTTGCCGGTCCTGACGACGTCCGCCTCGCCTTCTACTATCTCCGTGATGCCGGTTTTGACAACATCTCGCTGGATCTCATCTACGGAATCCCGGGGCAGGAGCCCGCCGACCTCGATGCCGACATAAAGGAGGCGCTCGCGCTTCGGCCCGAGCATCTCTCCTGCTACGAGCTCGAGGCGAAGGCCGGCACCCGCTTCGCACACGCACACGGAGATGAGCTCCGCCGCCAGGCGGAGGCGATGGAGAGCTACTTCGAGCGTGTCGTCGAGACGCTCGTCGGCGCCGGTTACCGGTGGTACGAGACGGCGAACTTCGCCCGCATGGATGCGGGCGACCGTGACCTGCGCTCGCGCCACAACCTGGCTTACTGGCGCGGGCGGGACTACCTCGGGCTCGGGGTCGGCGCGGTCTCGACCGTCGATGGTCGACGCTGGCGGACGACGCCCCGGCTGGCGCTCTACCTGGCGGCGCTCGGCGCGGGCCGGCGCCCGCCCCGGGAGCTGGAGCTCCTGCCGGAGGCGGTACGTCGCGCGGAGCGTGTCATGCTCGGTCTGAGACTGGACGAGCCGCTGCCGCTTGCCGGGTTCGCGGGCGAGGTCGACGCCGCTGCTCTCGGGCGCCTGGAGCGGCTCGGGTTGGCCCGAACGGTCCCCCTCGCCGATCGCGACGCGGGCCGGCGTGCCGCGGCGCTGGCCTTGACCAGGAAGGGACGACTGCTCGGCGACGCGGTGACCGCTGATCTGCTCGCCTGAAGCCATCGCTTGCGCCGGCGAGCCGAGGACGTCGTGGTTTTCCACGGCGTCAGTTTCATCGCGGTCACGGGAGCCTTCAGCGTTGAGACTCTCTCCGAGATCGGTCTCTAAAATTTCCCTGCAGAGATGGCGAATATCGCTCCGACCGAGCTGACCGAGCGGCAGCGGGCGCTTCTCCGCGCCGTCGTCGAGGAACACATTGCAACCGGGCAACCGGTCGGCTCGAAGACGCTGCTCGAGCGGACGACGCTTCGAGTTTCGTCGTCGACGGTCCGAGCCGACCTCGCTGAGCTCGAGACGCTCGGTTTGCTCACCCATCCCCACACCTCGGCCGGCCGCGTCCCGACCGAGGCCGCCTACCGCTACTACGCGACCGGACTGCTCGAACGGCTGGAACCGAACCCGGGCCCGTTCCCGCTGGACCTGAGTGACGCGCGGGCCGAGGTCGAATCGGCGCTCCAGGCGACGACCGAGATGCTCTCGGAGGTGACGCGGCTGCTTGCGCTCGTCTCGGCGCCGCCGCTCGAAAGCGCGACCGTCCGCCACGTCGAAGTGCTGCGGCTGCAACCGCAGGTCGTGATGATCGTCGTCATCGCGTCGACGGGGGCGGTCACGAAGCGGGTCTTCGCATTCGCCGAGCCTGTCGATCCGGGCCTCGCGAACTGGGCCGGCCAATACCTCAACGACACGCTCGCCGGCCTCTCACCGGGCACGCACCAGCTGAGGCAAAAGCTCGAGGACCCGAGCCTATCGCAGCGCGAGGCGGCGTTCCTGACAACGCTCCGCCCGACCTTCACGGAGCTGCTTGGGGAGCGGCAGAGCCTCTACGTCGGCGGCGCCGCCGGACTGCTCGAAAGCGCCCGTGGCGACGAGCTCGATGCCTACCACCGGCTCCTCGAGCTGCTCGAGAAGCGAGCGGCGCTCTTGGAGGTGCTCGGCCAGTCGCTCGATGCGCGCCGCCCGTTCGTCCGGGTCGGCGTCGACCTCGAGCATCCCGATCTGCAGCGGCTCTCGCTTGTCGGCGCGGCCTACGGTCTCGCAAACCGCGCCCTCGGCGCAGTCAGCCTGCTCGGTCCCGTCCGGATGGACTACGAGAAGGCGCTGCGTTCGGTGCGAGGCGCCGCGTCGGAGCTCTCCCGCTTCGTCGAGGAGATTTACGAGAGCAATTGAGGGGTGACAGCGAGACCCGGAGCTAGGGTGGGCTGATGGCGACGACACGGCGCGATTACTACGAGGTTCTCGGCGTCTCGCGGGCAGCGGACGACGCCGAAATCAAGCGCGCCTTCCGCCGGCTCGCCCGCGAGCTTCATCCCGATGTCTCCGAGGCGGCCGACTCACAGGAGCGTTTCCGCGAGGTCGTGGAGGCGTACGAGGTGCTCTCGAAGCGCGAGACGCGGGAGCTCTACGACCGGTTCGGCCATGCCGGGCTGCGCGGCGGCGGCTTCACGCCGACGCAGTTCGACTTCGGCAGCCTCACCGATCTGTTCTCCGCCTTTTTCGGCGACGACCTCTTCGGCGTCGGCGCTCGCCCGACGCGCTCGCGGGGTGCCGACCTCGGCGTCCGCATCGAGATCGAGCTCGCCGAGGCGGCGACGGGAATCGAACGCGAGGTCCCATTCCCTGTCGCCGTCACGTGCAGTGTTTGCGGCGGCAGCGGCGCCGCACCCGGCACTAGCCCGGTCACGTGTGCGACGTGCGGCGGTTCCGGCCGCCTCCAGCATGTCTCCCGCAGCGCCTTCGGCGAGTTTGTGCGCACACAGAGCTGTCCCGACTGCCGTGGAGCGGGTCGGCGGGTCGAAGAGCCCTGCTCCGAGTGTCGTGGCGAGGGGCGAACGCTCGAGGAGCGGACGCTCCAAGTCGACGTCCCGCGAGGAATCCACGACGGCCAGCAGATCCGGATCTCGGGCGAGGGCCACGCAGGCGGCGGCGGGGGCCGCGCGGGCGACGTCTACGTCGAGGTGAGGATCAAGCCCGATCCGCGCTTCGTTCGCGAGGGTGACGACATCTTCTCGACGGTCGACCTGACGATCATCGAGGCGGCACTCGGCGCGACCGTGACGGTGCAGACGCTGGACGGGGAAACGGAGCTCGAGTTCCCGGCAGGGACGCAGCCGGGCGAGATCCGGGTGCTCCGCGGGCGCGGCATGCCCGTTCTGCAGGGATTCGGCCGCGGCGACCACCGCGTGCTGGTCAACGTCGCCGTTCCGCGGCGGCTGACCGATGAGCAACGGAGCCTGCTCGAGCAGTTCGGCCGCTCGACGGACGATGAGACGTACCGCGCGGACGAAGGGTTCTTCGAGAAGCTGAAGAGCGCGTTTCGCTGAACGGGCTGCGGCGCGTCTCGGTCACCGTCGGCCGCGAAGCCGCGGAGGGGGCGCGCGCCGAAATGCTCGCGCTCTTCCCGGAAGGCTTCGAAGAGTCAGAGCGCGGCGACGAGCTCGTGCTTTCGGCGTACACCGACGCGCGGGGCGAGGGCCGGATGGCGGCCGCATTCGGAGAGGTGACGACGACGGACGTCCCTGCCGACTGGGTGGAGCGGTGGAAGCGGTTCCACCGGCCGGTCAGCGCCGGCGGCATCTGGATCGTGCCGCCGTGGGAGGATCCTCCGCGCGGCGCCGACTCTGTCCTCATCGATCCCGGCCGTGCGTTCGGAACCGGGGCGCATCCGACCACCCGCCTCTGCCTCGACGTCGTCAGCGAGCTCGAGCCCGGATCGCTACTCGACATCGGCTGCGGCTCCGGCGTTCTGGCGATCGCGGCTGCGAAGCTCGGCTTCGCGCCGGTGATCGGGCTGGACAGCGACCGGCACGCTGTCGAGGCGGCGCGGGCCAACGCCGCCGCAAACCGCCTCGAGCTCGAGTTCGAGCAGGCCGACGCGCGGGTAGAGCCGCTGCCCCAGGCCGACGTCGCGGTCGCGAACGTGACCGCCGAGGTGGTCGCCGAGGTCGCCGAGCGGGTCGAGTGCTCGCTCTTCGTCACCTCCGGCTACTTCGAGGCCCACGTGCCGAGCCTGCCGCGCTTCCGGACGATCGACCGGCGCACGCTCGAGGGATGGGCGGCCGATCTGCACGCCCGGGAGTAGCATCCGGCGCCGTGGCGAGCTTCTCGATCCGTTTCCTCGGCTGCAAGGTCTCCCAGACCGACGCGCAGGAGGTGCGCGAGCGGCTGCTGGCCGATGGTCATGTCGAGTCCGAGGGAGCCGACGTGGCCGTCGTCAACACGTGCTGCGTGACGCACGAAGCAGTCCGGAAGTCGCGCCACGCGGTCTCGCGCGCGGCACGCACCCACAGGCGCGTCTACGTGACGGGATGCGGGGCGAACCTGAGCGGCGACGCCTTTGCAGGGATGCCGGCAAACGTCACCGTCATCGCCCGGCCGAGCGAGGAGACGCCGGAGGTCGTGGCAGGCGACGTGGGCGCGATCGGCTGCGTCCAGGATGACGCGCGCCTCGAGCGGGTCCGCGCGTTCGTGAAGGTGCAGGATGGCTGCAGCTTCTCGTGCAACTTCTGCGTCGTGCCGCTCGTGCGCGGGCGATCCCGCAGCCGCCGCGCCGCCGCCGTGCTCGCCGAGATCCGGCGTCGAGTCACGCAGGGTCACCGTGAGGTCGTCCTGACCGGGATCAACCTCGGCTGCTACCGCGACCGCGAGGCCGGCTTCACTCTTGCGCGCCTCGTGCGGGAGGCCGGCCAGACCCCCGGGCTCGCCCGTCTGCGCCTCTCCTCGATCGAGGTCAATCACGTGAACGACGAGCTCGTCGCCGCGCTGCGGGAGACGCCGACGCTCGCCCGCCACCTGCACGTTCCGCTCCAGTCCGGCGACGACCGCCTTCTGCGCGCGATGGCGCGGCGCTACTCGAGCGACACCTACCTGCGCCGTCTCGCCGGGCTCGAGGACTTCAACCTGACCAGCGACGTGATCGTCGGTTTCCCCGGCGAGGACGAGCTCGCCTTCAGACGGACGCTTCGCGTCGTGCGGCTCGCGCAGATCACCAAAGTGCACGTCTTTCCGTACTCGCCCCGACCCGGCACGCGGACCGCGGGGGCGGATCCAGTCCCGGCGGCGACAAAGAAGGAACGAAGCGCGCGGCTGCGGGCGGCCTCTCACGAGGCCTGTCTCGTGCGCTGGCGCTCCAAGCTCGGCACGGAGGACGTCGTGCTCGTCGACCGCCCGGGCCGCGGCTACGGGGACGACTACTCGCCGTGGCTGGTCGACGCGCCGGTGGGCGAGCTCGTCCGGGTGAGAGCCACGGCCGTCTTGGAGGAGGGGATTCTCGCTGCCTGAGGACTGCCTCTTCTGCGACCTGTACAGGGAGGGCGATCACGTCCGGGCCGCGGACGGCTTCGTCGCGATCAAGGACATCAACCCGCGTGCGGACGTCCACCTGCTCGTGATCCCCGAGCGGCACGTTGCGGGCTTTCGGGAGATCGGCGAGTTCGAGCCGGACGAGGCGAAGCGGATGTTGGAGTTCGTCGCCGAGACTGCGCGTGAGGCCGGGCTCGAGGACTACCGCGTCGTCGTGAACGTCGGCGAGGGCGCGGGGCAGACCATCTTTCACCTGCACTGGCACGTGCTCGGCGGTCGCGCCGCGGGGTTGCCCTGATGAGCCTGATCGCGCGGCTCGAGGACGAGCTCAAGCAGGCGATGGTCGCCCGCGACGAGTCCCGCCGAGACGCACTCCGGCTGATCCTCTCGAGCCTCCGGTCTGCGGAAAAGGAGCTCCAGCGTCCCCTCCACGACGACGAGGAGCTGCAGGTGCTGCAGCGCGAGCGGAAGCGCCGGATCGAGGCCGCCGAAGCGTTCCGGGGAGGCGGCCGCGAGGAGCAGGCGCAGGGCGAGGAAGAGGAACTCGCAGTGCTCGAGGAGTTCATGCCCGCTCCGCTCTCCGAGGAGGAGCTCGAGGAGATCATCGACGACGCGATCGCAGAGGTCGGCGCGACGAGCATCCGGGACCTCGGCCGCGTGATGGCAGACGTGATGCCGCAGGTCTCCGGCCGAGCGGACGGGTCGGTGGTCAGCCAGCTGGTGCGTGAGAAGCTGGCCTGACAGCCCGGATGCGGAGGGCAAAGCTCGGAGTCGGCTCGTCCGCCGAGACGAGTGCGCATCGCCGCCGGTTCTAGTTGGCGTGCGCGCGTGCCCCCACCCTCTCAATGGGTGGGGCTTCACCCTCCTCCCTCGTCCTCGACGCTACCGGGCAGACGCGGACGCGGGGCCGACCAAGCCGCGCCGATTGTGGAACTTTTGCCCGCCTACACGGGCTCGGGCCGCCGTTGCCAGGCATTGCGGCGGGCAGCCGACGGCGCCACGCGGTCCCTACACTGAGCCGCGGTGCAGGAGGTTTTTACGGTCTCAAACGAGGTCGCGGCCGAGCTCGCGACGATCGGCGACGGCGTGCTCGGCGCGCTTCGGGAACGGCTTCGCTGCACGATCATGCTGCGCGGCAACCGGCTCACGATCGAGGGCGACGAGCCACACGTCGAGCAGGCGCGAGCCGTTGTCGACGAGCTCGCCGATCTCGTCGAGGGCGGTCACGACATCAGCCCGACGACCGTCGATGCAGTCGTGTCCGCGCTGGAGCAGACGGAGGACATACGCGAGGTCTTCGACGACGTCGTCTGGCGACACCGCGGCAAAAAGATCGCGCCGAAAACAGTCACGCAGAAGCGCTACGTCGACTCGATCCGCAACCACACGGTCACCTTCGGGATCGGCCCGGCCGGGACGGGCAAGACGTACCTCGCGATGGCGCTCGCGGTCGCGGCTCTCTCGAACCGAGAGGTCGGGCGGATCATCCTGACCCGTCCGGCCGTGGAGGCCGGCGAAAGGCTCGGCTTTCTGCCGGGAACGCTCCTCGAGAAGGTCGACCCCTATCTACGCCCGCTTTTCGACGCGCTCTACGACATGCTCGAGCCGGACCGGCTGACCGCGCACATGGAGAAGGGTGTGATCGAGGTCGCCCCGCTCGCCTTCATGCGCGGCCGAACGCTGAACGACTCGTTCATCATCCTCGACGAGGCGCAGAACACGAGCCCCGAGCAAATGCAGATGTTCCTGACGCGGCTCGGCTTCGGCTCGAAGGTCGTCGTCACCGGCGATGTCACTCAGATCGACCTGCCGCGCGAGCAGGCCTCGGGCCTGATCCAGGTGCAGGACATCCTCGGCTGGCTGGACGGCGTCGCTTTCGTTCGCTTCGGGCACGAGGACGTGGTCCGTCACAAGCTCGTGCAGCGGATCGTCGAGGCCTACCGGCTGCACGCGGAGGAGACCGGCACCGAGCGGAGCAGATAGGGACGTGATCGCGGTCGAGGTCTCGAATCGCAGCGGCGTCGACGTCGACGCCGACGGTGCGAGCGCGCTCGCGCGCGAGGTGCTCGCCTCCGAGGGCGTCGAGGAGGGCGAGCTCGGCCTCATCTTCGTCGGGCCCGACGAGATCAGGGCGCTCAAGCACGAGCACCTCGGCATCGATGAGCCAACCGACGTTCTCTCCTTCCCGATCGATGGGCGAGGGGGTCTGCCTGCCGGAGTGCCACGCCAGCTCGGAGACGCGATTCTCTGCCCGCAGGTGGTGGGGGAGGCGTGGCGGCAACCGCTCGTCCACGGGCTCCTGCACCTGCTCGGGTACGAGCACGGTGCCGAGATGGAAGCGAAGGAGCGGTCGTGGCACGCCTGACGCTTCCGGGGTCGCGGCTCCGCGGCAACGGCGACGGCACCGTTCAGCGCGACCGCCTGCGGAGGCCGCTGCGGCGTCCGCCGTCGATCTTCGAGAGCTTCAACTTCGCCGTCGAGGGGATCATCCACGTGCTCCGCACGCACCGGAACATGCGTGTGCACTTCGCGGTCGCGATCGTCGTGCTCGTTGCGGCCGTTTGGGTCGGCGTCTCGAAGCTCGAGCTGATCGCACTCCTGCTCGCGATCGCCTTCGTCTTCATCACCGAGATGATCAACTCGGCGCTCGAGCAGGCGATCGACGTGGCGACCACCTCCTTCGATCCGCTGGCCAAGCTCGCCAAGGACGTCGCGGCGGGCGCGGTGCTGATCGCCACGGTGAACGCGGTCGCGATCGGCTACCTCGTCTTCGCGGGCGAGGTGTCGGAGCGAAGTTCGAGGCTGCTCGACCGGCTCCGCGACGCGCCTGCGAACCTGACCCTGATCGCCCTGGTCCTGACGATCCTGATCGTGATCGCGACGAAGGCGTTCACGGGCCGTGGGACGCCGCTGCGAGGCGGACTGCCTTCGGGGCATGCGGCGCTCGCCTTTGCCGGCTGGATGGCTGCGACCTACGTCGTCGGCGCCGAGCACCGCTTCCTCATCTCCTCGATCGCGCTGCTGATGGCGTTCCTCGTCGCGCAGACGCGGATCGAGGCAGGCGTCCACTCGACGCTCGAGGTCGCCTACGGCGGCCTGCTGGGAGCGCTCGTCACGCTGGCGATCTTCCAACTCTTTTCATGAGCGACGAGCTTCTCGAGCGAGCACGGGCCGCGGCCGCGCGCGCCTACGCTCCCTACTCGAACTATCTGGTCGGCGCCGCCGTCCGCACACGAGACGGGCGCATCTACGAGGGCGTCAACGTCGAGAACGCCGCGTATCCGCTCGGAATCTGCGCCGAGCGCACGGCGATCGCCTGCGCGGTCGTCGACGGATGCCGTCCCGGCGACCTCGCCGAGATCGCGATCACGGCCTCGCCGTGCGGCGGCTGCCGCCAGTGGCTGCACGAGTTTCGAATCGAGCGCGTGACGTTTCCGAACGCGAAGGGGGACATCGTCTCGTTCACGCCGGGTGAGCTGCTCCCGGAGACTTGGGATCTGCCCGCGTGAGCAATCGTCGCAGTTCGGTCGCAGTCCGACACGCTTCCGTCACCCGCGCGATCGCATTTCAGCGGTATCGTCGACGGCGAGGGAGGAGGGACGAGCCCCACCCAATGAAGGGTGGGGGTGCGGGCCGCGGGCGCGCCGACGGGCTCACGTGAAAAGCGGGTTCGTCGCCGTCGCCGGGCGGCCCAACGTTGGCAAGTCGACGCTCGTGAACGCGCTCGCCGGCGGCAAGGTCGCAATCGTTTCGGACAAGCCGCAAACGACGCGCAGGCGGATCTTCGGGATCGCGAACGGCGACGATTACCAGCTGGTCCTCGCCGACCTACCTGGGTTTCAGCGGCCTCGCGATCCGCTGACCGAGCGCATGCAGCGCACTGTCGACCAGGCCTTCGACGACGTCGACGGCATCCTCTTCGTTCTCTCCGCGCGCGAGCGGATCGGCGCGGGCGACCGCTTCATCGCCGAACGCGTCTTCTCGCTCGGCCCACCCGTGGTGATCGCGCTCAACAAGGTCGACCGGCTGAAGCCCGGCCACATTGCGAGTCAGATGCAGACGGCATCGCAGCTGGGTGACTTTCGGGCTCTCCACCCGGTCAGCGCCGTGACCGGCGACGGCGTCAGCGAGCTTCGGCAGGAGCTGGTCGACCTGTTGCCGGAAGGACCGCTCTATTACCCGTCCGACCAGCGCACGGACCTCTCGCCCGAACAACAGATCGCCGAGCTGATCCGCGAGAAAGCGCTGCAACTGACCCGCGACGAGGTTCCGCACGCGATCTCCGCCGAGGTCGACGAGCTCGACGAAAAGGTCATCCGGGCGACCGTCTTCGTCGAGACCGAGTCGCAGAAGCAGATCGTCGTCGGTCGCGGCGGCTCGGTGGTCAAGCAGATCGGCACGCGTGCGCGTCCCGAGATCGAGCTCCTCCTCGGCCGGCCGATCTACCTCGAGCTCCAGGTCAAGACCCGTCCGAGATGGCGCCGCGACGCGGCGATGCTGGAGCGGCTCGGCATTTGAGCGGGCTGCTGGCGCTCTTCGACCT
>Ga0075426_10002206_pt1 | contig 13973 bp, 10 predicted proteins | sample SoiMethybrSBSTD5_FD_75304 | JGI IMG/M metagenome (GOLD analysis project Ga0075426, IMG submission 75304) | Bulk soil microbial communities from a Populus tree surrounding site in Tennessee, USA - Soil MetaG P. TD hybrid SBSTD5 | ecosystem: Environmental > Terrestrial > Soil > Tree plantation... | reverse complement strand
CTTCGGCGCGAGTGATGGCGTCTTGGAGACGATCGCGGAGGCTCAGTGCTCCCTGCCGTACTTCTGCTCGATGCGCCGCAACCGGGTGCCGAGTTCGGATTTGGTGAAAGGCTGGACTTTGATCAACTGTGAAACATATCGTTGGCCAATCCGATAGGACAACTGAACCGGTTGTGGCTCCTTCGAGCCAAGCCGAGGTGCGCGCGTGGGGTGGGCTTCATCGCTCACGGGAACACGGATTAGACGGATTGAGCGGATTTTACGGATCGCTCGGCTGCGAGGGGAGCGTCCAGGCGCTCATTGTCGAGACGATTGGGTCTTTGTTAACAACAACAAGACCTGTTGTCTTTCAGCCCGCAGCGATGTGGGCGCGTCGTTCCCCGCCGCCGCAGCCGAGCAATCCGTAAGATCCGCTCGATCCGTCTAATCCGTGTTCCCCAGAGCGAGGAATCCTTCCCATGAGCGGGAAGCCCTGCCCCGAGCGAGCAAGCTTGCCACGCGCAACTACATCGACCATGTCGCTGGTCCCTTCGCCGCACCAGATCGCCGTCGGTCCCCTTTGATTCGGAGCGATGTAACCGTGGCCCTCACGATCACCGAACTCTCGAAGACGTATCCCAACGGCGTTCGCGCGCTCAAGAACGTATCCCTCACCGTGGGCAGCGGGATGTTCGGCCTCCTCGGGCCTAACGGAGCCGGCAAGAGCTCACTCATGCGCACCATCGCCACGCTCCAGGACCCCGACTCCGGCGCCATCCATCTCGACGGCATCGACGTCCTCAAGGACAAGGATGACGTGCGTAAAGTGCTCGGCTATCTGCCGCAGGAATTCGGCGTGTATCCGAAGATGTCGGCGGTCGACATGCTCTCGCATCTCGCCATCCTCAAGGGCATCACGAGCGCCGGCGAGCGCAAGACGATGGTCGAGGCGCTGTTGCAGCAGACCAACCTCTGGGACGTGCGCAAGAAAGCGCTCTCGACATATTCGGGCGGGATGAAGCAGCGCTTCGGCATCGCGCAGGCGCTGCTCGCCAACCCGCGCCTCATCATTGTCGACGAACCCACCGCCGGTCTCGATCCGGCGGAGCGCAATCGCTTCTTGAATCTGCTGTCGTCGATCGGCCGCGACGTGACGGTCATTCTCTCGACGCACATCGTGGACGACGTGCTCGAGTTGTGTCCGCGCATGGCGATCATTGCGCAAGGCGAGCTGCTGCTTGAGGGGTCGCCGAGCGAGTGTCTCGCGACGCTGCAGGGACAGATCTGGTCGCACGTGCTGAGCAGCGACGAGGAGCTCAAGGCGATCGAAGCCGAGCTCAAGGTGGTGAGCAGCCATCTGGTGGCGGGACAACACGAGATTCGCGTGTTCTCGCCGACGAATCCGGGAGCCGGCTTTCAGTCCGTGCCCACCGAGCTCGAGGACGTGTACTTCCTGACCGTTGCCCGTCACGCCGTCAACTGACTAACGAGCGAGCGACGACACATGAGCCTGTTCCTCGAGTTCTTCTCGTTCGAACTCAAGTTCCGCGCGAAGAGCATCTCCACCTACGTCTACTTCGTGGGGTGGTTGGCGTTCGGCTTTTTCTGCACGGGATCGCAGAGCTTCGGACCCGTCGGGTTCCAGAACGGAAAAGTGCTGCTCAACGGACCGTACGCCCTCGCTTACAACCAGCTCGCGGCGGCGCTGTTCGGCGTGATCATCATTTCCGCCATCTTCGGGCCGTCGATCCTGCGCGACTTCCAGCGCGATACCTATCAGATGCTGTTCACCAAGCCGATCTCCAAGTTCGCGTACTTGGGCGGCCGTTGGGCGGCGTCGTTCGTGACCTGCGTGTTCGTGTTCGCGGGCGTGGCGGTGGGCATGTGGTTAGGCACCTACGCGCCGTGGACCGACCAGGCGCGCATCGGGCCGAACGTCCTGTGGTGGTACGTGCAGCCGTTCCTCTCCATCGCCGTCATCCAGATTTTCGTACTCGGTTCGCTGTTCTTCGCGGTGGCGGCGCTGACGCGCAAGCTGGTCGTCGTGTACCTGGAGGGCGTGGCCCTCTTCATGGTCTACATCATCGGCATCACCGTGTACAGCGCGACGCGGTCGCTCGAGCATTTCTGGTCCGGCATCCTCGACCCCGTCGGGTTCGTGCTCTTCGACAACATCACGCGCTACTGGACGGTGCTCGAGAAGAACACGCAGCTGGTGCCGTGGGGCTTCGGCGGCTACTCGCCGGGCGTGTTCCTCTACAATCGCATCCTGTGGACCGTCGTCGGCCTGATATCGTTAGGCGTCGTGTGGCGGCTCTTTCCAATGTCGGTGGAGGCGCTCACCGCCCGATCGCAGAGCCGGCGCGCGGCCAAAGCCCGACAGGTGGACGCCGATGAGGCGCAGCCGATCCGCACGCTCGTGGCGGCGGCGCTGCCCCGGGTGAGGCAAGTCTTCGGGCGGAGCACGACGTTCGCGCAATACCTGACGCTCACCCGGATGCGCGTGCGCATGATCACGCGCGAGGTGCCGTTCTGGGGCATCGTCGCGCTGCTCATCGTGTTCGCCATCAACAACGGCAATTTCGCCGGCGACGTCGGGGATCAGAACGTCTGGCCTGTGACGTACCTGATGCTGCAAGCCGTCGAGGGTTCCGCCGAGCTCTTTTTCTACATCGTGGCCACGCTGTACGCCGGCGAGCTCATTTGGCGTGAGCGCGACAACCACTTCGACGGCATCCACGACGCGCTGCCGATGCACGCGACTACCGACTGGCTCTCCAAGCTCACCGCGATTGCGGCGATCGAGCTGATCCTGCTCACCGTGACGGGCCTGGTTGGCATCTTCATGCAGACCATCGCGGGCTACCACCATTACGAGCTGCTGCAATACGCCAAGGAGCTTTACGTCGTCACGTTCCCGCAGGTGATGGGTTGGGCCGTCCTGGCGATGTTCGTGCAAACGGTGGTGTCGAACAAGTTCCTGGGACACGGGATCGTCATCGCGATCTTCGTGTTGGAGCCGATCCTGTACAATTTCGGCTGGCAGAACACGCTGTACCTGCCCGGCCAGTTCACGTCGTACACGTACTCGGACATGAACGGGTACGGATATTACGTCGCGACGATCTTCTGGGCGGTCTTGTATTGGCTGGCGATCTTTGCCGTGTTGGGCCTGGTCTCGATCGCGTTCACGCAGCGCGGCGCCGAGGAGTCGGGACGAGCGCGGTTGCGGCAGGCGCTCGCGCGGGCGCCGCGGCTCCTGCCGGCGGCGGTCGCCTTCCTGATCGTTGCGTTAGGCGCTGGCGGCTGGTTCTACTACAACGCGCACGTCCTCAACGAGTACCGCACGCCCGACGACAACCGGCGCATCAGCGCCGGCTACGAGAGGGACTTCAAGAAGTATGAGCTCCTGCCGCAGCCCAAGACCACGGCGGTGGACGCGACGATCGACATCTTTCCGGATCGCCGGTCGTTCGCCGGCACCGGCCGCTTCACGCTGCAGAACAAGTCGGGCGTGCCGATCTCGCAGGTCCACCTGACGGACGCGCAGCAAACGGTTTCCGACGTGTCGTTCAACCGGCCGTTCCATCTCGTGAGCCGCGCGCCGCGCGACCTGTACGCGATCTACGCGTTGGAGCAGCCGCTCGAGCCCGGCGACACCATGACGATGACGTTCCACGTGGGGTGGACCACCCGCGGGTTCCGGGACGGGAACGAGCTCGCACAATTCGCGCCTAACGGAACGTTCTTCGATGTCGGCGTGTTCCCCACGATCGGCTACGACCGGAACCAGGAAATCAGCGACCCGCGCTGGCGACGCGAGCAGCACCTGGGTCCGTTAGTCGAGCTGCCGCCGCGCACCGACTCGGTCTACGCGATGCGCAATTTGTTCACGCCGACGTCCGACTGGATCACGTATCACACGGTGGTCAGCACGTCGGATGATCAGATCGCGATCGCGCCCGGATACCTCAAGCGCCAGTGGACGCGGAACGGCCGCCGCTACTTCGAGTACAGCATGGGGTCGCAGCACATCCTGAACTTCTACGCGTACCTCTCCGGCCGGTACGCGGTGCGCAGAGAGGTGTACCACGACTCGAGCGGCGCGGATCCGGTGAACCTCGAGGTCTATTACGACCCGCAGCACACCTACGACATCGACGACATGCTCGCGAGCGCGCGCGCGGGCCTCGACTACTATCAGTCGCGATTCAGTCCGTATCAGTTCACGCAGTTCCGCATCATGGAGTTCCCCCGCTACCGCACGTTCGCCCAATCGTTCGCCAACACCGTGCCGTTCTCAGAGGGCATCGGCTTCATCACGCGCGTGAAGAAACCGACCGACGTCGACCTCACGTATTTCGTCACGGCGCACGAGCTCGGCCACCAGTGGTGGGGCCACCAGTTGATCGGCGGCGAAGTCGAAGGATCGAACATGATGGCCGAGACGCTGGCGCAGTACTCCGCCTACATGGTGATGCAGCACAAGTACGGCAAGGACTACATGCACCGCGTGCTCAAGCACTTCCTCGACCAGTACCTCCGCGGCCGCACGGGCGAAGTGAGGCATGAGCCGCCGCTGGCCCAGGTACAGAACGAGCCGTACGTGTGGTATCAGAAAGGCGGACAGATCATGTACACGCTGGCCGACTACATCGGCGAGGACAAGGTCGACCTGGCGTTGCACAACTTCCTCATGCAGTACCGATACGCGAACGCGCACAACCAGGTGGATGCGGCGGACTCGACGCACGGCACGCAGTCCTCGGACACGCGCTATCCGGACACGCGCCTGCTGGTCGATGCCCTGCGCGCCCAGACGCCGCCCGATCTGCAGTATCTGATCGACGACGGCTTCAACCGCATCGTGCTGTACGACGACAAGACGCTCTCGGCGACGTCGAAGCAGCTGCCTAACGGAAAGTATCAGGTGACGCTGGACGTGCGGGCGCGCAAGGTGCAGGTCGACAGCGCGGGCGTGGAGTCGCCGATGCCGCTCGACGACTACATCGAGATCGGCGTGTTCACGGGGAAGACGGGCGAGGAGCGGCCGCTCTACATGGAGAAGCGGCGGTTCACGCAGGAGCGGTCCACGATCACTATTGTGGTGGACCAGAAGCCGACGCGCGCCGGCATCGATCCGTACAACAAGCTCATCGACCGGAATGCAGACGACAACATGATCGACGTGTCGATGCAGTAAGCGCGAGAGCGGGGCCCGGATGTCAAACCGCCCGCACGGTAAGGTGCGGGCGGTGTTTTTTTCCTGTTCAGTTGGTGCTGGCCGCCGTGTCCCGGCCGTATTTCTGGCGGAAGCGTTCGACGCGGCCTGCGGTGTCGACGAGCTTCTGTTTGCCGGTGAAAAAGGGATGGCAGTTGGAGCAGATGTCGGTATGGATCTCGTCGCGCGTGGACCGAGTGGTGAAGGTGTTGCCGCAGGCACACTTCACGGTCGCGGTCGCGTAGACGGGGTGGATGTCTTTCTTCATCGGGTCCTCGGACGCTCAAGGTTAGCTATGTAAGTTATCCCCGGATCGGAGCCGAGACAAGCCGAGCGATGATGCGGCTCACCGCAGCCGAGCGATCCGTCCCATCGCTGTTATCCGTTCAATCCGTGTTTCAAGGAGCGAGGAAGCCCACCACTCGGCGATGCCGGCGAATGCCTCTCACCGCCCCATCACGCGCGCGGCAAGTGCCTTGAGGCGCCGCCGCCATGGGCCGTTCAACCGCGATAACCCAAATGTCCACGCGCGATAAAGCACAGGATTGGCCACCACGGTGACCGGCGCCGGGTGCACGATTTCGCGCGGACGAAACTTGCGCTTGAACACGTACACCGCGCCCGACTTCGTCCCCAGGTCGTAGACCTCGGCGCCTTCCCGAGCCAGCGTCCGCATGGCGACCCAGTGCGTCAGCACCGACGGGCTTGTCGCGTCGCCTAACGCTTCCAGGTTTAGCGCGCCGGAGATGTAGTACGCCGTGCGCCGGTCGCGCACGACCAGAATCGCTTCGACGGGAACATCGTTCAGGTATGCCGTGAACACGTCAGCGGCGCCCTGCGGCTGCGCTTCTTTGAGCAGCGCGAGATAGCTCCTTAGCGGGCGATAGTGGAAGCCCTTCCGCGTGGCCAGCCGCTCGAACAGCGGCCATAATCGCTCGAACGAATCGGCATCCCTGGAGCGATCGATCCGGAAGCCCGCCTTCTCGGCGCCGCGGATGTCGCGGCGGGCGACGGGTTGGAACGACGCGAGCAACTCGTCATCGGTTCCCATCTGCGAGACCAGCAGCTGTTCGCCCGGATCGCGGTAGAACGGAAACGCGTCTTCGCGTCGGGCGCGCGGCAGGGCCGCGACCGCATCCAGCACGTCGGCGTGCGGATGGGTGAATCGCAGGAAGACGAAGCCCCGGCGGCGTGACCAATCCGCGAGCGATTGCGCGGCTGCGCTCGTGGCCATGCCGCCATCGGGACACACCACAGGCCCGCGCTGGACCAGGCCTAACCGGGCGCCGGGCGGGCCCATCTGGAGTACGGTGGCGTACGCCAGCGTGCGCGTATCGTCGCGGAGTCTGAGATACCGCGGGTGCAAGCCCATGGCGCGCAGCGGCTCGTTCCAGAACGGCAGCTGGAAGATCGGCGCGTCGAGCGCGAGCGCCTCGGCGCCGTACCGATCGCGGCCGGACGGGGACGTCGGGGTCCAAGTCGACGAGCGGGACATGCCCTCCTCCCATCGAGGACGCCGAAGGTGCGGCCAGCTGCCTAACGGAGCAAGCCGGAAGCCGGATCTCTCGCGAGCCGTATCGATGCACGCGGATGGGCTCGCTTCCAAAGATGGCAGCGCCGGGTAGAGGAGGAAATACCCGGCGCGATGTTTGGTTCCTACCTTGCGGAATCCGGCGTCGCGGAGCAATTCCCGCATCGGCCCTCCATCTCCAACACATCGAATCCCAAAGCCAATGGACAAGAAATCCGGCGCTCGTGAACGACTCTCGCGCAGCCGCGAGGAGCTCCTGGATCTGAGCCACCGCATCCACGCGCACCCTGAACTCGGCTTCGAGGAAGAGCGCGCGTGCGCGTGGCTCGAGAACCTGCTCGTCGATCACGGCTTTGCCGTCACCCACGCCGCGTCGGATCTCCCGACCGCGTTCGTCGCCCGCGCCGGCTCCGGGCCGCTACACATCGGCATCTGCGCCGAGTACGACGCGCTCCCCGGCATCGGCCACGCGTGCGGCCACAACATGATCGCCGCGATGGCGGCGGGTGCCGCGATCGCCGCCGCGGCCGTCGCCGACGACGCCGGCCTCTCGATCACTGTGTTAGGCACTCCGGCCGAAGAGGTCGGCGACTCCAGCGGCAAGATCCTGATGCTCGAGCGCGGCGCGTTCGACGGCCTCCACGCCGCGATGATGGTGCACCCCGCTCCCGTCGAGATGCTCGAGATGCATATCATCGCGGCGTCGATGTTCGACGTGCAATACACCGGCAAACCCGCGCACGCGTCGGCGTTCCCCGAGTTGGGCATCAACGCCGCCGACGCGCTGACCATCGCGCAAACGTCGATCGGCCTGCTCCGCCAGCACCTCAAGCAGACCGACCGGGTGCACGGCATCACCACCCACGGCGGCGACGCGCCTAACGTGATCCCCGCCCACACGTCGGCGCGCTACATCGTGCGCGCGCAAAATCTCGAGGAGCTGCGAGACGTGCGGGGCAAGGTGGTCCGGTGCTTCGAGGCCGGCGCCCTCGCCACCGGCGCTACGCTCGAGATCAAGGGCGGCACCAAGCCGTACGCCGACCTCCAACCCGATCACGGCATGAGCGCGATCTACAAACGCAATGCGGAAGCGCTTGGCAGAACCTTCCCGAACCTCGGTGCGCTCGGCGAGCGCATGGCGGCATCCACCGACATGGGCAACGTGTCGTACGCGCTGCCGACCATCCATCCGATGATCGGCATCGATTCACTGCCTGCGGTGAACCATCAACCAGAGTTCGCCGCGCATTGCGTCACCGACGTTGCCGACGCCGCGGTCATCGATGGATCGCTCGCGATGGCGTGGACCGCCATCGACCTCGCAGACGACACCGAGACGCGCAATCGCTTGATGATGCGGCGCTAATCTGCGCGCCGCGTCGCGCGTGATTCTTTGACATGCCTTGCGGCCGTCAATAACTTGGCGGCATTCGCAAGGCTCATCACGGGTCGCCTCGAACACTCCATGCACTTTCCCCGTCCAGTCGTTCTCTGCGCCATCTTGTGTGCGTGCGCCGGGGGACCTCCCCTCTCGCGGCTCGCACCAGACAACGCGAATCGCGAGGTGGACCAGGCCCGCCAGGCGTACACCGCGCAGCCGTCGCCCGACGCGCAGCTCGCGTTGGGCGAAGCGCAGTATCGTGCCGGTCAGGACACGGCGGCGCGCGCGACGCTTCGCTCGCTGGCCGGCACGTCGGGCGACGTGGGCGACCGCGCCGCTCTCTATGACGCGGCGGCAGCCGATCGGTTGGGCGATTTGGGCGCCGCGCACCAAGGCTACACACGGTGGCTCGCGCGCCACGACGACGGCGCGGTGCGCGCGCGTCTGGGCGACGTGGACCGCCGGTTGGCCGACGCCGCAGCGCGCGTCGCGATCGCGTCGGAGCGCTCACTCGACGCCGCGAGTCTGCCCGAGCATACGGTGGGCGTCGCGCCGCTGCAGGTCGCGGGCGGCGACTCGACGATCTCGTCGTTAGGCTACGGCCTCGCCGACCTGTTGATCACGGATCTCTCTCGCAGCGCGCAACTGCAGGTGGTGGACCGCACGCACACGGACGCGCTGTTGCGCGAGCTCGCGCTCGCCGGCTCCGGCCGTGTCGACAGCGCCACGGCGCCGCGGGTCGGGCGGCTCATCGGCGCGCGCCGGCTCGTGGATGGCATTGTGGACGCCGCGCCCGGCGGTCGCCTAACGGTCAGCACGCGCGTCGCCGACGCGGCGCGCGGCACGCTGGTCGGGGAACCCGTCACCGAGCACACGTCGATCGACGACATCCTGGATTCGGAGAAGGCGCTCGCGTTCTCGCTCTTCACCGAGTTGGGCGTGACCCTCACTCCGGCCGAGCGCGCCGCCGTGGAGCAACGCCCGACGCGGTACCTGGCGGCGTTCCTCGCGTACTGCAAAGGGGCGCGCGCCGAAGCGTACGGCGACTATCGCACCGCGCACGCCTATTACGCCCAGGCGGTGATGATCGATCCCGGGTTCTCGGCAGCCGCATCGCGAATGCAATCCGTGTCGCTCTCGAGCGACCAACAGGCTAACGCGACGACGACCGTGGCCGCGGCGGTCGCTCCGGTGACGCCCGGCTCGGTGATCGACGCCCTCAACCCGAGCCCGGCCGGCTCGCTCGGCTCGTTCCGCGACCGCGGCGACGCGACGCTGCGCGCCACGACCGAGGCGAAGGTACCGGGTTCGATCACCATCCCGGTGTCCGTTCCATGAGGGGTGTGGTCCGGCAACGCCTCGGGGCCGCGGCGGCTCTGGCGCTGGCGATCGCGGCGCCCGCCGCCGCCCGCGCGCAGGCTCCGTTAGGCGGCACCTGGGGCGCGCAGACCGGCGCCACCTTTGAACAATGGCACTTCGCGTGCTGCACGGACGCGACGAACGCCGGCACGAGCATCGAGCGCGCGAGCGAGTGGACCGTGCCCCTCACCGCCTACGTGCCCGTTGGACCGGTGGCGCTGGATGTCTATACCGCGTACATGCACGGCACCGTCACTCTGCGCGGCGCCGGCGCGCCGGAACAGACCCTCGACGGTTTCACCGATACGTACGTGCGCGGCGCGTTTCACGTGGCCGGCGACGCGCTGCTCGCCACGGTGGGAATCAACGTGCCCACCGGCCGCACCACGCTCGACGCCGAACAGTTAGGCGTGATGGAAGTGCTCGGCACTCCGGCGTTGCGGTATCAAACGCCGGTGTTGGGCACCGGGTGGGGCGGTACCACGGGCCTCGTGTACACGACGCGCGCCGGCACGTGGTCGTGGGGATTCGGAGCATCGTACGAGTACCGCGGCCAGTACGCACCGGCGCAGGCCCAGGCGTTAGGCCTCGGATCCGGCGACTTCGACCTGCGGCCGGGCCAGGCCATCCGCCTGTCCGTCGGCACCGACGGCCTCGTCGGCCAGAGCGCCATGAGCGTGAGCCTCGCCTCGACGTTCTACACGCAGGATCGCGTCGGCCTCACCGCCGGCGGCACACCGCCCGCGGCGATCACGTTGGGCCCGATGTTCACCGGCGAATGGCAGCTCCGCGCGGCCGCCGGCGTGTTCCGCGAGCTCAGCGTGTTCGCTTTCGACCGCTACCGCATGAAATACTCGCGCGGCGACGCGCGCGTGGACGGCACCGACGGCAACGAGCTCGACGTCGGTACCACCGGCACCATTCCGTTAGGCACGCGGACGGCCTTCGTGGCCGGCCTCCGCGGCCGCTGGCACACCGGCCTGTCGGTGGACACGTCCCTGCCCACCGCCGGCATCGTGAGCGGCGGCGCCGACGTGGGTTTCACCTGGCAAACCGGACCGCTCGAGCTGCACCCCGCGATCGGCGGCGAGCTGGGCCGGCTCGACACCGGACCCAACACCATCGCCGTCAACAAGCTCGAGGCGTCCTTCACCATCAGCGCGCGCTGAGCCACCTACTCCTGCCCGTGGACACGTCCGGCTTTCTCGCTTCCATCCCGCTGCTGAGCGGCCTCGACCCCGCCGAGCTCGCGCGCTTCGCCGAGATGACGCGCGAGCGGTCATATCCCAAGGGCAGCGTCATCCTGTTCGAGGATGACCCCGGCGATTCGCTCTTTCTCGTCAAGAACGGCCGCGTGAAAGTCGTGCTCATTGGCGAGGACGGCCGCGAAGTGATCCTCGGGATCCTCACGGTCGGCGACCACTTCGGCGAGCTTTCGCTCATCGACGGGCATCCGCGCTCGGCGCACGTGATCGCCATGGACGATGCCCAACTGATCGTGCTGCGGCGGGAAGATTTTCGCCGGCGCGTCGAAGAATCGCCGCGGGTGGCGTGGGCGCTTCTGGTCGAGATCTCGCGCCGACTGCGCCGAGCCGACGAGCAGATCGGGAGCCTGGTGCTGCTGGATGTGGACGGGCGCATCGCGCGCCTGCTGCTCGACGCCGCCGCCGAGAGCGGCGGGCCAACGATCGAAAAGCGCCTCACGCACCAAACGATCGCGCAGATGATCGGCGCGAGCCGCGAAACCGTGTCGCGCGCCATGCGTGAGTTCCAGGACAACGGGCTCATCTCGGTCCAGCGCCGCCAGATCAGCATCGCCAATCGGGAGGGGCTGGAGCGCCTGGCGCAACTCAGGGTGTGACGCGCATCACGCAGTGCGGGTGACCGCGCCCCTCACCCGGCGAGCCCGTGGCGCGCGACATTGTCACATCGTCTAACGCAACACGATGAGTCTCACGCTTCGATTCTGGGGCACGCGCGGATCCATTCCGACGCCGGGCAGCGCGACGGTGCGCTACGGCGGCAACACGCCGTGCGTCGAAGTGCGCACGGCATCGGGCGCGCTCGTGATCCTCGACGCCGGCACCGGAATCCGTGCGTTAGGCAAGTGCCTCGTCGAGCAGGCGCACGGCGCGCGCATCACCGGCGACATCTTCCTCAGCCATGCCCACTGGGACCACATCCAGGGCCTGCCCTTCTTCGCGCCCATTTTCCGCCCGGGGAACCATTTCCGCATCTGGAGCGCCGCCTCGGACGCCGAGCACGTCGCACGCGCCGTGCGCGAGCAGATGTCGCCCACGGTGTTCCCCGTCACCTTCGACAAACTCGGGGCCACCGTCGAGTTTCGCGCGCTCGCCGGCGGACACGCGGACGCGGACTATGCGTTGGACGTCTACTCGGCGCGCCACCCCGGCGGCGCGCTCGCCTACCGCATGCGCACGGGAAACTCCCGGCAGGCGGGCCTCGTCTACATATCGGACAACGAGTTGGGCGACGCGGCCGCGTACGATGCGCCGGCCGATTGGCGTTCGCGGCTCGTGGCCTTCGTGCACGGCGCGGCGATCCTGGTCCACGACGCGATGTACACGCGCGAGGAGTACGAGCTGCACCGCGGCTGGGGACACTCGCACTACCACGATGTCGTGCAGCTGGCGCTCGAGGCCCGGGTCGGCCGATTGGTGCTGTATCATCACAACCCCGAGCGGTCGGATAGCGAAATCGATGAGCGCGTCGCGGAATGCCGCGCGCTCGTTGCCCAACGCGGCGGCACGCTCGACGTACTGGCGGCCGCGGAAGGACTCACGTTGACGACCTAGGCTCGGCGCGTGGCTGGTCTCTACGCTCAGGGAGAAACGGACACAGCGCGCTCACTTCAGACAAGGCGCGGTCCGTGCTTTGTCCGCAGTGACCGTGCTTTGTCCGTTTCTCCATGAACGTAGAGACCAGCCACGTACGGCAGTCGCCGCCATCAAATAACTGACGCGAGCCACCAGTGAACCACCTCTGAGTTTAGGGTTGCATCTGGTTCTGGTAATTACGCCCATGAAGAAACGGACAAAGCACGGTCACTGCGGACAAAGCACGGACCACTCGGCTGCAGGGGGAAGTAAATTGCTGCGGGGCAACCAAAGGGCGATTGCGTTTGCAAACACACACGGAGGAATTGATGACGCAGCTCAAGGCCGTGGCGGCGACGCTGGCCGCGCTCACGTTGGCGCACCCGCTCCACGCGCAGGACTCGACCGACACGCGCCCAACGGTGGCCGTGATGTTCTTCACCGACGGCGCGATCGGGAAGGAGCACGAGACGCTGGCGCCGCTGTCGGGCGGCATCGCCGACATGCTCATCACCGATCTGTCGGTGAACGAGAAGATCCGGGTGGTCGAGCGCGACAACCTCAAGAAGTTGATGGATGAGCAGAACCTGAGCGCGGGCGGGCGCGTCGATCAGGAAACGGCGGTGAAGGTGGGCAAACTGTTAGGCGTGCACCACATGATCTTCGGCGGCTTCGTGACCGACGGGCGCGGCCAGATGCGGCTCGATGCGCGCGCGGTGAACGTCGAGACGTCGGCGATCGAGCACGTGGAGACCGTGCAGGGCGAGGAGGACGATCTCATGTCCTTGATCGACCAGCTCGCTCTGAAGATGAACAACGGGATGCACCTGCCCGCTTTGCCGAAGACGATCCGCGAAGCGAGTGCGGCCGAAGCGAAGCGCGTCCCATTCGAGACGGCGATGCTCTACTCGCGGGCGCTGGCCGCCAAGGACGCCGGCAACACGAACCAGGCGGTGGAGCTGCTGCAGCGGTCGCTCACGACGTTCCCCGACTACGCGCCGGCGCAGCGCGAGCTGGCGAAACTGAACGGCGGGCAGTGAGCGCGGGCTTGCGTTAGGCAGCTCCCCAGGCGCCCCCGCCGGGCGTCTCGATCTGGACGACATCGCCGGGCGCGAGCTCCACGCGACATTTCGCGGGGAGCTCGCGCCCGTTCAGCGTGTTGCGGCCCGCCGCGCCCGCGGCTCCGCCGCGGGCGCCCGGCGGGCCGCGCCGTCGGCGTTCCGTGAGCAGCGTGAGCGTGCACCGATCGAGTACCCGGTAGCGCCGCACCACACCCTCCCCGCCGCGATACGCACCGGCGCCCGCGCTCCCCCGCCGCACGGCATAGACATCGATCCGAATCGGATACGCCCACTCGAGCGATTCGATGGGCGTGTTGCGCGTGTTGCTCATCCCCACGTGCACCGCATCGGGGCCCGGACCGCGACTGGACGCGCCCTGTCCGCCGCCCAGTGTTTCGTAGAACGTCCAGCCCGCGCCGCCAAACGTGATGTTGTTCATCGTGCCCTGCCCGCACGCCGGCACGTCGACGCCCGCGTCGCCTAACGCGGCGAACATCGTGTCTACGATGCGCTGCGACATCTCGACGTTGCCGGCCGCGACCGCCGCCGGCCACTGCGCGTGCACGGCGCTGCCGCGCGCCGCCACGATCTCGATCGCGCGCGC
>Ga0075426_10002205_pt1 | contig 13973 bp, 17 predicted proteins | sample SoiMethybrSBSTD5_FD_75304 | JGI IMG/M metagenome (GOLD analysis project Ga0075426, IMG submission 75304) | Bulk soil microbial communities from a Populus tree surrounding site in Tennessee, USA - Soil MetaG P. TD hybrid SBSTD5 | ecosystem: Environmental > Terrestrial > Soil > Tree plantation... | reverse complement strand
CGCTAGTTGCGGGAGCCGAGCTCCTGCCGCACCCGGCGCAGCTCGTGGCGGAAGGACTCGGCGTCCTGGGCGCTCGGATAGCGGTTGAGGTAGGCCTCCCACTGGGCGGCGCCGTCCCACAGCCGTCCGGCCTTCACCAGCACGGTGCCGTGGTCGCGCAGGTGCGTGGGCGAGTCGGGATCGATCAGCAGCAGCCGCTCGACGACGCCCAGCGCGCGGTCCCAGTGCTTCTGCTTGGCGTAGATCGTCTTGAGGTTGCGCAGCATGCGCACGACGATCTGGCGCCGCGAGCACGGCGTCCAGTGGGCGTCCTCCAGCTTCACCGGGCGGCCGACGGCGCGGGCCGCGACTTCGGCCGCGGTGGCCGGCGTCAGCACGGTGCCACCGTGGAAGGGATCGAGCAGAACCGGCTTGCCGCTGACGGCCGCGCTCACGATGAAGTGGCCGGGCAGCCCCACGCCGGCGATCTCGAGGCCGACGCGGCGGCCGACCTCCATGGTGAGCACCGAGAGCGTGATGGGGATGCCGAGCTTGCGGTCGAGCACGTCGTTGAGGCAGGAGTTGCGCGGATCGTAGTACTCGCCGTCGTTGCCGCGGAAGCCCTCCTCCTCGAACAGGAAGCGCCGCAGCTTCTCGAGGGCGGCCGCCTCGCCGTGGCGCCCCACGCCCACGCGGCCGGCCAGGGCGTCGAGACGCTTCAGCTCGTGCGCTTCGTCGAGGTCGGGATGCTCGAGGCGGGCCACCGCCAGCGCGGCGCGCCCCAGGTCGATCGCGGCATCCGGCCCTTGCAACAGCGCGCCAAATGCCTGGAGCGCCGGGTCCATCGCGCCCTCAGCACCCCGGGGCGTGGTGGATGCCGGCCGTGGCGAGGGCTTTCTTCTGAAGCTCCTCGGCCAGGGCCAACGTGCGGCGCGCCGCCGCCGTCGCCGCCGCCTGCGCCTCGTCCGTGGTGGCCAGCCGCAACAGCAGCCGTCGGCCCAGCTCGTGGTGATAGCGCTCGTCGGGCTCGATGGTGTCGCGGTAGAGCGCGGCGGTCGGCTTGTCGTCCACCCGCTCGCAGAACTCGATGAACTGGCGGTTCTTGACGACCGCGATCGCCTCGCGCGTGAACTGCCCGGCCGCGATGCGCTCGACGGTCGTGGTCAGCGTCTCGAGGTACTTGAACAGCGGCCCGTAGCCGCCGGCCAGCGGATCGAGCGCGGTCACGTCGATGCCGAGCTGGCCCAGTCGCTCGACGACCAGCCGGTAGTGCTTGGCCTCGTCGCCGACCTGGCGGGCCAGCGCGAGCTTGACGCCGACGTCGTCGGTGGTGACGAGCCAGCGGGCGGCGATCTCGGTGGCCTCGATCTCGTTCCTCAGCGCGACCTTCAGGAGATTGGGGACGTTGAGCGGGCCCTCGACCTCCGGCTTGAGCGTGGCGTCGGGCTCGAGCTCGCGCAGGGCCGCCTGGTTCTCGGCCTCGAGCTGGGCGACGAACTCGGCGGAGGTCATGCCGCCACGCCCTCGCGCAGCAGGGCCGGCAGCTCCTGCGTCAGCGTCTCCTTGGTCACCACGCGGCGGCAGCGCGCGTGCCAGGGTTGCGTCTGCTTGGCCGCGGCGTGCGTGGTGAAGCCCAGCACCGGGACGGCGGCGCGCTCGACGGCGGTGAACAGCGGCTCGTAGTCGAAGCCGCCGGTGAGGTCGAGCAGGACGAAGCGAGCGGGCTCGCCCAGGCGGGTCGTCAGCTCGTCGACCGTGCGGGCGAAGACGAGCGGGACACCAGCGAGCTTCGCCGTCTCCCGGATGCGCGCGACGAAGAACAGATCGCGGACCACCGCGATCACCACCGGCTCGGCGCTAGTCATTCTGCTCGCGGATCCCCAGCCAGTGCTTGTTCCACTCGGCGATGTGGCTGAGGGTCCGGAGATCGCGCATGCGGTCGAGGTAGACGACGCCGTTGAGGTGGTCGCTCTCGTGCTGGATGACGCGGGCGAAGAACTCCTTGGCGTCCACGACCTGCCGGGTGCCCTCGCGGTCGTGATACTCCAGGCGCACCGCCGTGTAGCGCGGCACCATCCCCCGCATGTCGGGGACCGACAGGCAGCCTTCCCAGCCGTCCTCCATCTCGTCCGTGAGCGGCGTCACCACCGGGTTGATGACGACCGTCAGCGGGATGACGGGCGCCTCGGGATAGCGGGGGTTGGCCCCGACCTCGATGACGGCGACCTGGGCGAGCTCGTGCACCTGGTTGCCGGCCAGGCCGGCCCCGTCGTACTCGTGCATCGTCTCGACCATGTCCTCGATGAGCCGTTGGAAAGCCTCCGAGCGGATCGTCTCGACAGGCACCGGCTGCGCCTTCATCCGCAGCACCGGATGCCCCAGCCGGGCGACTTTCAGGATGGCCATGACGAACGAAATTCTACCACGCGGGTCACGCCTTACTTCGCGTCCCCGAGCGCGGCCCAGACCCGCTCCGGCGTGAGCGGCATGTCGAGATGCGTGACGCCGAACGGCGCCAGCGCGTCGACGACGGCGTTCACGACGGCGGGCGGCAAGCCGATGGTGCCGGCCTCGCCGAGGCCCTTGGCGCCGAGCGGGTTGAAGGGCGAGGGCGTGTCGTGGTGAATGATCTCGGCGACCGGCACGTCGTCGGCGCGCGGCAGCGCGTAGTCCATCAGCGTGCCGGTCAGCAGGTGGCCGTCGGCGTCGAACCGGATCGCCTCCATCACGATCTGGCCCCAGGCCTGGGCCAGCGAGCCCTCGAGCTGGCCGTCGGCCAGCAACGGGTTGACGATCGTCCCGGCATCGTCCACCCACACGACGCGCTCCGGCACGATCACGCCCGTCTCGCGCTCCACGCGCACGGCCACCACGAACGCGCCCGAGCTCCACACCTCGCCCGGGGCTTCGAAGAAGCGCGTGGCCTCGAGCCCGGGCTCGAGGCCGCTCGGCAAGGCGCCCATGCGGTACGCGACGTCGGCCACCGCCCGCCAGGCCACCGTGCGGTCGGCGGCGCCGACCACGTGGAAGCCGCCGGGCACCGCCACGACGTCGGCGGCGGCGGCCTCCAGCATCGCGGCGGCGATGCGCCGGCCCTTGTCGCGCACGTCCTTGGCCGCCAGCACGAGCGCGCCGCCGCCGAGCGCGGTGCTGCGGCTGCCGGCGGTGCCCGAGCCCTGCGGCGCGCCCGCCGTGTCGCCGTGGCGGACGGTGACGAGATCGGGCTCGACGCCGAGATGCTCGGCCACGACCTGGGCGAACGTCGTCTCGTGCCCCTGCCCGTGGGGGCTGGAGCCGGTGATCGCCGTCACCGCGCCCGTGCGCTCCATGCGCACGACGCCACTCTCCCAGCCGAGCGCGGCCGGCTCGACGTAGAGCGAGAGCCCGATGCCTACCAGCTCCCCGCGCCGCCGCCGCTCGGTCTGAGCCCGGCGCAGCTCGGCGTAGTCGGCCGCGGCCAGCGCGCGGTCGAGCACCGCGCGATAGTCGCCGGAGTCGTAGACCTGGCCGGTCGCAGTCGTGTAAGGAAACGCCTCGAACGGGATCGCGTTCAGCCGGCGGATCTCGCTCGGATCGATGCGGAGGGCGCGCGCCGCCTCGTCCATCAGCCGCTCGATGAGGAACGCGGCCTCCGGACGCCCGGCGCCGCGATACGCGCCGACCGGCGGCGTGGTGGTGAAGGCGCCGGTCACCCGGATGTCCACGTCGCGCACGGCGTAGGCGCCGGGCAAGCACCGCGCGTGGTTGCGCGGGTTGGTCGAGGCCGAGAACGAGAGGTAGGCGCCCAGCGGCGCCTCGATGCGCGCGCTGAGGCCGCGGAGGCGGCCGTCGGCGTCGAGCGCCAGCCGGCCGCGCGACGCGGCGCCGCGCGAGTGCTGCGTGGTCATCAGGTCTTCCTGGCGCGTGGACATCCACTTCACCGGCCGCTTGAGCCGCCGGGCCAGCCACGCCACCAGCGGCTCCTCACGGTAGGGGCCGCCCTTGACGCCGAAGCCGCCGCCCACGTCGGGGGCAATCACGCGCACGTGGCCCTCGTCGAGCCCCAGCATGCGCGCGATCTCCGAGCGCACGCGGAAGGGCGCCTGCGTGGACGTCCACACGGTGAGCGAGCCGGCCACGTCGTCCCAGGCGGCCAGCGCACCGCGCGGCTCCAGCGGGACGCCGGCGACGAGATTCTGCTCGACGGCGAGCTCGACGACCCGGGCGGCGCCGGCAAACGCCTCGTCGGGATTCCCGGCCCGCCACGTCTGGCCGAGCGAGCGATTGCCGGGCGCGTCGTCCCAGATCTTCGGCGCGCCCGCGGCCAGCGCCGCCGACGCCGTTGCCACGCCCGGCAGCGGCTCGTAGTCGACGCTGACGAGCGCGGCACCGTCGGCGGCCGCCTCCGCGGACTCGGCGACGACGGCCGCCACCGGCGTGCCCTGGGCGTGCACGCGGCCTTCGGCGAGCAGCGGCGCCGCTTTCACGATCATCTCGCGGAAGAGGCGGTTGACCGGCAGCGGCTCGGTCACGTCGAGGTCGGCCGCGGTGAGCACCGTCACCACGCCGGCGGCGCGCCGCGCGCGCCGTACGTCCACGGCGACCACGCGCGCGTGGGCGTGCGGGCTGCGCACGAGGGCCAGGTGCACGAGGCCGGGCGGCTGCAGGTCATCGACGAAGCGCCCGCGCCCGGTGACGAGCGGCCCGTCCTCTCGCCGCCGCAGCGGTCGTCCAATCCAACTTAGTGGGGGCGAGGATTTTAGTGGGGGCCCCGACATGGCCCCCACACCCCCAACCGCTCGGAAGCGCCCCGGCGCAGCCGGGTCGCTCCTCGATACCGGTTCAAGTGACCCCCAGGAAGCGCAGGGCGGTGGCGCCCTCGATCTGCTCGCGGGCGGCGGCCGGAAGATTCGCTTCGGCCAGCGCGCCCACCGGGTCGTCGCTCCCCATGTCGAACGGATAGTCGCTGCCGAGCACCACGCGCTCGGCGCCGAACTGCTCCACGATGAACTGGAGATTGGCGGGGCTCAGCGTGAGCGAGTCGAAGTAGAGCCGACGGGCGTACTCGCGGGGCGGCTTGGGAATCGACGCCGGTCCCTCCGGCCGCACCTTCCAGCCGTGATCGAGGCGGGCCAGTGTGAAGGGAAAGGCGCCGCCGCCGTGGGCGAAGCACAGTCGCAACGTCGGCAGCCGCTCGAGCACGCCGCCGAAGATCAGCTTGGAGATCGCCAGCGCGGTCTCCAGCGGATTGCCGACGATCAGCGGGAAGTAGTACTTCGTGAGCCGCTCCTGGCCGACGAGCGGGTTGGCCGGGTGGACGAAGATCGCCACGTCGAGGTCGGCGCAGGCCTCGAAGAACGGCAGCAGCGCCGGATCGTCGAAGTCGCGGCCGCCGGGGCAGGTGCCGATCTCCACCGCCCCGAGATCGAGGCGCTCGCGCGCGTGGCGCATTTCCTTGACGGCGAGGTCGACGTCTTGAAGGGGCACGGTGGCCATGCCGACGAAGCGCGCCGGGTGGCGGGCGGCCAGGGACGCCACGTTCTCGTTCTGCAGCCGCGCGAAGGCGGCGTTGGCGCGCGCGTCCGCCCAGTAGCAGAACATCACGGGCGGCGGCGACAGCGCCTGACGGTCGATGCCGAGGCGATCCATGTCCTCGATTCGCCGCCCCGGGCTCCACGAGCGGTCGTCGATGTCACGGAAGAACTTCTCGCCGGTCATAATCGTGGCGCGGCAGGCGTCCGTGCGGACGAGGCGCGGCCACTGGCCGCCGCCGAAACGTGCGCCCCAGTCCTCCCAGCCGTCGGGGACGACGTGGGTGTGGAGGTCGATTATCATGCGGCCCTGAGTACGCTGGAGGAGGCTATCGTGTCAACTCACACCCCGGAAGGGCTCGATCCCACCATCGGCCGTCGCGAGATCGTCTTCGAGGCCGACGTGGCCTCGGTGACGCCGTTCCTGAAGCTGGCCACGGTGTCGCGGGGCGGCAGCGGCCACATGACGATCGCCTGCGACGAGGGCCCCACGCTCGGCGGGCTCGGCTCGGCGCCGACGCCGCTCATGTACTTCACCGCCGCGCTGGCCTTCTGACTAATGACCCAGGTGGCCCGCTATGGCCACATGCTGAAGGTGACGCTCGGCACGCTGCGCATGAAGGTCACCGCACGCTATCGGGTCAACGGCTCGGTGCTGAACGACTCGATCGAGGGCGAGATGCTCGGCGCCGAGACGGTGCTCGAGGTGCAGTCGCCCGATACCCCCGAGCGTGTGGCCCGCGTGATCCGCAACGCCGAGCGCGGGTGCTTCGTCATGCAGGCGCTGCTGCGGCCGGTGCCGGTGGCGACGCGAACGGTGCTGAACGGGGCGCCGCTGCCGATGGCCTGACGCGGGCCGCGGAGGATCAGCGCCCGTCGCGGTACCCGATCAGCTCCAGGAGATTGCCGTCAGGATCGAGGAAGTACAGGCACTCGTGATCGCCCCAGTCGATGGGGGCGTGGTGCGGGATGTCGTGGGCGGCGAAGAAGCCCTGGGCGGACTGGTACTCGTCCCACGAGACCTCGAAGGCGTGATGACTCTTGCCGAGCGGGCTCTTGATCTGCTCCGGCCCGCCCGCCACGCGGTCCGGCTTGAGGAAGAGCGCGCAGCTGCCCTCGCCGTACGAGAGCAGCACCTGGTCGTCCAGACGCATCCGCACCGTCATGCCCAGCACGGACGTATAGAAACGCTCGGCGCGCGCCAGGTCGGCGACGTCCACTCCGAAGTGATCGAGCCGCCGGACCCGCATGGCCCAATCATAACGCCCGCGCTCGCCGCTCTGGGCGTCCTTGACGGTCCCTATTGGTGCAACGAGGGGGCCGCTACCCTGCTGGTGGCGGGTGTTTGAAAGAAAGTGAGTGGAGGATCATGGCCAACCGTGGAGACGGGCGAGGGCCCATGCCGCGGCCTTGCGGACGCCAACGTCAGGATCGGCGAGGGCATCGCGCAAGGCGGGCGCAGCCGTGCGGTCGCCGCGGTTGCCGAGGACGAGGGCGGCGTTGCGGGCGAGGCCGGCCCGCTTGGCGCGGCTCATCGCGGTCCCGCGGAAGCGGGCCCGGAAGGCGGCGTCGTCCAGCGTGAGCAACGTGTCCAGCGCGGGGAGCGGCGCCGACGGCTCCAGGGCCGGGTCGCGCGCGGGCGGCGCCTTGCGGTTCCACGGGCAGACTTCCTGGCAGACGTCACAGCCGAAGAGCCAGTCGCGCACGTGCGGCTTCCACTCGTCCGCCACGTCGCCGTGGTGCTCGATCGTCAAGTAGGCCAGGCAGCGACGGGCGTCGAGCACCCACGGCGCCGTGAAGGCCTGGGTCGGGCAGGCGTCCAGGCACGCCGTGCACGTTCCGCAGTGGTCGGCGACGGGACCGTCGGCGACGAGGTCGGCGGTCGTCAGCACGGTTCCGATGAAGAAGTAGGAGCCGGCGCGCGGGGCGATGAGGTTGGTGTTCTTGCCGATCCAGCCCAGCCCGGCCGCCGCCGCCAGGTCGCGCTCGAGCACGGCGCTGGTGTCGAGCGAGGCACGGCAGGCGGCGCCTCCCGCCTCCCTGAGGTAATCTCGGAGCACGTGCAGCCTAGGTCGCATCACATCATGGTAGTCGGCGCCCCGCGCGTAGCGGGAGACGACGTCCCAGCTCGGGTCGTCGTCGCGCGGCCCGTACTGGAGCGCGACGACCACCGCCGACCGGACGCCCGGCAGCAGTCGGGCGGGCTCCAGCCGCTCCGCCCGGGTCTCCCCGATCCACTCCATCCCCTCGCCATAGCCGGCGTCCAGCCAGCGCTCGAACGCCTCGGCGTGCGGGGGGCCTCCGGCCGGGCCCACCGCCACGCGGTCGAAGCCGAGCTCCATGGCGCGCGTCTTGACGGCCTCCGTGAGCGCCAGCGCCGTGAGCCTCATGCGCCGCATCGTACGCGCGGTCGGCCCGAGCGCGAAGCGCGGTGGTCGGTCGGACAATAGGACCCAGTGGCGTCAAATTTGCCTGCAAATGCCACCTGAGAGTCCCCAAGACAGCATGCGAAAGCGCGCCGAACGCCACATCCGTAAGTTCATCGGTCAGCGTTTACGCGCTCTCCGTAAGGAGCGCGGGCTCACCCAGGACAAGCTGGGCGAGCTCTCGGGACTGAGCGGAAAGTTCATCGGCGAGGTCGAGCGCGGACAAAAGAGCATCTCCATTGACAGTCTGTACGCCGTCGCTGTCGCCTTGCAGACACCGTTGCCCTCCCTCGTCGACGTCCGGGTCGGCGGCGAGCACACCATACCCCCCTCCGAGGACGTGGAGCGTATCTACGCCCTGATGGCGGGCCCCCACCGGCAGGAGGAAGTCCGGCGCGCTTACAACGTGCTGCGCGCTATGTTCGGCAAGGTCTCCTGACAGGGGCCGGGCCAGCAGGCGAGACACCTCTAAGGGGTTGACGCACGTCGGGGCGGGCGCACGCTGAACCTGAGGTCTCGCGATGCCGGCTCCCCATGCTTCGGATCCTCAGGCGCCGGGCGGCGATCTGGGGGAATGGACGTTCCTCACCTACGACGTCGACCGGCCCTGTGCGGTGTGCCTCCACTACCTCCACCGCGGCCAGGCCGTGGGGTACGTCAACAGCCAGGTCGTGCACGCCCGCTGCTATCGCGAGGACGGGGGATCGCCGGGGCGGGTGGCGTCGGCGGCGTGACCGTTCGTCTGACCGTTCCGTCGTAGCCCGCCCGGAATCGCGGCCAGCCGAGGCGGTGTCGTGACCCACGGACGGCGCCGCGCTCGTGGCGCTCGCGACGGCAGCATCAGGGACGCCACCGCCAGCCGGCTGAGACCGTTCGTCATCAGCGCCACCAGCACGCGGGCCGCCTGCTGCGCGGAGGCCGCGGACGGATCGGTCTTCGAGAGGAGCGCGGATCTGCCGAAGCGCTGAGCCACCTCGGCCCAGGCGCGCTCGCAGGCACCCTCGACGTGCTGTCGCACGATCGCGGAGACCTGCCGGTGAAGCTGGCGGCTGCGCGTCGGGTCGGACGGCAGCGCGCGTAACGCGCGTAACGCGGGGCGTTTGCTCGCCATGCCCTATGAGGGGAGCAACCCGTATACCAGGCGGGTTGGATCACATCAAGTGCGTGTCGCAGCAGGATTTTTACGATCGGTCACACCTTGCCGACGTCCGCCGGCCTGGATGATTCCTGATCGAGCGGCCCGCTGGAGCGCGAAACTTTCACCCGCGCCGCGTCAGATTCGCCGCGCTTTGACGACGAGATGGCTGCGGGTCAGCGTGCGTCCGCCTTCTTCGAGGAACTTCACGTAGTTGAACCACCTGCCGTCGGCCCGCCAGCGCTCCTGCAAACCTATAGCAGCCGCGAGCGCCTCTTCCACGCTCGTGAAGTGCTGCACCTCGCGCTCGACCTCGAGGTGCTCGACCGTGAAGCCGCACTCGACGAGCTGCGCGCGCATGCGCGCTTCGTCGTACGCGAAGCGTGAGGCGCGACCGGTCTCGCGCCACTGATCGGTGTGAAACGCCACCATGGCGAGCACACGCCCGCGCTGCAGTGACTTGCTCGCGTTCTCGATGATGTCGTCCGACACGCAGAGGTGGGCGACGATGAGGTCCGGGTTTTCCCAGTCGGCAGCGATCTCGAAATAATCGCCGCGCTTCTCGGCATCGCCCTCGGTGAACTCGACGTTGCGAAGCGACGCCGCGTCCGCGCGCTGCCGCGCCTCGGCCAGCGCGCCCGCGTCGCGGTCGATGCCGACCACGCGCCGGCACAGCGGCGCCAGCGCCAGCGCGAGCCGCCCGCTGCCCGTACCGACATCGAGCACATCGAAGCCGGCGAGCGGCTCGGCCAGCAGCAACCGCCAGAACGTCGGGCTCACGCCAACCGGCCCCGCGCTCACGTAATCCACCACGTTCGAGCGCCGGCTCCGCCGGCGCAATCCCATCCTGGGGGGAGGCAGCCCCGAGCACGCGGTCACGCGTGCGAGGGGCGTCGGAAGGGGGGCAAAGCCCCCCTCCGAGCTAAGTCACGGCGCCCTCCGAGGCGCTCGACACCAGGCGCGCGTACTTGGCCATGACGCCCGTGGTGTAGCGCGGCTTGGGCCGCTTGACCGCCTTGAGGCGCTTCTTGAGCTCGGCCGGCGAGAGCTCCACGTCGAGCCGGCGCTTCTTGATGTCGATGACGATCGTGTCGCCGCTCTTGAGGGCGGCAATGGGACCACCATCGGCGGCCTCGGGCGCCACGTGGCCGATCATGAACCCGTGGGTGGCGCCGGAGAAGCGGCCGTCGGTCATCAACGCGACCTTGTCGCCGAGGCCGGCGCCCTGGATGGCGCCGGTCACGTGCAGCATCTCGCGCATGCCGGGCCCGCCCTTGGGGCCTTCCCAGCGGATGACCACGACGTCGTTCGGCTTGACCTTGCCGGCCTTGACGGCGGCGAACGCGTCCTCCTCGCGATCGAACACGCGCGCGGGACCCCGGTGCGTGTCGCGCTTCTGGCCGGAGATCTTGGCCACGCAGCCATCGGGGGAGAGATTGCCGCGCAGGATCACCATCCCGCCCTCGGACTTGATCGGCTGGCTCAGCGCGCGCACGACCTTCTGGCCGGGCGTCTCGCGCGCGGCGCGCGCTTCTTCACCGATCGTGCGGCCGGTGACGGTCATCTCCTTGTCGTTGAGCAGGCCGGCCTCGAGCAGCCGCTTGGCCACCACCGCCATGCCGCCGGCCTCGTGCATCTCGGGCGCCGTGTAGCTACCCCACGGCTTCATGTCGGCCAGCAGCGGGGTCTTGCGCGAGATCTTGTCGAACTCGTCGAGCGTCAGCTTGACGCCGGCCTCGCGGGCCACCGCCAGCAGGTGGAGCACGCCGTTGGTGGAGCCGCCGGTGGCCATGATGCCGGCGATGGCGTTGTAGAGCGACTTCTTGGTGATGATCTGGCGCGGCGTCAGTCCCTTGCGCAGCACGTCCATGGCTAGCCGCCCGGTCTGGTAGGCGATCTCCTCCTTGTGCGGATCGGGCGCCGGCACGTCGTTGAAACCCATCGGCGAGACGCCCAGCATCATGAACGCCGTCGACATCGTGTTGGCGGTGAACTGGCCGCCGCAGGCGCCCTCGCCGGGACAGGCCGCGCACTCCACGGCGTGCAGCTCCTTGTCGTCGATGCGGCCCGCGTTGCGGGCGCCGATGGCCTCGAAGATGTCCTGCACGGTCATCCGCTTGCCCTTGTACTCGCCGTACATGATCGAGCCGCCATAGAGCATCACCGAGGGCAGGTTGAGCCGGGCCATGGCCATCACCATGCCGGGGATGGTCTTGTCGCAGCCGGAGATCGTCGCCAGGCCGTCGAGCAGATGGCCGCGCGCCACCAGCTCCACCGAGTCGGCGATCCAGTCGCGGCTGACGAGCGAGGCCTTCATGCCCTCGGTGCCCATGGCGATGCCGTCGGTGATCGAGATCGTGCTGAACTCGACCGGCGTGCCGCCGTTGGCGCGGATGCCCTCGGCCACCTTCTGGGCCAGCTTGCGATGGTTCGCGTTGCACGGCGTCAGCTCGATCCAGCAGTGGGCGACGCCGATCAGCGGGCGCGCGAGGTCCTCGTCGGTGTAGCCGACGGCGCGGAAGTACGAGCGGGCGGCGGCCCGGTCGGGGCCGTCGAGCAGCACGCGACTCTGGTGGCGAGGATCGAACGCCATGGCTAGCCCTCCAGGTTGATGGCCGAATGGACGCAGTTGGCGACGACGTCCATGCGCTGGCTGTGCCAGGGGTCGGGCAGGCGGCCGTTGGTCAGGTACGCGAACGACACGCCGGAGTCCGGATCGGCCCAGCAGTACGACGACCCCACGCCGCCGTGGCCGAACGTGCGTGGCGAGGCCAGCGAGCCCAGGCCGCGGATGGTCGGCGTGGTGCCGCGCGAGTGCGGGCCGAGGCCGCGGTGCATCGGCATGCCCATGTAGCCGTCCACCATGTCGCCGGTGAAGTTGCGGGTGACGTACTGCACCAGGCGCGGCGAGAGCAGGCGCACGCCGTTCAGCGTGCCGCCGGCGGCCAGCATCTGGTAGAAGGCCGCCATGGCCCGCGCCGTCGCGTAACCGCCGCCGCCCGGGGTGCCGGCGCGGCGGAAGGTCGCGTTGTTCTCCTCGGCCCGCCGCACGATGCGCGTGCCGTCGGCCGACGGCTCGTGCATGTCGGCCGCCCGCTTGCCCTCCACCTCCGGCATGCCGACGAACAGCTCGCCGCCGAGGCCCAGCGGGTCGATGACGTTCTCGCGGATGAAGTGGCGGTAGTCCTGCCGCGTCAGCGCCTCGATGAGCACGGCTGCCGTCCAGTGGGCGGCGCGGCCGTGATAGAACACGCGGCTGCCCGGCGTCCACTCCAGACGGAAGTCGCAGACCACGCGCCGCAGCAGCTCGTGGTCCTCCCACGCCTCCTTGGGCACGTCGGCGTTGGGGAAGCCGCCCTGGTGCGTCAGCACCTGGAGCAGCGTGATGTCGCCCTTGCCGTTGGCCTCGAATCCGGGCACGTGGGCGGCGATGGTGTCGGTGAAGCGCAGCAGACCGCGCTCGACCAGCAGCCACACCGCGCAGGCCGTGATCACCTTGGTGTTCGAGTAGAGCAGCCACAGCGTGTCGTCGGCGGCCGGCTGCCGCGACGGTTCCAGCGTGGCGTCGCCGAAGGTCTTCAGCAGCGCCAGCTTGCCGCGGCGGGCGATGGCGATCTGCGCGCCCGGGTAGCGGCCGTCGCGGATATGGCCTTCGATGATGCGGCCGAGCTGATCGAGGCGGGCCTGGTCGAGGTTGAGCGCCGACGGCGTCGAGGACGCGAGCGGAAAATTCATGGTGACCCTCCGGTGAGGTCGCAGTCTAGCACGCGCGATTCACGCTGGCTTTTTGGCGACGAGGAAGGTGAACTTGCCCTTGTGGACGATCTCGCCGCGCTGGTTGATGACCTCCCGCTCCTCGATGACGACGCCGCCCTCGCGCATCGAGCGCTTGGCGGCCGTGCGCGAGCGGCTGAAGATCGTGTCCCCCACCCGCACCGGCAGCACCACGTTCCATTCGAAGCCCATGAAGGCCAGCACGGCCAGCGGCGGCTGCGGCACCCGCCAGCCGAGGCCAGTGGTGAGGCACAGCGGCAGGATCTCGGGCACGGCCCCGGGCTCGGCGGGCTCGTCGTGGGTGAGCCCGGCGTACATGGTGACGTGGGCCTCGGTGATCGTCATGGCCGGCGTCTCCAGTACGTCGTGCAGGCCCACGTCCTCGAAGTAGAACCTCGACGGCTGCGCCATCGCCTTCAGCGTCCCGGCCGGCGCTCCACCATGAGGTCCGTCTCGCCCTCCTGCACCACCTCGTCGCGCTGGTTCAGCACGGTGCGCTCGACGGTGACGAGGCCGCGGTCGGGCTTGGAGGTCTCCTTCTTGGCGGTGACCTTGCCGCGCACGCGGATGGTGTCGCCGATCTTGATGGGTCCCTTGAACTTCCAGCGCAGCCCCACGAACGCCAGCGTGGCGTAGGGCTGGCCGGCGCGCGTGAAGAGCCCGGCCTGGATAGCCAGCCCGAGCAGGCCGTGGGCGATGCGCTCGCCGAAGATGGAGGACTTCATGAACTCGGCGTCGGTGTGCAGGATGTTGTAGTCGCCGGAGAGGCCCGCGAAGATCACGATGTCGGTCTCGGTGACCGTGCGGCCCGGCGACTCGTACTCCTCGCCCACCTGGATGTCGTCGAAGAACCGGCGGGAGTCGACGGCCATGCGCGCTGAGGATACCACGCAGGCGCCAGCGCGCCCGTCCGCGAAGTTTGCGTAACTGCACGCTTGCGCGTAAGATTTAGTCAATTTTCGTGCAGCGTTGCACCCACCTACCTCACAGAGGAGGACAGCATGAGCCAAGCGCAGTTCACCCGTCGCACATTCCTGAAAACGGCCGGGGTGGCGGCGGCCGCCGTCACCGCGCCGACCCTTTTCGTGCCGACGGCCCGGGCGAAATCGGACACCCTGAAAATCGGCCAGTGGACGCACTTCGTGCCGG
>Ga0075426_10002203_pt1 | contig 13974 bp, 14 predicted proteins | sample SoiMethybrSBSTD5_FD_75304 | JGI IMG/M metagenome (GOLD analysis project Ga0075426, IMG submission 75304) | Bulk soil microbial communities from a Populus tree surrounding site in Tennessee, USA - Soil MetaG P. TD hybrid SBSTD5 | ecosystem: Environmental > Terrestrial > Soil > Tree plantation... | reverse complement strand
TCTTTGGCGGTTGGCAAAAGGTGCAGGAAGAGCATCTCGCCAATGGCGGTATTCTCGACCAGCTCTACGTGAACCGCTGAATCCTTGTATCAGGGCTGGCGCTGAGCGCTCTTGCCGTCGCCCAAAATTCCGAGTCCTTTCAGATAAATCAGCATCGTGCTTTCGAGAATCTCCTCAGGCTTCATCGGTACTTTGTGCGCCTGTAGGTCGTTTTGCGCGAACAGCGTCGCAACGCCATGTGAGATCGCCCAGATGTGCAGGCTCATCAATTTGAGCGGCGGACGCTCGGCCTCGGGGACCTGACGGCAGAGTGCGGCTGCCGCGTGCTGTAGCACATCGAAAGCGCGCTCGGCCGCGGGCAGCGTCTCGACCTCTCCGCCCGGAATCGCGCCGGTCTCGAACATCACGGTATAACTTGCCGACTCCTCGCGGGCGAAGGCGAGATAGGCCTTGCCGAGGTTGTCGAAGGCGGAGAGCGGCGTGGGCAAGCCATTGTTCCACGCCATGTCGAGCCGCGCGGCAAAGCGCTCAAAACCGTTTTTGGCGACCTCGGCGAGAAGCGCGTCGCGGTCGCGAAAATGCCGGTAGGGCGCTGCAGGGCTGACTCCGGCAAGCCGCGCGGCCTCAGTCAGGCTGAAGCCGAAGGCACCATGCTCCTCGATCAGCTTGCGAGCGGCCTCTAGCAATACCTCTTTGAGGTTGCCGTGATGATAGGAGCGAGGTCGGCGCCAGCCGCGATCTGGAGGATTCATGTAAAGGGCTTTTACATGAAGCCACGCGGGACTGCCAAGGCCGGGAAAATCCACGAGGTTGAGCCTAGCGGCATAGCGTCGCCGTGTTAGTTTCGCCTCATCATCGGCCAGCTGGCGTGATGAGACGGCATCGGGCCGGGCAGACGGGAGCCTTCATGAACCAGCGCGAGACCTTCGAGCCGGCCACCGCGAGCAGGCAGGATTGGCGCGCTCTCCTCTCCACCTTCGGGCCAGTCGTCGCCGGAATTGGAAGTGTTCTCGTCGCCAATGTTTTCCAGCAGACGCTCTTCTCCGATCTCCACAACTACCCGCTCACCATCCTTCTCTTTGTTTGGCTATTCGGCATGATGATGTGGTGCGCCTTCGGTGTGGTGCGCCATGCCGAGGCGGTCGCCGAGCGCCTCGGAGAGCCTTACGGGACGCTCGTGCTCACCCTCTCGGTCATCATCATCGAGGTGGCATTGCTCGCAGCGATCATGCTGCACGGCCAAAACAATCCGACGCTCGCACGCGACGCAATGTTCGCCACCCTCATGATCGTGTTGAACGGCATGGTTGGGACCGCGCTGCTGATGGGCGCGCTACGCTATTGGGAGCAGGAGTACAATCTCGCTGGAGCCCGCGCGTTCCTCGTGGTCATCGCCTCGCTCGCGGTCTTCGCGCTGATCATTCCGAACTACACCAAGACCGAGCCCGACCCGAGTCAGGCGCCTATGAAGGCGGTCTTATTCGCCTCCATTACCGTCCTATTCTACATCGTGTTCGTCATTATCCAGACGGCGCGGCATAGAGCCTTCTTCGCGGAACCTTCGCACAGTCATAGCCACGAACCCGATGCGCTGCATGGCGGTAGTAGAGGTAGCTCGCTCGCCTTTCATGTGGCGTTGCTTTTGCTCACGCTGATTCCGATCGTGCTGCTCTCGAAGTCCCTCGCCATCATCGTGGATTTCGGCATCGAAGATCTTGGATTCCCTGCGCCGCTCGGCGGCGTCATGATCGCGATCCTCGTTCTCTCGCCGGAAGGGCTGACCGCTTTCCATGCGGCGCTGGTCAATCATTTGCAGCGTGCGGTGAATGTGTGCCTCGGCTCGGCCCTAGCCACCATCGGACTTACCATCCCCGCCGTATTGATCATCGGTCTCATCACCGGCTACGAGGTGCATCTTGGCCTTGACGAGGTGCAGACTATCCTCCTCATCCTCACCCTTTTCGTCAGCGGGCTAACCTTCGGCGGAGTTCGCACCAATGTGCTGCAAGGCACGGTGCACATCCTCTTGTTCATTGTCTATGTGGCGCTGATCTTCAGCCCCTGAGCGTCAGCCCTTATGGCGGGTCGGATCGTGACCGTAGGTATTGCGCTCACGGATCTGCCCGTCTCGGCCATGGAGGAATGCCTCCGTGCGTTCCTTCCGGGCAATCGACTTCGCCTTTTCCCAGGCTTCGCTCTGGGTCTTGAACACGGCAAAGGGCTCGTCCGCCCCCTCCTCCTTCACCGCCCATCGATTCCCAAGGCTGACCACGTGCTGGTTCTTGCCCATGGCCTTCCATCCCCCGCCAGCTGACCGCTTAACTATAGTTGAGCCGGCTTCGTTACAGAAGCTAAGCCAAGCGTTTGGCGGTGTGCTACATGAGCCCTCGACATATCCCGCTTGCTTTCTCTCGCCGCCTCAAATGGAAGCCCGCCTTACCCCGAAAGAGCCCCTCAAGATTGGCTGGCGCGAATGGGTAGGCCTGCCTGACCTCGGAGTTGGCGCCATTAAGGCCAAGATCGACACCGGAGCCCGCACTAGCGCGCTGCATGCCTACCAAATCGAGCCATTCCGCCGGGGCGGCGCATTATGGCTTCGCTTCAAGTTGCACCCGATCCAGCGAAGCGGGGCGAGTAAAGTTACATGCGAAGCGTGCGCCATTGACGAACGCACGGTCCGTAACTCAGGTGGAGGGGTTGAGCGCCGCTACATCGTGAAGACATTGCTTAAGCTCGGCGAACAGGCCTGGTCGATCGAGCTCGCACTCGCCAATCGCGACCAGATGGGCTTCCGGATGCTGCTTGGCCGCACTGCGCTCGAGGGCCGCGCGCTGATCGAGCCCGGCCGCTCCTACCTTCTTGGTGCACGCCCGCCGAGGCCGCGGCCGCGGCGCGCGTCTCCTTTAAGGCCGAGCAAATTACTGCGTTAACAATCGAGCTCGGCCAAGAGAATCCCAATGAAGATCGCGTTGCTCGCGCGCAATCCCCATCTCTATAGCCACCGCCGTATCGTTGAGGCGGCGCGCGCCCGCGGGCACGACATCGAGATCATCAATACGATCCGCGTCTCGATCAACATCACCTCGCGCAAGCCTGCTCTTTATTACCGCAAGCGGGCGCTGGACAACTTCGACGCGGTAATTCCGCGTATCGGCGCCTCGGTGACGTTCTACGGTCTTGCCGTGCTTCGGCAGTTCGAGATGATGGGCGTTTATCCCTTGAACGAGTCGGTTGCCATCGGCCGCTCGCGGGACAAGCTGCGCTGCCTTCAGCTCCTCGCGCGGCGTGGCATCGGACTTCCAGTTACAGCCTTCACCCACGATCCGCGCCAAGCCGAGGACATCATCGACCTCGTCGGCGGACCGCCGGTCGTCATCAAGCTGCTCGAAGGAACGCAAGGCATCGGCGTTGTGCTCGGGGAGACCGTGAAATCAGCAAAGTCGGTGATCGAGGCGTTTCAGGGCGTGAACGTCAACATCTTGGTGCAGCAGTTCATCGCGGAGGCCGACTCGACCGATATCCGCGCGCTCGTGATTGGCGATCGCGTGGTGGCCTCGATGAAGCGGCAGGGGCCGCCGGGCGAGTTTCGCTCGAACCTGCATCGCGGCGGCTCGGGCGAAAAGGTGCGCATCACCCCGCAAGAGCGAAGCGCGGCGGTCCGGGCAGCGCGCACGCTCGGTCTCAATGTCTGCGGCGTCGACATGCTGCGATCGAAAAACGGCCCGCTTGTGCTCGAGGTCAACTCATCACCCGGCATCGAGGGGCTGGAGAAGGCGACCGGCATCGACGTGGCAACCCCGATCATCGAGTTCCTCGAGTGCCACGCAGCCCCGAATAACACTCGAACCAAGGGCAAAGGCTAACTCCGGTTTCGCCCCATAGCTCGCCCGCTGCGACAGGAAAGCTAACCGCCTGGCATGTTCCTGCGGTAAATTCCGGCACGTTCAACGGGAGATTTACGCAAATGGCCCTCAAGCGTGCCTGCAGTAGTAATGCCATTTGTTGGATTTTCTCTTTCTCGATCATGGCGTTACTCACGATCACGGTTGGTAGCGGCTCTAGCAAAAGCGAGGAGAAGAAGCCGTCGCCCTGCACTGAAGACGCCATGATCGTGTTCGATGCCTCCGGCTCAATGTCAGGCAACCAGACTCTCGGGATTCCTAATTCGCAAGCGCGCATTGATGAGGTCCGCGCGGCCTTGGCTCAGGTCTTGCCGAGCGTCACCAAGTTCCGGCGAGTCGGTCTCGTCACCTACGGGCCAGGGCCGTACAACCAGTGCAACGTCAAGGTCGAGTTCCCACCAACGCCGGACGCTGCCCAAGCCATCATGAGCACGGTCAACGCCTTAGTGCCGGCGGGCAAGACACCGCTCACCTCGGCCGTAGAGCAGGCGGCCCAGGTGCTCGACTTCAAAAAGAAACCTGGCGTAGTCGTGGTCGTGACTGACGGCGAGGAGACTTGTGGCCGATCGCCTTGCGCGCTTGCCAAGCAGCTCCAGATGACCGCTCAGCAGCTCACTGTTCACGTCATCGGCTTCCGCTATGAGAGCTTCTCATGGACCGGCGAGAGCAGCGTGATGGACCTGATGTGTCTCGCCGACGAGAACCACGGCCTCTACATCAAGACGAATAGCGAGGAAGAGCTCGTGGAAGCGCTCGAGAAGACGCTCGATTGTCCGATGATCTCGCAGGCCGCGCCCACCTCGCTCACAAAGTAAGCTGGCGCCTCACAGGCCCATGGCTTTGTGCGCTTCGGTCATGTGCTGCATGCAGCCCGCTTTATCGCCCTTCTCCATGGCTGCCTTTGATTGATCGAGAGCCGCCGTTGCCTCCTTCTGCTTGGTTGGATCGGTCATCTCGGCGATCAATTTATCCATCTGCTTCATATGGGCATCGGTGCAGAGGTCCGCGGCATAGGCGGGGCAAGCGGCCGCTGTGGCAGCTATTGCTACTGCGAAAGAGATTTTGTGCATGGCTTCCTCCTTCCGGGTTTGACCGAGAGGGTCGCATCTCAAACGCGCAACGGGCCGGTTTGGAATCCGTTGCGAACCAGAAATTTTTGCCTCGGGCCCGGAAATGCTCATAACTTTCAGCCGCGACTTTTGAGCGGTTGACGGGCAAGGGCACAGGCGCGCTCTATGCGGCGAGTTCAGGAGGGAGCGGTTAACATCATGCGGCGCGCAATCACTATTGCGGTCATTGCGCTAGCTGCATGCTCGCTCAAGGGAGCTTCCGCCGAGGATCAAAGCCTGCTCAAGGAGTGCTGGACGCCGCAGGTTTTGGCGGGCACTACCCAAGAACTGAAATCGAGCCGGACTCCATTCCATCTTGATTTTCCGGCGCTCAAACAGGTGCCTCCTCTCCCAGTGACGCCCGTGCCGCAAGAGCTGCGTGGCTCGATCAGGGCCGTCGAGCTTCCTCCCGGCGTCAAGCTCATCGCGCTGACGTTCGATCTTTGCGAAACCAGCAGCGACATCGCGGGCTATGACGGCCGCATCGTCGATCTTCTTCGCGCTCAAGATGTGAAGGCCACGTTCTTCGCCGGCGGCAAATGGATGGAGACCCACCGCGAACGCGCCGAGCAACTCATCGCCGATCCCAACTTCGAGATCGGCGGCCACGGATTGCGCCATCTCGACCTGTCGCATGTGAGCGACCAAACCCTACAGGACGAGATCCGCTTGACCGAGACAGCCTATACAGAGACACGGAGGGGCCTGCTCACAAAGCAATGCGCGGCAACCGCGCGGCCGCAGAGTCCCATTCCAGAGCAGATGAGCGTGATGCGGTTCCCCTACGGTCGGTGCAACGCGAAGTCGCTCGCCGCGGTGGCGGACGCTGGACTGCTCGCGATCCAGTGGGACCTCATCACCGGCGATCCCGACCCGCACCGCTCTGCAAGGGCCATTGCCGACACGATCCTGACCAAAGTCCATCCTGGAGCGATCATCGTTGCCCACGCCAACGGGCGCGGCTGGCATACCGCTGACGCCCTCGCGCTTGCCATCCCCAAGCTCAAGGAAGAAGGCTATAGCTTCGTGACGGTGAGCGAGCTGCTCAAGGCAGGAAAGCCTGTGGTAACCGCGAGCTGCTACTTGAACAAGCCAGGCGACAATACGCGCGTCGCTCACGCTGCCAAACGCGACGGCGCCCCGAATGCCCTCTCAATTTTCGATCACCCCTATTGAGCTCGGCCGAGCACGGCTCGTGGCGCTTGACCCTCGCGGCGTTCACGGGCTCGCGGCCGCAATCGTGGACATGCCGCCATGGTCCGTAATGAATTATTCCGCCGACCTCATGGCCCGGTTTCTCTCAACGGCTGACGGTTGTGTTTCGCGTTACGCGGTCGAGATCGGAGGCGAACAGTTAGGAGCTGTCTCGGTGCGCTCACCTTGGCTCAAGGGGCCTTATCTGGAGCTGCTCGCGTTGTTGCCGGTAGCGCAAGGTCAAGGCATCGGCTCAGCCATTCTCACTTGGTTCGAGCAAGAAGCGATCGAGCACGGCTCGCGTAATCTCTGGGTGTGCGCCTCGTCATTCAATATGCGCGCCCTGCGCTTCTACGAGCGACACGGTTTCGAGCATGCCGCAGCTTTGCCCGGGCTAGTCGCGGACGGCTATGAGGAGATACTGATGCGCAAGTTCCCGCTTCGCGGCAGTCGATGACCGGGCGTATGCCTGCCAGCTATTGCGCTTGAGAGCCTGCCCCGCTGGAAGCCTTGTCTGCGGGCGCTTCAGATTTGTCGCCGGCACCTGCGTCGGCGTTGTCGTCGCCTTGGTCGCTTGGCGCTGAATCGACGAAGAGTGTGCCGTCTTCGATCGAAGCCGACTCATCGCCTTTCATCTCGTATTGCTCGCCGCTATCGAGTCCTATGGTGCAGCCCTTGTCGCATGGGGCATCAACCTCGGCTTGCGGCTCGACGGTAAGCTCCTTGTTGTTGCCGTTGACGGTCACGGTGATGGTGTGGGAGTCGGCGTCCATATTCGAGATGGTGAGCGCCTCCGCCGGAAGAGCCAACAGCGCTGCGAATGCGCCAAGGCTTAAAATACTGACGGTCCTCATCCTTTCGTTCCCTCCAGAAAACGGCGAACCTTTTTAGCGGGCCCCGCCCGTGCCTCATGCTTCGGCGCCGCGCCTAGCCCATAACAGCGCCTGGATTGTGTTTCTGCAGCGGCCAAACTGTGCAGTCGAGACCCCGCAATTCCGCCTTTTTACCATCTCCACCTCGACCGTTTGAAATTGTTTCGCGACCCCGAAAAAGAAATCGTGCTCGGAGCGGCGAACCGGAACTCGTTGGCGGCGTTATTTGGCTCGCACCGCACCGAAGAGAGGTTGTGCAGTGCAAAAGGGGAAACGTCTTTCAAGGAGGGGCCGTACCGACGGTATGGAACGCCCTCTGGTCCGGAAGGAGCTTCCGATGGAATTCACGGCCTCTGTGACCGCCGTCATGGCAATAGTTTCCTTCGGCTTTCTCGCCGCCATTCTCCTTGGAATGATTTAAAGCCTCAGCGGTTCTCCGAGCATTTGAGCAATCGTGCGTCTTCCACGCAAGCTGTGGGACGCCTCCCGCGCATTTTGCTGGCCTCTACTCTGCTGCGTCGGCCAATAACTTGGGATCGTAATTGAGGATGGTACCGAGCCAGCGTTCGGTTTCCTCGATGCTCCAGCCCTTACGCCCCGCGTAGTCGGCGACTTGATCGCGCCCGATCTTTCCCACGCCGAAATAACGGCTCTCGGGATGGGAGAAATAAAGGCCCGAGACGGCGGCCGCTGGCCACATTGCATAGCTCTCGGTCAGCTTTATCCCCGCCGCTTTCTCAGCGTCGAGCAACGCGAACAAGGTACCCTTCTCGGTGTGGTCGGGCTGGGCGGGATAGCCTGGCGCTGGCCTGATGCCGGCATAGTCTTCGGCAATGAGTTGCTCATTCGAAAGCTTCTCGCCAGGCGCATAAGCCCAAAGCTCTCGGCGCACCTTCTCGTGCAAAGCCTCGGCAAAGGCCTCGGCAAGACGGTCGGCAAGCGCCTTGATCATGATCTTGGAATAATCGTCATTGGCGCGCTCGAACCGGCGGGCCACCTCTTCCTCGCCAATGCCGGCAGTCACGGCAAAAGATCCGACATAGTCGGCGAAGCCTGTCTCCTTCGGCGCCACGAAATCGGCAAGCGCCAGATTGGCACGCGAGCCGTCGCGCGCCATCTGCTGGCGCAGCGTGTGCAGCACGGCAATACGCTTGGTGCGCCTATCGTCTGCATAAAGCTCGATATCGTCACCCAGGCTGTTCGCTGGCCAGAAGCCAACGGCGCCATTTGCTGTCAGCCACTTCTCGTCGATGAGCTGCTTCAGCATGGCTCGCGCATCGTCATAGAGATTGCGCGCAGCCTCGCCGTATTTGTCGTCATCGAGGATGCGCGGAAACGTTCCCTTAAGCTCCCAGGCATGGAAGAACGGCGTCCAGTCAATGTAGCGCGCCAGCTCGGCAAGATCGTAAGCCTTGAACGCACGCGTGCCGAGAAACGTCGGCTTGGGCGGCGTATAGACTGCCCAGTCGAGCTTGAGCCGGTTGTCGCGAGCATCGGCAATCGAGGTGCGAGCTTTCTCGGCCTGCCCACGCGCATATGAGTCGGCCATGCGCGCATATTCCTCGCGCACTTTCGCGATCGCTTTCGGCCGCCCTTCGGGCGACATCAGGCTCGATACCACGCCGACCGCGCGGGAGGCGTCGGTGACATAGATCGCCTGGCTCTTATGATAGTTCGGGCTGATCTTGACCGCTGTGTGCACCCGGCTCGTGGTGGCGCCGCCAATCAGGAGCGGCAGGTCGAAGCCTTCGCGCTCCATCTCGGCCGCGACGTGGCACATCTCGTCGAGCGACGGCGTGATCAGGCCTGACAGTCCGATGATGTCGACTTTTCGTTCGCGCGCCGTGTCGAGGATCTTCTGCGCCGGCACCATGACGCCGAGGTCGATGACGTCATAATTGTTACACTGAAGCACGACGCCGACGATGTTCTTGCCGATGTCGTGCACGTCGCCCTTCACTGTGGCGAGCAGGATCTTGCCGGCCGACGGCTGATCGGCGAGGCCGAGATCGCGCTTCTCCTGCTCCATGAAGGGCATGAGGTAGGCGACCGCCTGCTTCATCACGCGGGCCGACTTCACCACTTGCGGCAGGAACATCTTGCCGGAGCCGAACAGGTCGCCGACCACGTTCATGCCGGCCATCAGAGGACCTTCGATGACGTGCAGTGGGCGCTCGACCTTTTGCCGCGCTTCTTCAGTGTCCTGCTCGATATAGGTGCCGATGCCGTGCACCAGCGCTTGGACCAGCCGCTCCTCTACGGGCTTCTCGCGCCAGGAGAGATCGACCTCTTTCTTTTGCGCCCCCTCGCCCTTGAAGCGCTCGGCAGCTTCGAGCAGGCGATCAGTGGCGTCCGACCTGCGATTCAGGATTACGTCTTCTACCAGCTCGCGGAGCTCTGGGTCGATGTCATCGTAAAGCGCGAGTTGGCCGGCATTGACGATGCCCATGTCCATGCCGGCTTGGATCGCGTGATAGAGGAACACCGAATGCATCGCTTCACGTACCCGCTCATTGCCGCGGAAGGCGAACGAGAGGTTCGACACGCCGCCAGAGACGTGCACGTAGGGAAGCTCGGTCTTAATGCGACGCGTCGCCTCGATATAGGCGTGGGCGTAATCATTGTGCTCCTCGATACCCGTCGCCACGGCGAAGATGTTGGGATCGAAGATAATGTCCTCTGGCGGGAAGCCGACCTTCTCGGTCAGCAGCTTGTAGGCACGCTGGCAGATGGCGAACTTGCGCTCAGCGGTCTCGGCCTGGCCCTGCTCGTCGAAGGCCATCACTACGACCGCGGCGCCGTAGCGGCGCACTTTGCACGCATGATCGAGAAACGGCCCCTCGCCTTCCTTGAGGCTGATCGAGTTCACGACCGACTTGCCTTGCACGCATTTGAGCCCGGCCTCGATCACCGACCATTTCGACGAGTCGATCATGATCGGCACGCGCGAGATATCGGGCTCGGCGGCGAGCAGGTTGAGTAAAGTGACCATGGCCTTCTCTGAGTCGAGCATGCCCTCGTCCATATTGACGTCGAGCATGTTGGCGCCGTTCTCGACCTGCTGGCGTGCGACTTCGAGCGCCGCGGCGTAGTCGTTCGCCTCGATCAGCTTGCGGAAGCGCGCGGAGCCGGTGACGTTGGTCCGCTCGCCAACCATGACGAAATTCTGCGCACCGTTTGTCATGCTAACTCGGACCTAACCATGCACGAAGGGCTCAAGGCCCGAGAGGCGCATCTTGTGCGCAAGTTGCGGGACTTGGCGCGGCTTATACTTGCAGACGGCACCGGCGATCGCGCGGATGTGGTCAGGCGTCGTTCCGCAGCAGCCACCGACGATATTAATGAGCCCGGTCTTGGCCCACTCCTCCAATAGCCCGGACATATGTTCAGGGCTCTCGTCATAGGCGCCCATTTCGTTGGGAAGGCCGGCGTTGGGATAGACGCTGACCAGCGTATCGGCGACGTGCGCGATCTCATCGACCGAAGGCCTAAGCTGTTCCGCGCCAAAGGCGCAGTTGAGCCCGAAGGAAAACGGCTTCAGGTGCTGCATCGAGTACCAGAAGGCCTCGGGCGTTTGGCCGGAGAGGTTGCGTCCAGAAAGATCGGTGATCGTGCCGGACACCATGATTGGCAATTCGACGCCGAGCTCGTCGAACACCTGCTCGACGGCAAAGCCCGCCGCCTTGGCATTCAGCGTGTCGAAGACGGTCTCGATTAGGATGATATCGACACCGCCGTCGATCAGCCCGCGCGCCTGCGTGGCATAAGCCTCGACCAGAGCGTCGTAACTCACATTGCGGAAGCCCGGATTGTTCACGTCAGGCGAGATCGAAGCGGTGCGGTTGGTCGGGCCCATGGCGCCGGCAACGAATCTCGGCTTGTCCGGCGTCTTCCTGGTCCAGGCGTCGGCCGCCTCGCGGGCGAGCCTCGCAGCAGCGACATTCATTTCGTAAGCGATCTCGGCGAGACCATAGTCCGATTGCGAGATGGCTTGCGCGTTGAAGGTATTGGTTTCGACGATGTCTGCGCCCGCTTCGAGATAGGCATTATGGATCTCACTGATGATTTTGGGCCGGGTCAACACGAGGAGATCGTTGTTGCCCTTGAGGTCGCGCGCGAAATCTTTGAAGCGCTCGCCCCTGTAGCCAGCCTCGGCCAGCTTGTAGCGCTGGATCATGGTACCCATCGCGCCGTCGAGGATGAGGATGCGCTCCTTGGCCTCGCGCTTCAGCGCCGCGGTACGCTCGTCTCTGGTCATGATGCAACCTTTGCTTCGGTGAATGCCTTTGCCGGGCGCTGGCCCAAGAGATGGCAGATGGCATAAACGAGGTCGGCACGGTTCAGCGTGTAGAAGTGGAACTCGGTGATGCCCTGATCGACCAGGCCAAGAACTTGCTCCGCGGCCACAGCGGCAGCGACCAAATGGCGTGTCTCCTGATCTTCGTCGAGACCTTCGAAGCGATGACCAATCCAGTCCGGGACACTCGCACCCGATTTCGCGGCGAACCCGGCTACCTGCTTGAAATTATGGATTGGAATGAGACCGGGCACGATCGGCACGGTGATGCCGCGCGACTGCACCCGGTCGAGAAAGCGGAAATAGACTTCGTTGTCGAAGAAGAACTGGGTGATGGCGGTGGTGGCGCCGGCATCGATCTTGGCCTTCAGCATATCGATGTCCGCCTCGATGCTCGGCGATTCCGGATGCTTCTCCGGATAGCAGGCGACCGAGATCTCGAAGGGCGCAATCTTCTTGATGCCGGCGGTGAGGTCGGCGGCATTGACGTAACCGCCTGGCGTCGGCGTGTAGCAATCGCCCACGCCGCCTGGAGGATCGCCGCGCAGCGACACGATATGGCGCACGCCAAGATCCCAATAGTCGCGGATGACCTCGTCGAGCTCGGGCTTCGTCGCCGCCACGCAGGTGAGATGAGCGGCCGGTTTAAGCGTGGTCTCGCGCAGAATGCGAGCAAGCGTCGCGTGCGTGCGCTCGCGCGTCGAGCCGCCAGCGCCATAGGTGACGGACACATAGTTTGGCCTTAAGGGCTCCAGCCTGCGGATCGAGCGCCAGAGAGTCTCCTCCATCGCCGCGGTCTTGGGCGGGAAGAACTCGAACGACACATCTATCGCTCCTCGGCCGAGAAACCGGCTCTTATGTTCGGTGGATGAGAGCATTACGCGGCGACCTCTACTTTACTGCCCAGTCTTTTCTTGTTTGAGTCGGCCGGTTTCAATCCAAGCCAGAGCGATACGGTAAGTTTGCCTTGTGAAGGCTCAGGACTTAGCTCGGCGAAGCGTTCGAGTTTCAGACCTGCGTTTTCGAATAGGCGGCCGAGCTGATCGCGGGCAAAGCCTAGCCGCCTGTGGGCTGATTGCTCGCGCAGGAACTCGAGCTCATGCGGCGCAAAATCGACCACGAGCAATTTGCCGCCGGGCCTAAGCACCCGCGCGGCCTCGGCGATCGCGGCCGAGGGATCGTCGAGGAAATGCAAGACCTGATGCAGCACCACGGCATCGGCGGCGCCATCAGGCAGAGGAACATTATAAAGATCGCCGTGGCGGACTTGCGCGTGGGATAGGCCTGCCCGCTCGAGCTTCATGCGCGCGTAAGCAAGCATGGCGTGATTGAGGTCGAAGCCGAGTGCGCGTAAGGCGCGGGCGCCGAACAGCTCGAGAATGCGGCCGGTCCCCGTGCCGAGATCGACGAGAAGACCGAACGGCCCCTGCCCGAGCGCTTCGTCCATGGCCGCTTCGACTTGGCTTTCGGCGACGTGGAGCGCGCGAATGTTGTCCCATTCGCTTGCATGCGCCTTGAAATATGCCTGCGCTGCTTCGGCACGCGCCTTCTGCACGGCTGCCGCACGCGCGCGGTCGCGGGCAAGGGTGAGGTCGCATTGATCGAGGCTCGCCACGATAGCGGTCGCAAGTGCGGCTTCGGCACCGCTGTCGGCAAGGCGGAAGAACACCCAAGAGCCTTCGCGGAAGCGCCTGATGAGCCCGGCCTCGGCCATCAGCTTCAAATGCCGACTGATGCGTGGCTGGCTCTGTCCCAGAATCTGGGTCAGGTCCTTCACGTTTAGCTCGCCGCCGGCAAGCAGTGCGAGGATACGGAGCCGCGTGGCCTCCCCCGCAGCGCGGAGTACCCCAAGGCTTTGGGCCCGAGAGAGGCCCGGCGATGCAAAACGAGCGTCTTGGCCATCTGACATAAAGATATGTTTATATCTTCTCGCCAAGGAATTCAAGGCCCGCGGGAGCGCCCTTTCCAGTCAAGCCCGCGCGAATTTTTTGTATTTGATGCGCTTGGGCAGCACGGCGTCCTCGCCGAGCCGGCGCTTCTTGTCCTCCTCGTAATCGGCGAAATTGCCCTCGAACCATTCGACATGGCTGTCGCCCTCGAAGGACAGGATGTGCGTCGCGATGCGATCCAAGAAGAAGCGGTCGTGGCTGATGATGACCGCGCAGCCGGGGAAATCCTCGAGCGCTGCCTCGAGCGACGACAGTGTCTCCACGTCGAGATCGTTGGTCGGCTCGTCGAGCAGGATTAGGTTGGCGCCCGATTTCAGCATCTTGGCGAGATGCACGCGGTTGCGCTCGCCGCCCGAAAGCTGACCGACCTTCTTCTGTTGGTCGGGCCCCTTGAAATTGAACCAGCCGACATAGGCGCGTGACGGAACCTCGCGGTTGCCGAGTTTGATCACGTCTTTGCCGCCAGAGATCTCCTCGAATACGGTTTTCTTGCCGTCGAGCGCGTCGCGCGACTGGTCGACATAGCCGAGTTTCACCGTGTCGCCGACGCGGATCGATCCATCGTCGGGCTTGTCCTGACCGACGATCATGCGGAACAGCGTGGTCTTTCCGGCACCGTTAGGCCCGATCACGCCGACAATTCCACCGGGC
>Ga0075426_10002202_pt1 | contig 13976 bp, 12 predicted proteins | sample SoiMethybrSBSTD5_FD_75304 | JGI IMG/M metagenome (GOLD analysis project Ga0075426, IMG submission 75304) | Bulk soil microbial communities from a Populus tree surrounding site in Tennessee, USA - Soil MetaG P. TD hybrid SBSTD5 | ecosystem: Environmental > Terrestrial > Soil > Tree plantation... | reverse complement strand
AGAACTGCTGCTGTTGCGGGATGAACTGATGAGCGACATCCCGGTGTTCAACCGGCTGTTGCAGCAGTGGCCGCGCATGACCAAGCTGCAGCAGACGCTCTCTCAGGCCGACGTGAAGCTGAAGGCCGGCAAGTTCCTGCTGCTCACGGTTTGTGCGTGCGCCACTTCCGGCGTCGTGGTGTTGCTGCTGAGCAACTCCAAGCTGTTTGCGGGGGTGGCCGCGGCATTCGGCTTGTTCGTGCCCTACATGTATGTGTCGTTTCGGCGCTCGCAGCGCTTTTCCAAGTTCGAGGAACTGTTCCCGGAGGCTATTGACACTCTGGCACGCGCGGTGCGCGCTGGGCACGCATTTCCCACCGCCCTGGAACTGCTGGCCACGGAAATGGGAGAGCCGGTGGGGGGCGAGTTCCGCAAGCTTTTTGAAGAGCAGAAATTCGGTTTGCCGTTGCGCGACGCGCTCTTGAACATGGCGGAACGCATGCCCATCGTCGACGTGAAGTTTTTTGCCACGGCGGTCATGTTGCAGCGTGAAACCGGCGGCAACCTGGCGGAAATCCTGGACGGGCTTTCCTACGTGATCCGCGAGCGCTTCAAGATTCTGCGCCAGGTGCGGGTGTACACGGCGCAGGGCCGCTTGACCATGCTTTTGCTGATGGCCCTGCCCCCAATCATCGTGGTGGTGATGGCGGTGATGAACCCGGGATTCATGACCCCGCTGTTCACCGACCCCCTTGGCCACGCGCTGATCGCCGCGGGAATTGTTTTGCAGACGATCGGCTACCTGCTGATCCGAAAAATTATTCGTATTCAGGTCTGAACCTATGGCGATGGTATTGGCAATCGTGCTGTTCGTGACGGTGTTTGCGGCGATCTTCGCTTTCGGAGCGGCGGCGGCCGCGCCCTCTTCCGTGCTGGGCACCCGGCTGCGTTCGCTGGGCTGGCAGCCGCGGGAGGACTCGGAAAGAACCGCGATCAAGGACCGTGTGGAACAGGTCCTGGATCCGCTGTCCAAGGCCCTGCCTAAATCGCCGACGGAAGTTTCGGCTACTCGCGCCCTGCTCATGCAGGCCGGCTACCGCGACCCCAATCACCTAACCATTTACTTCGGCATTCGCGCCCTGCTGGCCTTTGGCGGACTGGCGTTGGTGATGGCCACGGGCATTGGCCTGAATTCGCCCATGCTGATCGCGGCTTTGCCGCTGGGTGGCTACATGGTGCCCCGGTTCATGCTCAAGCGCATGATCCGCAACCGGCAACTGCGGATCCGGCTGGGCCTGCCGGACGCGCTCGACCTAACCGTGATTTGCGTGGAAGCCGGACTGGGCCTGGACCAGGCGCTGCAGCGGGTGGGTGAGGACTTGCGCCACGCCCATGCCGAACTGAGCGACGAATTTCGCCTGGTCAACCTGGAACTGCGGGCGGGCAAGCCGAGGGCGGACGCTTTGCGCAACCTGGCGGAGCGCACCGGCGTCGACGACTTGAAAGCTCTGGTGGCGGTGCTGATCCAGACCGACCGCTTCGGCACCAGCATTGCGCAAGCGCTCCGCGTGCACTCTGATGCGCTGCGTACCGAGCGCCGCCAGCGGGCGGAAGAGTCGGCGGCCAAAACCACCATCAAAATGGTGCCGGTGCTGGTCCTGTTTGTGTTCCCTTCGATGTTTATCGTCAGCCTGGGGCCGGCGGCCATCCAGCTGATCCGGTACTTCCTGCCGGAGATGCAACGATGACGCCAGCGGTCGTGGCCGTATTAGTGATTCTGCTGGTATTGGGACTGGTGGCCTACAACCGCCAGAAAGACCAGGCGTAGGAGCGCTGGCATGCAGGGCAATCATTTGCGCAAGGGATACGCATTTAACCGAACCCGCCAGGCGTTCCTGGCCACCGAGCTGTCGGTGGCTGACACCCACTGGAGCCGGCTCCGCGGTCTCATGGGTACCACCCCCACCGCGTTCCGTTTTGGCCATGGCCTGTGGATTGTGCCCAGCCATGGCGTGCACACCATCGCCATGCGCTACCCCATCGACGTCATCTACCTGAACCAGAACAAGGCCGTGGTTCACGTAGAGGAGAACATGAAGCCGTGGCGCATTGCGCCAATACGCATGGACGCGGTTACGGTGCTGGAACTTCCCTGCCATACAGTGTGGAACACAGGGACGGCAATCGGCGACGTGATTGAGATTTCCTTTGGCGTACAGAAGAAAGCAGTGGAGGCGGTATGAGCGCAACGATGACGGTACTTGCAACCGCGCCCGAGCCTCCCAATTTCCTGATCGAATGGGAACCGCGCTGGAAAGCATTTTCCGGCGCGCTGGGTCCAGCCCTGCAGCGCTCTCCCCGCCAGTTGCAGGGAGAGTGCCACGCGGGCCTCTGGCCCGCTTCGGGCATGGTGGTGGCCTGGGTGATGGAATTCGCCCTGCTGCTGGTCATCATTACGCTGCCGGGAACGCTGAAGTACATGCAGACCTTCACCCCGCCGGTGCACCCCAAATATGAAGTGATCTATTTCTCCGGCGATAATCTGCCGCAAACTACGGATACGGGCGGGGCGCAGGCCGGGCACACAGGGCATTCCGGCGGCCGCACTGCCATGAACAAACAGCAGGTCATCAAAGTTGCGCGCGGCGACTCTTTAACCCAGCAAGTGGTGGATGTTCCTAAGATCAAGCTGCCGCCCAGCCAGGATGCGGTGGCCAACCTGATCGCTATTGCCGCGGCCAAGCCCGGCCCCCCACCCACGCAGGGTCTGGAAAAGCTGGCGAAACCGAAGCTGCTTCTGCCTGAGGACGCGGTTCCCCCGGAAGTAAAAGTGGCGCGGGATAAGATGGAAAGAATGCCCGACCTTTCCGCCGAGGCGGTGGCGCCACCGGTGGACACGATGCGTGAGAAGCTGAGCGCGGCGCCCAATCTGGCAGCACAGGTAGTGCCGCCTTCGCCGCAGATAGAAAGAAGCAAGCTGCTGCGCACTCCAGCGCTAGGCGTGAGCGTGGTCCGTCCGGCGCCAGTTGTGCACGGCGACATCGAGCGGAGCAAAGCGCCACAGTTGACCGCCGAAGTAGTGCCGCCGCCGGTTTCGGCCCGCGATGTGCAGGATCAGAATCTACATCCCAAGCTGTCGTTGCCGCCGCCTACAGCGGTGCAGCCGGCACCCAACACCAGTTCGGCCTTAGCCAAGGAAATCTGGTCAGCGGCCGGCTCATTTTTCGGCGGAGGCACTAAGAACGTGGTACCGCCGCCGGTACAGCCAACAGCAGGGTTTGCCGATGGCAAGCCGCTGGCCGCCGGTTTGGCACGCGGGCTCAGCGGCGGGCCAGGAGTCGTTCCGCCCCCGCCCAACGTAGTGGGAAACGGAGTCGGCCAGGGCGGAAGTGCGGGCGAAACCGGGGCCCTGGCGGCCTTGCGGCCTGCGCCGGTGCTCGGCCCAAAGACCTCCGGCGGCAATACCGCTGGCGGTGGGGTCGTCATGTCCATGGAGCCAGGGGAAAAGGTCGGTATGCCGGGTAACGCCGCAGGCGGCGCCCTCGCCATGTCGCGCACTGGCGGGGGGCGGCCCGGGCTAGGCGGTCAAGGCAACGGCGCCGGATTCGGCAAAGGCAACGGCGGAGGCAGCGGCAAAGTAGGCGAAGGCTCCGGCGCTTCCGACACGGGCACGGGTTTTGGCGCCAAGCTGAACGCCAAGGGCGGCATTTCACCAGCGCCGGGACATGGTGGAGCGGGTAGTGGCGGCGGCCGTACCGAAATGGCCGGCGTCGCCATCCGCGGCGGAATCGTTACCTTGCCCAGCTTCGCGGTGGGCGGCGACGCGCCCAGCATACCCGGCCATACGGCCAGTGAGCGCCCGTTGAGCCGGCCGGACATCACGGTTATTGCCACGCCCAGCTCCGGCGGCGCGCTCAACCTGTACGGCGCGTTAAAGGGTGACAAGGTTTATACCATCTACATTGATACGCACCAGGGCACGGCTGTGCTGCAGTTCGCCGATCCGGGCTCGCGCAATAGCGGATTCGACGAGGACCTGACCCCCCCGGAAGCCATTCGCGCCGAACTGCCTCCAGGGCTGAAGAAGTCGCGCCTGGTCGTCTCCTGCACCATGGACCGCGCTGGGCTATTGCGCAATTTGAAAGTGCTGCAAGGGCCCTCCTCCGAAACCAAAGCCAAGGTGATGATGGCGCTCTCCAGATGGCGCTTTCGTCCCGTGTTGCGCGGCAACGATCCCATCAACGTGGATGCCATCCTCGGCTTCAACGTGGACACGCGGTAATTGAGGCTGAGGATTAGCCCCTGGACCGGGTGCGAGACGCGTGGCAATCGTCAATTGAAATCATTAATCGCCCCGATCGCTGTCTGTGTCCCTGTGGTGAATAACGTTACGGAACTGGCGAGGCGCGCCCAAACAGGATGGCGCGGTGGTCGTCATAGAGCACGCGCCATTGTTGCGGCAGTTCTTTGAGGCCGTTGGCGAGCGCCCAGTCAGGCGGAATCAGAACCCAATTCACGTTGTTCTTATCCAGCACATCCTGCCAGCCAGGCTGAATGTTCTTGACCTTGATGTAATCACGGACGAAAGGCTCGCCGTAGAAGTCGTGGCGGTCGTCCATGAAAACCTTGTAATCCGGTCCCAAGCGGTAGATGAGGTAGCCGCCCCAGTAGTCGGGATTGAACACCTGCGAACGAATGCCGTGGCCGGCCAGGAAATCGGCCGCTGCCGCGGGAAAGCGTTTGCCGTCGAAGTGAGCCCGCATCAGCGGCCGCGCGCCCAGATGGCCGCCGTTCAGGCAAACCATAGACGTAAGCGCAACCGCGGCCAGCGGCAGCACGTGGCCGCGCAGTCCCAGTTCCATGTCGGACATCCGGACAGCAAATCTTTTCCAGCGCAGGAATAGGGTGCGGGCGCGAGGCGCGAGTTCCTCCGCGGCGCTTGCCCGCTCCACTGCCCCGGCCAGCAGCGGTGTGGTGGTCAGGACCAGCAGGATGGAAGCGATAGGAATGTTCCGGGCAGCGTAGAGTCCGGTGTAAACGCTGAACAGCATGACCAGCAAATGGCTGGGACGAAGGCGGGAACGGTTCACTGCCAGCGCCAGCAGGCTGAGCAGCAGCAGTGCGGCAAAGAACTTCTCCGCCGCCCCGTGGAAGTTGGGCGAAAGAAATTCCTGGATATTGTTCATGTAGAAGCGGCTGCCCAAGTATCCGTAAATATGCAGCCACAGCTTGTACCCATAAGGGTTGACAAAGGTCGCAAGAAAACTCAGAAGTCCCGCGATTTCCAGCTTCCGGACTGCGGTTCTCGCCTGGGCGCGCTCCTCGAACGCTTTCGCTGCGATGGTTTGCCAGACTGCCCCCAGGAAGTACAGCCCGATGAGGGCCACGCCGACCACAAAGCCGCCGTGGATGTTCACCCAAACCAGCATGAGCGCCGGTAGCCAATAGAGCCGCCGCCACCGACCGCGCTCGCTGGCGCTCTCCAGAATGTCCCAGAAGATGAGGGTGAATGCCCAGGTGAACAGGTGAGGCCGGGCAAGGAAATGAATGCTCGACGCGAAGATCGCCAGGACGACCACCAACGCCGAAATCAGCGGGTAACGGTTGCGCGCCACCGCCTTGCGAAACAGCCCGGCAAAAACTCCGGCAATGAGCAGCGCGCTAAGAAGGATCACACCGTTCAGCCCCATGCGGCTGTAGATGATTCCGGCACCCAGGTCGTAGAACCATTCCCAGGCAAACCAGGGCCGTCCGGGCATCGTGTAGGAGAAGGAATCCTCGTGGGGGATGGTGTGGGTGGAGAGGATATGCTGGCCGTTGCGGATATGCCAGCCGGTGCCGGCATCGCCCAGCAGGCGCTGCTGCAAGCCGCCGTAAGTCAGGCCCAGCAGCAGGAGCAGAAAGATGATGTCGGTAATCGAGGGCATCAGGGCCCGGAACCAGGCCGGCGAGGGCCGCCCGGGGACGGTTCCAATGGCCAGCCGCTCTTCGGCCACACGGGGCGATCCGCTGTGGGCGCCGACTGTCATAATGGACGGTTTGAAGATGGGCCACTGATCCTGGCGTTATTCACGTCAATCGGCAATCTTTCAAGGCTTAAGTCATCTTATCCAACATCCAGCGGCAAAGGAATTGACTGATAGGGGCGCCCAGGTAGGAAATTGCATCACTATCTAGGAACGAGGAAGGAATGGCGGATGCAGGACGGCAAGCATCTTTCGGGCCAGGTGGCAATTGTGACCGGGGGCGGGCGCGGCATCGGCGCCGCCATCGCCGGCACATTGGCGGAGTTGGGAGCTATAACGGTGATCTGCGGCCGCACCCGCAACACGCTGGAGAAGACAGCGGAGCGCATTCGCAAGACGGGGCATCGGTGCGAAGCAATGGAGTGCGACGTCACTGAGCTCAGCTCGGTGCAGAAGCTGGCGGCGCAGGTGGAGCAGACCTTCGGCCGAACCGACATTCTGGTGAACAATGCGGGGGTCGGCGGATTCGCCACTCCTCTGCACGAACTGCAACCGGAGGAATGGGAGCGCACTCTCAACACCAACCTGCGTGGCGTCTATTACATGATTCGCAGCTTTGCCCCGCTGATGATTCGCGGCGGCAAGGGCGACATCATCAACATTTCTTCCGGAGCGGGCAAGAATCCCCTGCCCAACGGTGCTGCTTACGCCGCTTCCAAATGGGGACTGAACGGGCTCAGCTACTCGATTGCCGAAGAGCTGCGCAACTATCACATCCGGGTGGCGGTGATTTGCCCCGGCTCGGTGCACACCGAACTGGGGCCGCACACCGGCAAGGATCCGGGGAAGATGCTGCAACCGGAGGACGTGGCGCACGTGGTGAAAATGATGGTGACGCAGGCGCCGCAGTCGTTTGCCAGCGAGGTGGTTCTGCGGCCCACGCAAAAACCTTAAGGTACCACCGCACTCAATCCTACTAACTGCATAGAGTCGTCAGGACTTGGCAGTCAATCTGGTCCGTGATCCAGCACTCGAGCGAAGGTAATGATTACGGCTGTAAGGGTTTGTATTCTGCGGCTAGCGGGTGCTACCATCCGAATGGGTTCAGCGGGCAGGTTGCGGGCCTTTTCCAGGCTCGCCGGCATTCCTGAAGCTCCAGGAGGTCTTTTATGGCAGATGATAGCGGCAATGGATTCATGTGGTTCCTGGCAGGACTGGGAATCGGGGCGGTGGTGGGTGTGTTGTACGCACCGCGCTCGGGCGCGGAAATGCGGGAAGCCATTCTGGATAAAGCAGAAGAGGGCCGCGACTTTGTGAAGGGCCGCGCTCGGCAAGTGCGGGAGCAGGCCAGTGACTGGGTAGAACGCGGCAAGGATGTGGTCGGCCAACAGAAAGACCAGTTTCGCTCGGCGTTTGAGGCCGGGCGGCAGGCCTATCGCGAAGCAACAACCGAAGGGACCACGCCCAAGAGCTAGGTCTTCGGCTACCGACAACGGATCAGTATGGAACATCTCAATGTGTTTATCGCGCTGACGGCTGTGGCCATAGCGCTGCAGTCGTTAGTGCTGTTCGGTATTTTTCTCTCGCTGCGAAAGACCAGCGCCAAGGTGGACACGCTGACCACCGAACTGCGCACCAACGCGCTGCCGGCGATTCAATCGGCGCAGTCGCTGATTACAACCTCCGGCCCCAAACTGGAGGAAATTGTCAGCAACGTGCACACCACCACCGCTCTGGTGCGCGGCCAGGTGGAGCGTCTGGACAACACGGTCAGTGACATTATTGATCGCACGCGGTTGCAGGTGATCCGCGCTGACGAACTGGTCACGCGCACCCTGGACCGGGTGGAAGACACCACCGAAACCCTGCAGCACACCGTGGTTTCTCCGGTGCGGCAACTGACCGGGATCATGCAGGGCGTCTCCGTGGGATTGGGAGCGCTGTTCCGGGCTCGCAACCGGCGCCGCGCTGGCGGCAATGGCACCGGCGAGCCGCAGGACGAGATGTTTATTTAGCTGAATAGCCGGCTAGCTTCAGCAAATCCAGCCGCCGCCCACCACCACATCGCCATCGTAGAAAACGGCAGCCTGGCCGGGGGTAATGGCGCGCTGCGGCTGGTCAAAAGTGACCATCGCCTCATCTGTGCCGACGCGCTCAACCGTGGCGCTGGCGGGCTCATGGCGATGGCGGATTTTCACGCCCACTCGAATGACGGAAGCCGGCTGCTCCACCGCGATCCAGTTCACGCGCTTGGCGCGCAAGCTCCGCGAGTAGAGTTGCTCGCCGTCTCCTACGACGACCTGGCGGCGCTCGCCGTTGATCTGAAGAACGTAAAGAGGCGAGCCGGTGGCCATGCCCAGTCCCTTGCGCTGGCCCACCGTGAAATTGTGGATGCCGGGATGGGTACCCAGCACTTCCCCACTGCTGCTCACCAACTCACCCGCGGTATCGGCAAGCGACTCGCCCTGCTCAGCCAAGTAGGCGTCGAGAAACTTCTTGTAGTCACCGCCCGGGACAAAGCAGATCTCCTGCGAGTCGGGCTTGTTGGCCAGCGCCAGCCCGTGTTGGCGCGCAATCTCGCGCACCTCCGGCTTCAGCAGCCCGCCGAGAGGAAACAGGGTACGGCTAAGCTGCTCCTGGGTAAGGCCGAAGAGAAAATAGGTCTGGTCGCGGCAGGAATCCACGGCGCGCTTAAGGAGCCAGCGGCCGCCGACGCTGTCGAACTCGATGCGGGCGTAGTGGCCGGTGGCCAGGCGGTCGGCGCCAATCTGCCTGGCTGTAAGGAGTAACTGGTCAAACTTCAAGTGATTGTTGCACAAGCTGCAAGGGATAGGCGTGCGCCCGCTCAGATACTCGGATACGAAGGGCCGCACCACCTCCTGTTCGAAGCGCTGCTCGTGGTTGACCAAGTAATAAGGGATACCGATGGTCTCGGCCACGCGGCGCGCGTCGTAAACGTCGTCCAGCGAACAGCAGCGGCCCCGAACTGCCTCGGGCATGCCCTCGTGCCCGGCTAGCCGACGCTGGTTCCACAGCTGCATGGTCAGGCCGACCAGGTTGTAGCCGTCGGCGCGCAGCATGGCGGCGACGGTGGAAGAGTCCACTCCGCCCGACATGGCGACGGCGATTGTTTCAAAAGCAGCCATTAGTAAAACCAGCCCTTAGCATTTAGCTAACTGCTATGGCTGGGGTCGCCGGCGATAACTCCCTCAATCTAGCCACAGCCGCGGGCACGAGTGATAGCGCCAACTCTACTTCTTCCGCCGTGTTCTGCTTGCCCAAGCTGAAGCGGATGCTGGCGCGGGCGCGCTCGGGACGCAAGCCCATGGCGGTGAGCACGTGCGAGGGCTCAATCGCTCCGGAAGAACAGGCTGCGCCGGTGGAAACCGCCAGCCCCTTCAGGTCGAGGGCAATCACCAGGGCTTCGCCTTCAATGTAATCAAAATAGATGTTGGTAGTGTTGGGCACCCGGGGTGCATCCCCGCCATTCACATTCGCAGAATTTACCGCCTCCAGGACTCCCGCCTGCAAGCGATCGCGGAGCACCCCCAATTGCCGCACGCTGCCGTCACTCAAGCCGCGCTGGGCCATTTCCGCGGCCTTGCCCAGCGCCACAATGGCGGGAACATTTTCCGTGCCGGCGCGGCGCGAGCGCTCGTGGCTGCCGCCATAGAGCAGCGGCTTCAACAGCGTTCCCTTGCGCACGTAGAGCGCGCCAATGCCCTGTGGCGCGTGCATCTTGTGACCGGAAATGGAGAGCAGGTCGCAAGCCATGCGCTTCACGTCTATGGCCATCTTGCCGGCCGCCTGCACCGCGTCAGTATGGAAATAAACGTCGGCCTCAGCCGCAATCCGGCCGATTTCCTCCACCGGTTGCAGCACGCCGGTTTCATTGTTGGCCATCATGATGGTGATCAGGCGCGTGTTGGGACGCAAGGCCCGGCGCACGTCACCGGGATCAACGAGTCCGCGGCCATCCACGGGAACATAGGTCACTTCGGAGCCCATCTCCTGCAGGCGCTTGCCGGAGTTCAGCACCGCGTGGTGCTCAACCGTCGAGGTGATCAGGTGGTCGCCGGATTTGAGCAAGCCGAAGATGGCGAGGTTGTCGGCTTCGGTGCCGCCGCTGGTAAACACAATTTCCGAAGCGCGGCAGCCGAGCAGGGCCGCCAACGATTCGCGCGCGCGCTCCACCGCCGCCCGCGTCTCCTGCCCATGGTGGTGGATGGAGGAAGCGTTGCCGAAGCGCTCGTTGAAATAAGGGCGCATGGCCTCCAACACCTCCGGCAGCACCGGCGTGGTGGCGTTGTTATCGAAATAAACGCGGCGAAGGGACCCCACGAATCTATTGTAACCCGGAGAGCTAAGTGGCCAAGTTGTATAGCGCTGGGGTATTTGGTCGCGATCATTGTGCCAGAGTGTTGCTCTGAATTGGCTATGCTGAGCGGCGCTCTCCACAACTACGCCTGGCCCACTCAAGCCCCCCAAGCGGGCTTGAATGGGCCACCCGCCTGAAGCTGTGCCCTTCCGAAAGAACATTCCAATCAACGCCGGTCTATTGGCACGTATTTCTGCGGGTACGCTGGACCTATGTAGTCGGCGCGCGGCCGGATCAGACGGTTGTCGTCCAGTTGCTCGATAACGTGCGCGGCCCAGCCGCTGATCCGAGAAACCGCGAATATGGGCGTGAACAGGTCAAGATCAATGCCCAGCACGTGGTAGGTGGAAGCGGAATAGAAATCCACATTGGCGTTTAGCTTCTTCTCTGTGTTCAGCAGCTGCTCGATGCGACGCGACATCTCGAACCACTGTCCCTGGCCGCTGGAAGCGCCCAGTTCGCGCGACATCTGCCGCAGGTGCGTGGCCCGGGGGTCTTCGGTGTGGTACACGCGGTGTCCGAAGCCTGGAACCTTCTTCTTCTGCGCCAGCATGCCGCGCACGTGGTCCACGGGATCGGCCCCAGTTTTGGCGATGGTTTCCAGAATGCGAAACGCAGCTTCGTTGGCGCCGCCGTGCAGCGGGCCCTTGAGCGCGCCGATGGCAGAAGTAATCGCGGAATGCATGTCTGAAAGCGTGGCCGCGGTTACACGCGCGGCGAAGGTGGAGGCATTCAATTCGTGGTCGGCATGCAGGATCAAAGCAATGTCGAAGGCGCGCTCCGCGGTGGGCGAAGGCTTTTCCCCGGTCAGCATGAGCAGGAAGTTGGCCGCGTGGGAGAGCGAGCGGTCGGGTTCGACCACGGGCTGGCCTTTTCGGATGCGGTCGTAAGCCGCCACAATCATGGCCATGTGCGAGGTCAGGCGGACCGCCTTGCGCACATTGGCGTCATGATCGTTGGCTTTCTCGTCGGCGTCATAAAATGAGAGGGCCGAAACCGCGGTGCGCAGCACGTCCATGGGCAGGGCGTTCTTCGGCGCCTGCCGCAAAAAGTCAAGGATGGCGGGATCCAGCGTGCGCTCTTTGGCCAGCCGCGAGCGCAGGTCCTGCAACTCGCTCCGGCTGGGCAACTTTCCAAACCACAGCAGGTAGCAGACTTCCTCGAAGGTGGAGTGGTCGGCCAGTTCGTGGATATCAATGCCACGGTAGGCCAGAATGCCCCGGTCGCCGTCTATGTAGCAGATACGGGAGGTGGTGGCGACAATGCCTTCCAACCCCTTGGGAGGATGAGTAGCCGACAAACTGGACATAGGGTCCTTTCGCACCAGAAGCGCCGGAAGGCGGCGGTTGCGCACAAGCCGCTGTGACGGGCGTCACGCAACTCCTTGTTATACCGCACTTTGCAGAAGATTTCCAATGTGCCACCGTTGCCTAGCTGCTATTGCTAGGTCGTACAATTAAGGGTTTCCGCCGACCCGCAGGCACATTTGTATGCTCCACCCGCGAGCGATACTTCTAAGGAGTACTTCTTATGATGAGACGCCCTCTCCTGCTCAGTTGCCTCTTAATTCTTTTCCTCGGTGGTTTTGCCTCCGCTGACCCGGGCATGTGGCTGTTTGAGGCTTTTCCCGCGGCCAAGGTGAAGGCCAAATATGGATTTGATCCCACGGCGCAGTGGCTCAACCATGTGCGGCTCTCATCGGTGCGCTTCAACAACGGAGGCTCGGGCTCCTTCGTTTCCGCTGACGGGCTTACGTTTACCAATCATCACATCGCCTCCGAGTGCATTCAGCAGCTTTCCACGGCGGGCAAGGACTACATGAAAACAGGTTTCTATGCGCGCACCCAGGCCGAGGAGATGAAGTGCCCGGCGTACGAACTTAACCAGTTGGTGGGCATTGAGGATGTGACCGCGCAGGTGAAGGGCGCGGCTAGACCCGGCATGGCGGCCGCCGAAGCGGGGCAGGCACAGCGCGCGGAGATGTCGCGGCTGGAAGAGAAATGCACGAAAACGACAGGCCTTCGCTGTGATGTGGTGACGCTCTATTCCGGCGAGGCTTATCACCTCTATCGCTACAAGAAGTACACCGACGTGCGCCTGGTGTTTGCGCCCGAGTTCGACGCCGCTTTCTTCGGCGGCGATCCTGACAATTTCGAATACCCGCGCTATGACCTGGACATCTCCTTCTTCCGCGTTTATGAGAACGGCAAGCCGGTTCACCTGGACAACTACTTCCAATGGTCGCCCACAGGGGTGAAGGAAAAGGCGCTGATTTTCGTATCTGGGAATCCCGGCTCCACCGGACGACTGCTGACCATGGCGCAGTTGGAGTTCCTGCGCGACTTGGACTACCCCACTCGCCTGAAGGTCTATCAGAGCCGGATAGCAACCCTCGAGAAGTTCAGCGCCCAGTCGCCCGACAATGCGCGGATGGCACAGGAAGACCTGTTCGGGTACCAGAACTCGTTGAAAGCGGTCACCGGCTATCTTTCTGGCTTGCAGGACAAGCAACTGATGGCGAAGAAGGCGGCAGACGAGCAGAAGCTCAAGGACTTCGTAAATTCCGACGCCAAGCGGAAGGCTGAATTTGACGATCCCTGGACGGCACTGGCCCAATCTATGCAGGTGCAAAAGCAGATTTATTGGCCGCTGACCTACGTGGAAAGGATGCGCGGCTTCACCGGGCTGCTGGCGATGTACGCGCGCGACCTGGTGCGCGGCGCCGAGCAAAGGCCGAAACCCAACGGCGAGCGTTTGCGGGAATTTCGCGAGTCGGCGCTGCCTTCCCTCGAGGACCGGCTGTTCTCGACCGCTCCCATCTACAAGAGCTTGGAAGCGGCGGAGTTGGCGGACTCTCTGGCCGGCCTGCAGCAGGCTTTGGGAGCCGATAACCCAGTGGTGCGCGAAGCGCTGAACGGTAAGTCGCCGGAGCAGGCCGCACATTACCTGGTTGACAACACCAAACTTGAAGACGTAGCGCTGCGGAAACAGTTGTGGAATGGCGGAGAGGCAGCTATTAAGGCCAGCACGGATCCCTTAATCGTCGTCATGCGGCAGATTGAGCCGGAGGCGCTGCAGGTACGCAAACAGTACGAAGACCAGGTGGAATCGGTAGCCCGGCGGGATGGAGCCGTGCTGGCCAAGGTCCGCTTTGCCATGGGCGGGCTGAGCGAGCCACCCGACGCCACCTTCACGCTTCGCCTCAGCTACGGCGAAGTACAAGGATATACCGTCGCCGGCAAAGGCTACCCTTATTACACGACCATGGGCGGCGCCTACCAGCACGCAGCGGCACACGGGAATAAGCCGCCGTACCAACTGCCCCACAGTTGGATGGAGCACAAGGCTCAGGTCAAGCTGGCTACGCCGCTGAATTTCGTATCCACCGCCGACATCATCGGCGGCAACTCCGGCAGCCCAACCATAAACAGCAAGGGCGAGGTGGTGGGCATCATTTTCGACGGCAACATTGAGTCGTTACCCTGGAACTTCGTGTACAGCGATACAGCTGCCCGCGCCATCAGCGTGGATTCGCGCGGCATTGTGGAGACATTGCACAGCATTTACGGCGCCAACCGGGTGGTGCAGGAGTTGCAAAGCGGCCACGAAGCTACCGGCAAGTAGCTCAAGGCGTTTTGTTGCGGCGGATGTCC
>Ga0075426_10002198_pt1 | contig 13990 bp, 11 predicted proteins | sample SoiMethybrSBSTD5_FD_75304 | JGI IMG/M metagenome (GOLD analysis project Ga0075426, IMG submission 75304) | Bulk soil microbial communities from a Populus tree surrounding site in Tennessee, USA - Soil MetaG P. TD hybrid SBSTD5 | ecosystem: Environmental > Terrestrial > Soil > Tree plantation... | reverse complement strand
GCGCACCGGCGCGGTGGTGACGCGCTGGCTCCTGCCCGCTGCGTTCATCGTGCCGATCGCGGTGGGCTGGATGCGCCTCTATGCCGAGCGCGAAGGACTCTTCGGCGAAGCGTTCGGCATGGCGCTCTTCACGCTCGTGATGATCGCGTGGTTCAGCTCGCTCATCCTATGGGTCGCCCGGACGCTCGATCAGGCCGCAGCTCAGCGCGCGCAGGCCGAAGGCGCGGCGACCGAGCAGCGCGAATGGCTACAGGTCACGCTCGCGAGCATCGGCGACGGCGTGATCGCCACTGACGCCTCGGGCCGCGTGCGCTTCCTCAACGCCGCCGCGCAGCGGCTCACCGGCTGGCGCGCCGCCGAGGCGGCCGGACGTCCGCTGGACGAGCTCCTTTCGCTGTACGACGAGCGCGATGGCAAGGCGGTTCGCAATCCACTTAAAGCTGCGCTCGAGACGCGCGCTGCCGCCGCCGCGGGCGGCGAGCCCGCGCTGCGCGCGCGCGACGGCGCCGTGCACCCCGTGTCGGCAAACGCGGCGCCGATCCTCGATGGCGAAGGCTTGCTCGGCGCCGTGCTTGTGCTGCGCGAGGTGGCGGCGCAGCGTCAGTCCGAGCGCGCGATGCGCGAGGCGTACACCGAGCTCGATCAGCGCGTCGTGCGCCGTACTGCGGCGCTCGAGCGGGCGAGTGCCGCGCTGCGCGAGCGCAATGCACTGCTGAACGCCATCACCACTAGCACGCCCGACCTCATCTTCGCCAAGGACCGGCAGGGGCGCCTCCTGATGGCGAACCCGGCCTGGACCAGGGCGGCCGGCAAGAGCGCACAGGAAACGGCGTCGCTCGACGAGAACGAGCGGCTCGTGCTCGAGGCGGGCGAGACCATGATCGTGGAAGAAGTGCTGCGTACGCCCTCGGGCGAGCGCACCTACCTCACGACCAAGTCGCCGCTACGCGACGAGCAGGGGCGGGTCATCGGGCTCATCGGCGTGGCGACCGACATTACCGAAAGGAAGAACGCGCAACGCGAGCTCGAAAAGCTGGTGGTGGCCGAGCAGCGCCTGCGCGCGGAAGCCGAGCGCGCCAATCGCGCGAAGGACGAGTTCCTCGCCATCGTGTCGCACGAGCTGCGCTCGCCGCTGAACGCCCTTCGCGGCTGGAGCCACCTCCTCGCCACGACCCGACCGCTCGACGCCTCGCTGATCGAGCGCGCTTCCAAGGCGATCAAGCGCAACGTCGATCACCAGACGCGCCTGATCGACGACCTGCTCGACACCTCGCGCATCGTCAGCGGCAAGCTCACGATCGAGCGCCGGGTGGTCAACCTGGTGGACACGGTGCAGGCGGCGCTGGAAGCGGCGCGGCCGGTGGCGCAGTCGAAGCACATCGAGGTGCGCTTCGCGCCGGCCGATCCGGAGACCATGGTCATCGGCGACGCCGGGCGGCTGCAGCAGCTCGTATCGAACCTTCTTTCCAACGCAGTCAAGTTCACGCCCGACAACGGCAGCATCAGCGTGATCCTGCACAAGAGTGGCGAGCGGGTGCAATTACAGGTCAAGGACAACGGCATCGGCATCGCGCCTGAATTCCTGCCGCATGTCTTCGACCGCTTCACGCAGGCCGACACGTCGGCCGCGCGGCGTGCGGGCGGCCTGGGCATCGGCCTCGCGCTCGTGCGCCACATTGCGCTCTTGCATGGCGGGCAGGTGCGCGCCGACAGCGCTGGAGCAGGCCGGGGAGCGGTCTTCACCGTCGATCTCCCGGGCGCACCCGCCGCGGCGCTCGCCGCGCTCGCGCGGCTCCCTTCGGGCGATCGGCGTCGCTCGACCGCCGGCGCGCTCAAGGGCGTCACCGTCTGGGTGACGGACGACGACGTCGATGCGCACGAGGTGCTCGCCCTCACGCTGCGCCAGGCCGGCGCCGAGGTCGAGTGCTTCAACTCCGGTCGCGCGCTCGGCGAAGCGCTCGAGTCGGCGCCGGCGGCGCAGCGGCCGCACGTGCTCCTCATCGACCTCGCCATGCCGGGCGAGGACGGCTTCGAGGCGCTGCGGCGCGTGCGCGCGATCGAGCTCGGCCGCGGCAACGAGCGCTACACCCCCGCCCTCGCGCTCACCGCCTTCACCCAGATCGAGCGCGAGCGGCTGATGGCGGCGGGCTTCATCGACCGCGTCGACAAGCCGGTCGACGCCGAAAAACTCATCACCGCCATCCGCGCCGCGCTGCGCACTGAGCAGAGATCGAAAGCCGCCGTTTAATTGGGGTCAGATCAGCATTTCCGGACAATTTGATCTGTACTTGAAGTGTGTCTGCTGGGTGTGACAAATCGCACGCGCTAGCCACACACTTATGTATAGCTAGATTAGAACGCGCGTCCCGAGCTCGACCACGCGGTTCGTCGGGATGTTGAAGTAGTCGGTGACGTTGCCGGCGTTGCGCGCCATCGCAGCGAAGATGCGGTCGCGCCACGCCGCCATGCCTCCCGGCGCGATGCCGGACACGACGCGCTGGCGCGACACGAAGTAAGAGGTCTGCATCGGATCGATCTCGAGCCCGAGCGCCCCGCAATGCTCGAGCGCGCGCGTGACGTCGGGTCGGTTCATGAAGCCGTAGCGCACGCGCACGCGCCACAGATTCGCACCCAGGCGCTCGCAGAGTACGCGCTCTTCGAACGACACCCAGGGCACGTCGCGGAATTCGATGGTGAGGAACACGACGCGCTCATGGAGCGTCTGGAAGTGCTTCAACGTATGGAGCAGCGCTGCCGGCGTCGCGTCAGGCGTGGCCGTGAGATAGACCGCCGTGCCCGCCACGCGCTGCGGCGGTTCGCGCCGCATCGACTTGAGGAAGGGTTCGAGCGGCACGGAGTCCTCGCGCAGGCGCTCGGTCATCAGCTCGCGGCCGCGACGCCACGTAATCATGATTACGAAGACGACTGCACCGAGCGCGAGCGGGAACCACCCGCCCTCGTGGATCTTGAGGAGCGCGGCGCCAAAAAGCGTGGCATCGATGAGCATGAAGAACCCGGTGGCAAGGAGGCACAGCCACAGCGGATAGCGCCAGCCGTAGCGGATGACGAAGAAGGTCAGGAACGTGGTGACGAGCATCGTCCCCATCACCGCGACGCCGTATGCATTGGCAAGCCGCGTCGAGGAGCCGAAGCCGACGACGGCGAGCGCCACGATGACGAGCAGCGTCCAATTGACCGCGGGGATGTAAATCTGTCCGATCGTCTTTGCCGACGTGTGCTCGATGTCCATGCGCGGCAGGTAGCCGAGCTGGATCGCCTGCCGGGTCATCGAATAGGCGCCTGAAATCGTCGCCTGTGAGGCGATGATGGTCGCCGCCGTGGCGAGCACCACCATCGGGTAGAGCGCCCAGCTCGGATACGAAAGGTAGAACGGGTTCTCCAGCGCCTTCGGATTGGCGATCAAGAGCGCGCCTTGGCCGAAGTAGTTCAGCACGAGCGCCGGCGCCACCAGTCCGAACCAGGCGATGCGCACGGCGCGCTTGCCGAAGTGGCCGACGTCGGCGTAAAGCGCTTCGGCGCCGGTGATGGCGAGGAGGACCGACCCGAGCACGAGGAACGACGAGAACCCATGCCCGGTGACAAAGCCAAGCGCGTACAGCGGGTTGAGCGCCGCCAGAATGGCGGGATTCGCGGCCATGTTCCAGATACCCACGGCGCCGATTGCGAGGAACCAGAGCGCGCACACCGGCGCGAAGAGCAGGCCGACGAAGCCCGTGCCCTGTTTCTGCAGCAGGAAAAGCCCGATCAGGATGCCGGTGGCGAGCGGCACGATGTACGGCTTGAACGCCGCCGTGCCCACTTCCAGGCCTTCCACCGCCGAGAGCACGGAGATCGCGGGCGTCAGCACCGCGTCGCCGTAAAAGAGCGCGGCACCGAAAACGCCAACGATGAGAAGCGGCCCGGTCCACTCACGATGGCGCTTGAGCGAGGCGGTGGCCATGGCGAGGAGCGCCATGATCCCGCCCTCGCCGCGGTTGTCGGCGCGCAGCACGAGCGTCACGTATTTCAGCGACACGACGATCATCAGGATCCAGAAGATGGTCGAGACGCCGCCGATGATGTTCGCCTGCGTGAGCGGGATACCGTGCTCGGGATTGAACGTTTCCTTCACCGCGTAGAGCGGGCTCGTGCCGATGTCGCCATAAACGACGCCGAGGGCAAGGAGCGAAAGCGCTGCGGTGGATTGCTGCGGTGGGGATTGTGTCGATAGCAAGGTGGCGCGAGGTTAGCGCCGCCGCCTTCCACCTGGTCGAGCGAGCGGCCGATTTTTACGGCCGCTTTACGCCAGTTCTTACGCCCTCTTTACGCAGGCGCTAAAGTGAAGGCGTGAGCTGGCAAAAGGAATGGCGCGGTTATGCGTGGGCGCTCGGCGCGACCGCGCTGTGCGCACTGCTCGGCCTCGCCATGCGCGAGCGCTTCGATCTCGTCAACGTCGCGATGGTGTACCTGCTCGCGGTCGTGATCGTGGCGCTGCGCTACAGCCGCGGCCCGGCCATTCTCGCCACGGTGCTCGCGGTGGCGACGTTCGATCTGCTCTTCGTGCCGCCGCGTGGCGCATTCACGGTCGAGGATGCCCAATACCTGCTCACCTTCGCGATCATGCTCGCCGTAGGACTGATCATTGGACGGCTCAAGCGCGACGTGCGCCTCCAGGCCGATGAGCAGGCGAAGCTCGAGGCGACGGCGCAGACCGAGCGCGTGAGGAGCGCGCTGCTCGCGTCCATCTCGCACGACCTGCGCACGCCGCTTGCGGTCATGACCGGCGCTTCGTCCAGCCTTGCCGAGCGCGGCGAGCGCCTGAGCGCGGAGGAACGCTTCGCGCTCGCGCGCAGCATCTACGAGCAGGCGCGCGAGATGTCCGAGCGGGTCGCGAAGCTCCTGCAGATGACGCGCCTGGAGGCGGGAGCGATCGCGCTCGAGCGCGACTGGGGTTCGATCGCCGAGATCACCGGCGCGGTGCTCGCGCGGCTGCGCGAGCCGCTTACCGGTCATCGCGTCGTGCTCGAGCTGCCCGACGACCTGCCGCTCGTGCGCGTCGATGCGGCGCTCATCGACCAGGTGCTTTCCAACCTTCTCGAGAATGCCGCGCGCCACACGCCGATCGATACCGTAATACGGCTGCGCGCGCGGCGCGAGGCGCATGAGCTCGTCATTTCGGTCGAAGACTACGGCCCGGGCCTGCCGCCGGAAGACATCGAGCGCGTCTTTGCCAAGTTCGAGCATGGCGCTGCGGAGGCGCGACCGGGGGGCATGGGCCTTGGCCTCGCCATCTGCCGCGCGATCGTCGGTCTGCACGGCGGACGCATCTGGGCGGAGAAGTTGCCGCTGGGCGGCAGCGCCTTTCGTTTCACGCTGCCGCTGGAAGCACCGCCGAGCCTGCCCTCGGAGCCGGCGCTCGCATGACCACGATTCTCCTTGTCGAGGACGAGCCGGACATCCGCCGCTTCCTGCGCTCGACGCTCGCGGCCGAAGGCTATCGGGTAGTCGAGTCGCCCACCGCCGAGCGCGGCGCGATCGATGCCGGCACGCACAAACCCGATCTCGCGATCGTCGATCTCGCGCTTCCCGACTATGACGGCGCCGAACTCATCCGCGACATCCGGCGCTGGTCGAGCATGCCGATCGTCGTGCTGTCGGCGCGCCATCAGGAGCGCACCAAGATCGACGCTCTGGACGCCGGCGCCGACGATTACATCACCAAGCCCTTTGGCGTGGGCGAGCTGCTTGCTCGTGTGCGCGCGGCGCTCCGGCACGCGGCGCGCTCGCCGGGCGGCCAGGAACTCGCCCTCGGTCCGGTGCGCGTCGATATCGCGAAGCGCCGCGTGCTGCGCGACGGCGCGGAAGTGCACCTGACGCCGATTGAGTTCCGGCTGTTCGCTTACCTCGCGAAGCACCTCGGGATGGTGGTCACCCATCGCCAACTGCTCGCCGAGGTGTGGGGCCCATCGCACGTCGAGCACACGCACTACCTGCGCATCTATATGAAGCAGCTGCGCGACAAGCTCGAGGCGGATCCGGTGCAGCCACGTTATTTGCTGACGGAACCGGGCGTTGGCTACCGGCTGGTCGCCGAGGACTGAAGCTCCGCGCCGAGCGGCGCGCATACCTGCTCCAGCGACTTGCGCTCGGCATCGACGCCGATCCAGGCCGCGACCGCGGCGGCCGCGCACATGAGCACGCCCGCGAGCGCGTAGGCGCCAAAGAGCGCGTCGCGGCTGCCCGTCTCGATGATCGCGCCGTAAAGCGGCGGGCCGGCGAAGCCGCCGAGCGCGGTGCCCGCCGCATAAAAGAGCGAGATGGAAATCGCGCGCATCTCGACCGGGAACACTTCGCTCACGGTGAGATAGGCTGAGCTCGCGGCCGCCGAGGCGACGAAGAAGATCGCGCTCCAGCACAGCGAAAGCTCGGTCGCGCTCAGTGCATCGGCGGCGAAGGCGCGGCCGGTGGCGATGAGGCCCAAGCCCGCGATCGCGTACGTCGCGGCGATCATGCGCCGGCGGCCGATGGAGTCAAACAGGCGCCCGAGGATCAGCGGCCCGAGGAAATTGCCGAGCGCGAATGGAAAAATGTAGTAGCCGACCTTCTGCTCCGGCACGTCATAGAACTGCGCGAGGACGAGCGCGTACGTGAAGAAGATCGCGTTGTAGAAGAGCGCCTGCGATGCCATGAGGACGAGCCCGAGCACCGCACGCTGGCGATAGCGCGTCGCCATGAGCCGCGCGATCTCGAGCCAGCCGGGCGCGGGCAGGGCGCGCATCGACAGGCGCTCGGAGACCGCAGGCAGCGGACCGCGCGCCGCGCTCACCTGCCGTTCGATCTCCGCCACCACCTGCTCGGCTTCGGCGCTGCGCCCATGGCGGATGAGCCAGCGCGGACTCTCGGGCACGTGACGGCGTACGAGCAGGATGGCGAAGCCGAGCACGCCACCGAGGAGGAACGCGAGACGCCAGCCGTAGTGCGCGCCGAGCCACGACGGCTCGAGCAGCACGATGGAAAGCGCGGCGCCCATCGCCGCGCCGATCCAGAAGGTGCCGTTGATGGCGAGGTCGACGCCGCCGCGCACGCGCGCCGGAATCAGCTCGTCGATCGCCGAATTGATCGCCGCGTATTCGCCGCCGATGCCGAAGCCGGTAAAGAAGCGGCAGAACGCGAACGACCAGATGTCGAACGTTAGCGCCGTGCACACGGTGGCGATCAGGTATACGACCAGCGTCACGAGGAACATGCGCTTGCGGCCGAGGCTATCGGCGAGCCGGCCGAAGAAGAGCGCGCCGAGCACCGCGCCGCCGATGTATGCGGAGGCGGCCCAGCCGATCTCGCTGGCCGTAAGGCCGAGCGTGTCGGGCCGCTGGAGCGCGGGGCCGAGTGAGCCGACGACCGTAACTTCCAAGCCGTCGAGAAGCCAGCTCACGCCGAGCGCGATCACCACGCGCCAATGCCACGGCGACCAAGGCAGCCGATCGAGTCTTGCCGGAATGGCCGTCTCGAGCATCGGTATAGTGTCTTCGACCGGGGAGGGAAAGAAATGATCGGTTTCATCGGCCTGGGGGTAATGGGCGAGCCTATCTGTCGCCACGTGGCGTCGAAGAGCCGCAAGCCGGTGTACGCCTATGACGTGGCGCCCGGGCGCGCGGAGCGCCTGGCCGGGGCCGGCGTCAAGGCCGCGGCCGGCGTGCGCGAGATCGCCGAGCGTTGCGACACGGTGTTCCTTTCGCTTCCCGGCGCGGCGGAAGTAAAGCAGGTGTGCGTAGGACGCGCGAGCCTGCTCAGTCGTTTGCGGCCCGCCACCTACGTGATCGACCTCTCGACTACGCCGGTTGCCCTCGCGCGCGAGCTCGAGGCGCGCTTCGCCGCGCGTGGCATCCACTTCATCGACGCGCCGGTGGCGCGCACGCGCGCCGCCGCCGAGGCGGGCACGCTCTCCGTGATGGTGGGCTGCAAGCCGGCGCTCTTCGCGCGCGTGAAGCCGCTGCTGCAATACTTCGCCACCGACGTCATGCGCTGCGGACCGGCGGGCGCCGGCCAGGCGATGAAGCTGCTGAACAACATGCTGCTCTTCCAGAACGTCGTCGCGCTCGCCGAAGCGCTCGCGGTCATACGACGCCTCGGCCTCAAGCCCGCGAAAGCGCTCGAGGTGCTCGCGAAAGGCTCGGCCGACAGCTTCGCGCTACGGCATCACGCGATGAAGGCGATGCTGCCCGAGCGCTACCCCGAGCACGCGTTCCCCGTGGACTACGCGCTCAAGGACGCAGCCTATGCGCTCGAGCTCGGCAAGCTCGCGCGGGTTGATCTCACGGGCCTGAAGAACGCAAGAGCGCTCCTCGAAAAGGCCGCGGCCGCGGGGTACGCGAAGCAATACTTCCCGGTCGTCGCCAAGATCATTTGACGGTGCGCGCAACGAGCTCGAGGAACCTGCCGACCTCCTCGTTCTGCAGCTCGTTCTCCGGCGCGGTAGCGCCGGCGCCGGAGAGGTGGCCGAGCGGCCGCTCGTCGTTGATCGCGACGTAGCGAACGTCGGTGATATAACGCGCGGCTTCCATGGCCTCGTATTCCGGGTTCAGCAGGTCGCCCGTGCCGGCGAGGATCAACGTCTTTGCCTTTATCGACTTCAGCGCGCGATGGTAGTCGCCGTTGAAGCCGGGCGTCGTGCCGAGGTTGTGGGCGTCGTAGGCCCAGCTCTGGTAGACCCAGTCAAGCGCGTCCATCCGGCGCCAGCCCGCCTCCTCGACGCCCTTGAGATAGCCGACGGCATCCTGGTTGTTGGGAAACGCGCCTTCCTGGAAGAGGGGCGTTCGCACGATCACGCCCGAAAGCCATCCCGCCCAGAGGCGCATGCCCTGCTCGGGCGGCGCGCTCGGCGAATAGTTGCCGCCGTTCCAGCGCGGATCCGCCATGATTCCCTGGCGCAGCATCTCGAGCACGCCGGTGGTCCACGCCGGAGTGCGGCCGAGCGGAATGATCGGCACGAGGCTCGCCATCATGTCGGGATGGCTCACGCCCCACTGCAGCGCCTGCATGCCGCCCATCGAGGCGCCGATCACTGTGAGGAGCTTGCCAATGCCGAATTTCTCGCTCACCAGCCGGTGCTGGGAGGCCACCATGTCGCGAATGTTGAAGCGCGGGAACTGCGTCTTCGGCTGCGCCTTCGAGTTGGACGGCGAGCTCGTGAGGCCGTTACCGATCGCGTCGGTGGCAATGATGAAGTACTTCGTCGGATCGAGCGCGCGGCCCGGGCCGATCAGGTAATCGATGCGATGGTGATTGCCGCCGATCGCGGTGACCATCAGGACGGCATTGGACTTCGCGGCATTGAGCGTGCCGTGCGTGACATAAGAGATGCAGAAGTCCCGGATCGCCTGGCCGCTCTCGAGCTGGAGCTCGCTCATGCAGTACGACTGATGCGGCGGGTCGCCCGGATTGTGTGCGAGTGCAGTGCTCGCGAACGAAGCGCAGAACAAGGCGATGGCGGCGCGGCGCGACATGAATCCCTCCTCCGGGGCTAAGCGAGGAGCGCGAGTATACCGAGCAGCGCGAAGAGCGCTGCGGCGATACGCCGCAGAAGCGTGAGCGGCAGCCGCGCCGCGATGCGCTCGCCGGCGAAGATCACAGGCACATTTGCCGCGAGCATGCCGAGCGTGGTGCCGAGCACGACCGGCACGATGGTCGCGTAACGCGCCGCGAGCGCCACCGTCGCGAGCTGCGTCTTGTCGCCCATCTCGGCGAGGAAGAACGCGGCCACCGTGGCGGCGAAAACGCCGTGGCCGCTGGTGTGCACAGCGCCGCCCGGTTTATCGGGGACGAGTGCCCACGCCGCCATGGCGAGGAAGCTCGCCGCGACGATGTAGCGCATGGTTCGTTCGCCAAGCATCTGCGTCAGCCACGCGCCGATGCCCGCCGCGATTGCGTGGTTCGCGACCGTGGCGGCGAGTACGCCGAGCACGATCGGCCATGGTCGGCGAAAGCGCGCGGCGAGCACGAGCGACAGGAGCTGCGTCTTGTCGCCCATCTCCGCGAGCGCTACGAGTGTTGCCGATACGAGGAACGCGTGCATCTTGGGTGCGCCATGATGCGGCAAAGTATGTGAACGAGGAACTGCCGCTGATCCACACCAACACCATTGAATCGTTCTTCTCGGTTTTTAAGCGCGGCATGAAGGGCGTCTACCCGCACTGCGCGCACCACCCCCTGCATCGGTATCTCGCCGAGTTTGACCCCGCTACAACAACCGGAAGGCGCTTGGCGTGGAAGATGGCGAGCGGGCCGAGAAAATCCTCAAGGGCTTCCAAGGAAGCGGCAGCGCAGGCGAGACGATCCGGCGCAGTCGCGCCGATTCATCGAAGCAGCGAAGAAGCTAGGAGTGGATCAGAGCGGCGAAGCGTTCAATCGGGCGCTCGACAAACGCGTCCCGAAGAAGCCGAAAGGTGGCAGCAGCTAGACCTATGGGGAGAATGAATACCTACTTGCGAGGTTTGTTCTTATTCAATCCCTTCAGCTTGTCGGTCAGCGACCGGTGTTCCTGTCGCAGTTGCTTCGCACGCTCAATGAGCACGTCCATCTCGGCAACAAGCCGCTGGGACTGCTCGATTAGATCAGCCTGTTCTTGGTCGTCGAACGGCTTTGGCCTGTCGCTCACCGGGGCCACTCTACTCGCTTTGGAGCCGTGGTACGTGAACTCCAATATCGTCAAAAAAAGGCCGCCGACCGGCGTTCCGGCGGGCGGCGGCCTGTTCTGCTAAGCGTTACTTGCTCTGCGTCTGGGTGCTCGAGCTGCCGCCGTACTGCTGGCTATTCTGGTTCTGGCCGCCCGACTGGCTCGTGTTCTGCGACTGGTTGGCGCTGCCTTGCTGCTGGTTGGACTGGTTCAAGCCGCCCGAGGAGCTCGTGCCCGTCGAGCCGCCGGAGCTCGAGCCGCCGGCTGCGCTGCTGCCGCCGCTCGACTGCGTGCTGCTCTGCTCGCTCGAGGACGTCGAGCCCGAGCTCGACTCGCCGCGATGCGGGTTGCCTTTGCCCTGTTCCCAGCCCTTATGCTTGCCCTTGTCATGACGCTCGGAGGAGCTGCTCGCCCCTGAGCTGCTAGAGCGGTCGTGATCTCGGTCGCGATCGCGGTCGCGGTCGCGCTCATGGCTGCCGCTGGTGGCGCCGGTGCCCGAGGTGCTCGAGCCCTGCTGCTGCGAGCTCGACGATTGGCCGTACTGCTGCGAGTTCTGGTTCTGTGAACCCGACTGCTGCGTGTTCTGCGCCTGGTTGCCGCTGCCCTGCTGCTGGTTCGCCTGGTTGCCCTGGCCGACCTGCTGGCTGTTCTGCACGTCAGGCGCCACGTTCACATTCGGCCCCTTGTTCAGGTCGACGCTCGCGCCCGTGCCCGCCGGGCCCTGCACGCTCACTTGCGCGGCGGCGAGCTGGCTAAATGACACTGCGAACAAACCGGACACGACGATCGGGAAAATCCTCATGGGTGCTCCTCTCTGAGTGGAAAAAAGAAACTGCTGGGATGCTTGCCGCAAGCGGCGTTCCCGCCGGCCCGCGCATTTGTTACCGGGTGTTACGGATAGCGCGTGCTTTCTTCGGCGACGACGTGCCCCTGGTCGTACACGCGCACGGTGATCTCGTAGTGGTCCGCCGGCGTGACACTGATCGAATTCGACGCGAGCTGGCCGCGGCCGTCGCTGTCCAGGCGCACAGTGCCGCTCTGGCTGCTGTTCGCTGATCCGGCGCTGCCTTCACGGCGCACGCGCATTTCGTAGCGCAGTGTCTTGCCGGCGGGCCCGGTTATGGTGGGTTCGACTTTGAGATTACCGGCATGCACTTCGGTGCCGAGATCGAGCCGATACTGACTATCGTTGGCGGCGAAAGCGAAGCTCGCGCATGCCGCTGCGAACAGGGATACAAGTGAACGGCGCATGTCCCCTTGCGCCGCAATCAACGTGCCCGGCTAGAAGCGATACGCGATGCCCGCGCTTGCGTAGTTGGCGCTGCGGCGCTCCACGATCGCGCTTCTCGCCGCCTCGTCGCTAAGACGACGCGCCTCGAGGCTGCCGACGAGCGTCCAGCGATGCGTGAGGTCATAGGAGGCGAGTGCCCCGATGCTCGTAAAGAGGAGGCCACTGTCGCGCACGCCGTAGTACGCCTCGAACGATTTCTCGCTCGCCCAGGTGGCCTGCGCGAAGAGTCCGGCGGCGATGCCGTGACCGCCATAGACACCGACGGTGGCGCGCGCGTCGAGTTGCACACCGCGATCGGTGTCCAGATGCTGGCGCAGGCGCACGAGGCCATTCACCGGCGCCGGACCGATCTGCCGATCCGCCTCGATGTGCAAGCCGACCGAGGCGTCCGGATCGTGATCGCGCGGTCCCTGCTCGTAGGCGAGCTGCGCGCCCACATCCACGCCATCGCGCACGCTCCAGCGCGCGCCGCCTTCGAGGATTCCCTGCGTTGTGCGCGCGAACCACGGCTCGCCGTAGTAGCGGATGACAGGTATGAGCTCCGTCGTGCGCTCGGCCGAGCCGTCGAATTTTGGCCGCGTGCGGATGCCGGCGCCAAAAAGGGTGTCCTGCGCCCACGCGCTGGCGCACCACGCCACTAACAGGCAGACGAGCAGGCGCCTCATTTGCCGGCGAACTGAGGTGCGCGCTTCGCGACGAACGCGGCGATACCCTCGCGCGCATCGGCGCCGCGCGCCTGCTCGGCGATCGCCTGCGCCTCGAGCTCCATCTGCGTCTCGAGCGACTCGCTCATGCTGTGATGAAGGAGGCGCTTCGCCGCGCCGAACGCGCGCGTCGCGCCGTGCGCCAGCGTGGCCGCGAGCGCTTGCGCCTCGGCCGCAAGCGACGCGTCGGCCACGACGCGCGTCACGAGCCCCCACTGCTCCGCCTCTCGCGCGCTGAGTATGCGATTGGTGAGCGCGAGCTCGAGCGCGCGGCGCGCGCCGACGATGCGCGGCAGGAAGTAGGTCGAGCCGCCATCGGGACTGAGGCCCGCGCGCGTATACGCCATGGTGAATTTCGCCGACTCGGCGGCGAGCACGAGGTCTGCCGCCAGCACGAAGCTCATGCCGCCGCCGCCGACCGCGCCGTTCACCGCGACGATGCAAGGCGCATCCATGCGCACGAAGCGCGAGATCGCCATGTGCAGCGAGCCCGCAAGTTCCTTCAGATGTGCCGACAGCGCATCGCCTTGCGTGGCAAAACCTTTGAGATCGCCGCCGGCGCTGAACATCCGTCCGGCGCCGGTAAGCAGCACCGCTCGCACGGCGCGATCCTCGCTGCAGCGGATCGCCGCGTGCATCAGCTCGCGCCCCATCTCGGCATCGAGCGCATTCGCCGCATCGGGCCGGTTCAGCGTGATGCGGGCGACATGGTCCTGCAGTTCAAAGCGCAGCGATCGGTATTCCACGGGTCACCTCCCCGAATTCCGTACTAAGTACGAAATTATTTCCACCTAGACTTTGAATGCCTCGAGCGTCTCCGGCGCGAAGAGCTCCTCCGGCTTGAGTCGTCGCTTCGAGAGTCCCTGCTCGTGGTGATAGCGCAGGAACGTATCGAGCACGTGCCGGTTCGCCTCGAGCCCGTAGGGCCACCAGTCCTCGCCCATCTCGCGGCGCGCTTCTTCCACATGCGCCACCGACCATGGAAACATCGCGGGCATCGCCGCCGTCTGACGGTAGAGCTCCATCGCGTGCGCCTTCGACGCCTCGAGCGCTTTGTACAGCGATTGCGCCACCCAGCGGTTCTCTTCGTACACGTCGCGGCGGATCACCACCGTGTGCATGATGGGAAAGATCTTGGTATGCCGGTAATAGTCGCGCTCCGCGCTGACGTAGTCGGGGAAGAGGCGCTTCACAGCATCGGGTTTGGCATGGAAGGTGGACGGCGCTCGCGCGGTGACGAGCGCGTCGATCTCGCCATCGGCAATCATCTGCGAGAGCGTCTGCGTCGGTCCGATCGGCCGAATGCGAATGGAAGAGGGCAGT
>Ga0075426_10002197_pt1 | contig 13993 bp, 11 predicted proteins | sample SoiMethybrSBSTD5_FD_75304 | JGI IMG/M metagenome (GOLD analysis project Ga0075426, IMG submission 75304) | Bulk soil microbial communities from a Populus tree surrounding site in Tennessee, USA - Soil MetaG P. TD hybrid SBSTD5 | ecosystem: Environmental > Terrestrial > Soil > Tree plantation... | reverse complement strand
CTTTTCCGAGACCTTGCCGGGGTTCGAATTCAACGGCTGGTTCGCGGTGGTCGCGCCGACCGGAACGCCGCGTGGGGCGATCGAGCGCATGAACCTCGAATTCAACCGCATCCTCCTGGACGGACTGATGGAGCAGCGGCTCCGGGCGCTGGGCCTCTACACCGAGGGCACCGGCGCGCCCGAGGAGATCGACGCGTTCCTGAAGAGCGAGCGCGCGTTCTGGAGCCGCGTCGTGCGGGAGCTGAAGATCGAGCCGGAGTAGCGCCGTGCGGCGCCGGGCTTGACGTTCGCGCGGACCGGACCGAGGATACGATTTCAAACAACCACAGAGAGGAACCCATGCCGCACCGTCTTTCCCCGATGTATGCGATGTTCATAGCCGCGTTCGCGCTCGCGGCAAGCACGTCGGTTTCAGCGCAGAAAAAAGGCGGCAAGCACCACACGCTCGCCGCGACGCTCGAGACGGTGCAGTGGGGCTGGCTCGATCCGAACGAGCCGCCCAAGCTCAAGGTAAATTCCGGCGACACGGTCTCGATCGAGACCATGATGCACGCGCACGACAAAGTGAAGCCCGGGACCACGATGGACGAGATCGTCGCGCTGCGCAAGGCCAATCCCGGCGGCGGGCCGCATTCGATGACCGGGCCGATCTACGTCGAAGGCGCCGAGCCGGGCGACGTGCTCGAAGTGCGCATCCTCAAGATCGTTCCCAAGCCCTTCGCGGTGAACTTCAATCTTCCGGGCAAGGATTTCCCGACCATAGGCGCGCTCGCGCCGGAAATGCCCGACGGTTTCGTGCGCTTCATGCCGCTCGATCTGAAGAAGCGCACCGCCGAGTTCAAGCCGGGCATCACCATCGACCTGCAGCCCTTCCCGGGCACCTTGGCCGTCGGCATCGACCCGAACGATCCCTCGCCGCGCAAGGGCGGCGTGAAGGACAACCCGATGGCACCGGTCTCGACGCTGCGCCCGTGGAAGAACGGCTCGAACATGGACATCAACGAGCTGCAGGCGGGCTCGACCATCTTCTTCCCGGTGTTCCTGAAAGGCGGCCTCATCTGGACCGGCGACTCGCACTGCCGCCAGGGCAACGGCGAGGTCAACCTCACCGCGCTCGAGTGCTCCTTCGAGGAAATCATGATCCAGCCGATCGTTCGCAAGGACATGAAGCTCGAGTGGCCGCGCATCGAGACGCGGACCCATTGGATCTCAGTCGGATTCGACGAAGACCTCAACAAGGCGATGGTGAACGCGGTGCGCGAGGCGGTGGACTTCCTCGTGGCACAGAAGAGGGTGCCGCTCACGCGCTACGAGGCTTACTCGCTCGTCTCCATGGTGGGCGATTGCCGCGTCTCGCAGGTTGTGGACGTGCGCAAGGGCGTGCACTGCATGATCCCGAAAGCGGTGTTCACGAAGAAGTAAGTCAAAGCGCGCCGGAACCGGTCCCCTAGTTGGACCGGTTGACGCTGAACGCGCCGGGGCCGAGGGCGAACAGGAGGAGCAGCCCGCCCGAGATGGCGACGTTCTTCATGAAGTGAGCCATCTGTTCCTGGCCGCCGCCGGGATTGTGGAACACCCAGGTAACGGGAATCATCCACAGGAACAGCAGCGCCGCCGCCCAGCGCGTCTTCCAGCCGGCCATGATCGCCAGCGCGCCGACGATCTCGATGATCGCTGAGGCGATGAGCAGGGCCTGCGGGAACGGCAGGCCGGCTTTCTGCATGTAGCCCATGGTCGGGGCGAAATGCACGATCTTGTCGGTTCCCGACAGCAGGAATATCAGGGCGATCAGGATGCGTCCGGCCGGCGCGGCGAGGTTATGCATGAGCGGCTCCCTGGAATGTGGGTGGGAATTGAAGCATACAATAGCGAGCCCTTGCCCGGGAGAAACCCCATGTCCGCAGGTCCAAGCGAGATCGTGCGCAACAACGTAAAAGAGAAGCTCGCGCGCGGCGAGGTCGTGTCGTCGATCACCGTGCGCCTGGTGCGCTCGATCGAGATCGCGCGGATCGCGAAAACCGCCGGCTTCGATTCGATCTACGTGGACGTCGAGCATTCGAGCCTGTCGCTCGAGACGACCAGCCAGATCTGCATCGCCGCGCTCGAGATCGGCGTCGCGCCCTTCGTTCGCGTGCCGAGCACCCGGCCCGAGCACGTCTCGCGGGCGCTCGACGGCGGCGCGCTCGGCGTGATCGCGCCTCATATCCGCTCGGCGGCCGAGGCGCGCGAAGTCGTCGCCTCGGCGAAATATCCCCCCTTCGGCGAGCGCTCCATGGGAGGCGCGCTGCCGCACCTGCAGTACCGCTCGTTTCCGGCCGCGGAGGCGAACGCGGCGATGAACGAGGCGACCATGGTGGTGGTGCAGTTCGAGACCGCGGATGCGGTCGACAGGGCCGACGAGATCTCCGCGGTCGAAGGCGTGGACATGGTGCTGATGGGCACCAACGACCTCCTCGCCGACATGGGACTTCCCGGGCAATACGAACACGAGCGGGTGCGCGAAGCCTATTCGCGTACGATCGCCGCCTGCAAGAGGCACGGCAAGCACGTCGGCGTGGGCGGGCTCGCGACGCGCCCCAAGCTCGCCGCCGAGCTCGTCAAGATGGGCGCGCGCTACGTTTCGACCGGCACCGACCTCGCATTCCTGCTGGCCGAATCCACCGCGCGCGCGAGGCAGGTGCAAGAGATCGCGCTGCGATGAGCGAGCGCGTATTCGTCGAGCACGACGAGGCCGACGCATTCGCGAGGGCGCTGCTCGCCGCGCACGGGGTGCCGAAGAAGGACGCCGCGACCGTCGCCGCGTGTCTGGTGCGAGCCGATCTGCGCGGCGTGGACACGCACGGCCTCACGCGCCTGCCGGGGTATCTCGAGCGCCTTCGCCGCGGCCTCATCAACCCCAGGCCCAAGCTTTTTCCGAAACGGGTCGCGCCCGCGGCGGCAACCCTCGACGGCCAGAACGGCTTCGGATTCGTGATCGGCACGCGCGCCATGGCGGAAGCGATCTCGCTCGCTCGCAAATCGGGGATCGGGGTCGCCTCGGCGAAGAGGAGCACTCACTTCGGCATGGCCGCCTCCTACGTGCTGCAGGCGCTCGACGCGGGCTTCGTTTCGTTCGTGTTCACCAATGCCTCGCGCGCGATGCCGCCCTGGGGCGGGCGCGACGCCTTGCTCGGCACGAGCCCGCTCGCCGCGGGCGCCCCGGGCGGAAAGCTCGCGCCCTTCGTGCTCGACATGTCGCCCGCAGTCGCCGCGCGCGGCAAGATCCGGATCGCCGCGAAGCGCGGCGAGAAGATTCCCCTGGGCTACGCGCTCGACGCAGAAGGCCGCCCCACGACCGACCCGGCGGAAGCCCTGAAGGGCGTGGTCCTGCCGATCGGAGGACCGAAGGGCTCGGGCCTGTCGATGCTGATGGACATCTTCGGGGGCGTGGTCTCGGGCGCGGCCTTTGCCGGCGACGTCACCGATCAATACAAGGTGTTCGACCGGCCGCAGAACGTGGGACACTTCTTCCTCGCGATGAAGCCGGACTTGTTCGTGTCGAGGAAAGAATACCGCGCGCGCATGGACACGCTGGTCGAGCGCGTGCGCGCCTGCCCGAAGGCCGAAGGCTTCGACGAGATCCTGCTGCCCGGGGAGATCGAGGCGCGCGAGGAAGAAAGGCGCGCGCGGAGCGGCATCCCGTACAGCGCCGCGGAGATCGACCCGCTGCAGGACGAAGCCGTGCGCGCCGGAGTTGCGAAGCTCGATGTTTCGGCCATACCCTTCGATTCCTGAGCGGACGTGAATCCGGGCGGAGTAAAAATAAATGGAAGCGATCAAGCTGGAGGACTACGAGATCGACGTGCTGATCCAGGGCTTTCCCGGCAGGATGGTCTGCCACGGCGGCCTGGGCTGGAGCACGATCGCGCTCGTGCGCGGCCGCGGGCACGTCGCCCTGGTGGACGTGGGCAGCTTCAGCATGAGGAAAAGCCTGATCGCGCAGCTCGCAAAGCGCGGCGTGGAGCCCGCCGACGTGACCGACGTCATCCTCACGCACTCGCATTACGATCACTCGCTCAACTGGATCCTGTTCCGCCAGGCGCGAATCATCATCGGCGCCAGAGAGCTCGCCTGGTCGATGGCCGAGCCCTGGGGCGAAACGCCGGTGCCCGAGCTGTACATACGCGAGCTGGAGAGCTGGCCCTCGCTGCAACCGGTCGCGGCCGAGCAGGAGTGCATGCCGGGGCTCAAGGCGTACGCTGCGCCCGGGCACACCCCCGGGCATCTCGTCTTCGTGCTGGAGGGAAAGGAGCGCGACGTGATCTTCACCGGTGACGCTGCGAAGAACCGCGCGGAGCTGCTCTCGCGCAAGGGCGAAGCCACCTACGACGCCGCGCTCAGCGCGGCGTCGATCGAGAGGATCTGGCAACTGTGGCGAAAGCGGCCGGGAAGCGTCCTCGTTCCCGGCCACGACCTGCCGATGACGCAAAAGGACGGGCGCATCGAATACATCGGCAAGCGCGAGGCGGCGCTCAAGGCGTGGTTCGGCGAAGACATCGAGACGACCACGCTGATCGAATTGGGCGCGCGCTGAATTCGGAGGAGAGATGCCACAGACACTGAAATCCGCGTTGCTGTTTCTCGCCTTATCCACCGCCGCACTGCTGTATGCCACGAACGCAGCCGCGCAAGCCTATCCGAGCAAGCCGGTGCGCATGATCATTCCGTTTCCGCCGGGCGGCAGCAACGACGTGGTCGGGCGCATGATCGCGTTCCAGCTTTCCGAGCGCCTGGGCAGGCAGGTCGTCGTCGACAACCAGGGCGGCGCCGGAGGGATCATCGGCACGGAGGCCGTTGCGAGGGCCCCTGCCGACGGATACACGCTGCTCCTCATCTCGGTCGCCCACGCGTTCGGCGCATCGATGTACAAGCTGCCCTACGATCCGATCAACGCCTTTGCTCCCGTCGCTCTGCTCGGCACCGGGCCCGTGGTGCTCGCCGTGACCGCGAACCTGCCGGTCAATTCGCTGAAGGATCTCATCGCGCTCGCAAAGGAAAAACCCGGGCAGCTGAATTACGCCTCGGCGGGCGTCGGCAGCTTCCAGCATCTGGCGAGCTCGCTTTTCAAGCTGCAATCGGGCCTGGACATCGTGCACATCCCGTTCAAGGGCGGGGGCCCGGCGATGATGGACGTGATCGCGGGCAACACCCAGATCGCGATCGGCTCGCTCATCCAGACGCTGCCCCACATCCGCTCGGGACGCTTGAAGCCCCTGGGCGTAGGCAGCAGCAAGCGCGTCGCCGCATTGCCCGACTTGCCGACGATTTCCGAGGCGGGCGTGCCCGGCTACGAAGCCACGAACTGGTGGGGCATCGTCGCGCCGGCCGGGACCCCGCGCCCGGTCATCGAGCGGCTGCACCGGGAGCTCTCGGTGATCCTCGCCTCGGCCGAGACCAAGAAGCGCTTCGAGACCGAGGGCGGGGAGGCGGCGCAGATGAGTCCTGAGGACTTCGGGCGCTTCATCGCCTCCGAAACCGTGAAATGGGCGAAGGTCGTGAAGGAAGCTGGCATCAAGCCGGAGTAGGAATCATCGCCGACCTCGCCCGGTTGCTCGCCGGCTGCTGCGCCGCGGTCGCGTGCTCGCTCGGACCGGCTGCGGCCCAGGGGCCCCCCGAAGGGAAAATCCCGTCGCTCGCCGAGCTCGAGGCGGCCGGAGCCGTCATCGGCGAGGTGCGTATCGACAACCGCAACATCTTCGACCTCGCGGACGAGAAGGAAGCCGGCATTCTCTACCGCGCCGCGAACGCGTTGCACATTCAAACGCGCGCCGCGGTCGTCAGGAGCCAGTTGTTGTTCAAGCCCGGCGAACGCGTCTCGGTGCGCCTCATCGAAGAGACCGAGCGCCTGATGCGCTCGAACCGGATTTTCTACGATGTCAGCATCGTGCCGTTTGCCTACCGCGACGGCGTGGTCGATATCGAAGTCAAGACTCGCGATACCTGGACGCTGGAGCCCGGAGTGAGCGCGAGCCGCGCAGGGGGCGTCAACAAGACCGGTTGGTCGGTGCGGGACACCAACGCGCTCGGCACCGGCGTTCTCATCGGCGCCAACCGATCCACCGATGCCGATCGCACCACCACCCAGTACCGGGTGTCGCTGCCCCACGCTTTGGACGGCTGGACCGCGATCGACTACTCGCATTCCCGGCTCAGCGACGGCCAGAGCAACACGATGTCGATCGCGCGGCCATTCTACGCTCTGGACACGCGCTGGGCGGCCGGGCTCTCGAGCTCCACGGACACCCGCATCGATTCGGTTTTCAGCAACGGGGCGAAGGTCGCCCAATTTCGCCACGCGCAGGACAGCGCCGAGGCGTTCGGAGGCTGGTCCGCGGGGCTGGTAGATCACTGGACGCATCGCTATTCGGCGGGCTTGAGCTACCTTAAGGATACCTACAAAGTCGAACCGGACCCCCTCATTCCCCCGCCCGATCCATTTCCTCTGGATCAGACGCTCGTCTCTCCCTTTTTGCGCTACGAGGTCGTGCACGACAACTACGAGAAGGTCAAGAACCGCGACCTGATCGAGCGTCCCGAGTACTTCGCGATGGGAACCCAAGCGAGCGTTCAGCTCGGCCGCTCGTTGACCGGCCTCGGCTCGACGCAACAACTTTGGCTCTATTCCGTCAGTGCGAGCGACGGCTTCCGGCTTCAATCGGACCGGGTCGTGCTCGGCTCGGCGTCGGCCTCGGGGCAGAGCGGCTACTCGCCGCTCGACCGGCAACTGGCGAGCGGGTCGATTCGATTCTACGACCACCACCAGGACAACCGGACCCTGACTTTTGTCTCGCTCTCCGGCAGCCTCGTCAAGGACCCCAACCTTGCCAACCAGCTGGTGCTCGGGGGCGACACCGGCTTGCGCGGGTATCCGCGGAACTATCAGACCGGCGAGCGTCTCGCCCTCCTCAACGTCGAGCAGCGCGTGTATACGGACTGGTACCCGTTCCACCTGTTCCGCGTGGGGGGCGCGGTGTTCTACGACTGGGGCCGGGCCTGGGACGGCCCCGGGGAAAGTCCGTCGAGCGCGCACTGGCTGCGCGACGTCGGCTTCGGCCTGCGCATTCTGAGCGCGCGCTCCTCATTCGGAAACGTTCTGCACATCGACTTCGCGTTTCCCCTGAACCGCGACCCGAGCATCAAATCGTTTCAGTTCCTGGTCCAGACCAAGCTCTCGCTTTGAGGCGTTCAGAACGAGCGTCCGAGCCGCACGTAGCCCTCCGTCCTGCCGGGCGTTTCGAATCCCCTGGCAACGCCGATGCGCAGCTGCGCGCCCAGCAGGTACCCCGCGCGCGCTTCATAGAGCAGCTCAACGCCCCCGCTCTTGTACCAGTGCTGCGGAGCATTGTCCCAGGCCGCTCCCGCCTCGGTGAAGGCGCTCATCGAGATGCGGTTCACTCCGACCGGGGGAACCATCAGATGACGGTCGACGTCGGAAATCGGAATCCGCCACTCCACAGTGGCGAGGCTCGCGCGATGCCCGGTGAGCACGGCTTCTCCGTTGCGGTAGCCGCGCAGCGGAAACTCGCGCTGGTTGAGCACCGGCAGCGCAAACGATTCCTCCGAAAAGCTGGCACCCGTGCCGCCCAGCTGGATCGCCTCGGCTTGCGGCTGCGAGTACGCCTGGTTCCAGCGCAGCGATACGACCGTTCTGCCGGCGGGCAGATAGACGCGCCAGTCGCCGCGATAGAAATTGCCCGAGTACGCGCCGCGCAATCCGTTCGAGGTCTCCGCGAAGAGCCGCAGCTGCTGCCCCTGGCTCGGGCCCTCCGACAGAAACTGCTCGCGGCGCGTATCGACTCCGGATACGAATCCGATCACGCGCTCGTCGCGCGGGGTCGAAGTCCCCGCCGCCAGATCGTGAAGCGTTTCCCGGTCCAGGGCCCCGCCCAGCCCCCAGTAAAGCCTGACGTTGAACCTAAGACGACGCCACAGCGAAACCCACTGCGCGGTCTCATCGATGTCGTAGGCCTGGATGTCCCTGCCCGTGAATTTTTGATCGTTCGCCGTGCTCGCCTTGACCGTCATCGTCCGGTTGAGAAGCAGTCCGTGCCGGTCGTCATAGACATACGCGGCGCTGCCGAGCGCCTGGTGCTGCGTGATTTCATACAGGGGCGCGAGCGCGTACTGATGCAGTCCGAGCGCGTCCTGGCCGTCGGTCGCGACGCCGAGCGCGATGGCGCCGTCAGCGGCATAGCCATTCGGCAGCCAATAGCGCGGGCGGAGCGAGGACCACGCGGAATAAGGGCGATCCGCGCCCGGGGGTAATGCGTCCCCGGGCGGCGCGGCCGCAGGCCCGGCCTGCACCGCCGCCGGGCGAACTTCGAGCGGCGCATCGGGAAGGCTGCGCACGCGCAGCACGCCGCCGTCGGCTTCGATCGTCGTCACGAGCAGCTCGCCGTCAACCGGCGCGCTGATTTCGAGAACGCCGTTCCGCGCATCGGTCCAGCGCGCGAGGCTGCGGTCGCCGCGCCGCCACGACCAGACGTTGCTCACCTTGCCGTAGTCGGCGACGAAGTAGATCTCGCTCGCCGAATCGCCGAAGCGCGGCGAGTGCTTGACCGCGCGGTCCGAGACGAGCACCGACGATTTGCCCTCGGCGATTTCCACGAGCGACCAGCGTTCGTTGCGCAGGCTCGTCACGACGACGCTCCCGTGCACGGCGGCAATCCCGGTGAGCGCCTCGCCCGGCGCGGCGCGGTAGAGTGGGCGCTCGAGCCCGCCCCTCGAATCCAGCAGGAGGACTTCCGCCTCGCCGTTGACCACCCGGATCGCCGCGATGCGTCCGTCCTCGAGCGGTGCCGCGAAGCGGAAGCGGCCGCACTCGGTGAGCCGATCGAGCCGCCCGCTCAGGTCCAGCCGATACAGATCGTAGTAATAGTTGTAGTTGCCGCAGATCTCGGGTTGCGAGAGCAGCAGATCTCCGCCTGGCAGCGCCGCAAGCCGTGTCCCCGGCTCGACGTTGCGGATCGCCTCGACCTCGCCTCCCAAGGTCTGGCGCATCAGCTTGGGAAGCGTGTAGCCGTTTCCCTGCACGTACCAGCGATCTCCCCCGTGGGTGCGAAGGGGACTGGTGATCGACCAGTCGCGGACGACGATATCTCCCCCCTCGTCGGGCTCCTTGCCGGGCTCGGCGGGTTTCTCGGCAAAGCGCTCGTTCAGCCAGGCGTGGTATTCGACCCAGAGCTCGTCCATCGCCTTGCCGGTAACGAGCCGCGGGGTGCTGTGCACCCGGAACGGAAACCAGCGGCCGCTGTAGGTTTCCACGTACTTCGGGATCGCCTCCGGGCCGTAGCGCTCGGCGAGGAAGCGGAAGAAATAGCTGCCGTAGAGATAATCCCGGTTGAGCGGAAAGCCGCGCCCTTCGGCATTGACTTCGGCGAGCGAGCGCAGACCTCGCGCGCTTTCAGCGCGCATCATCCCCTCGAAATGGCTTTGTCCCAGGCGCCCGTACCCCTTGTTCCAGTCGGACTCGGAATAGACCGCGATGCCTTCGATCATCCAATTGGGCTCGAGCAGGTTCGGAAATCCGCTCGGAAACAACACCGTGAAAGGGAACGGCAGAACGAGATAGCGGCCGAAAATCCGCCGCAGAGCGCCCGCCGGGCCGCGCGCCTGGTCGAGGTGAACGATGTGCGTGAACTCGTGCGTGAGCACGAGCTCGAGCCACTCGCGGTTCTGCAGCAACTCGCCTTCGTCGGGCGGGGACAGGATGATCCCGATGAAGTTGAACGGGTACGGCGAGGCGTACCCGTTCGAAAAGTCGAGCGAGTCCAGCACCACGATCTGGGTGCGCGACTCGGGCTTCCAGTTGAGCCAACCGGTGACGCGGGGATAGACGGTCTCGGCGATCTCCGCCACCGTCCGGGCCTGCGCAAGGGTGTGCTCGGCGAAATGCACCGAGAAATGCTCCGTATCGAGCGTGCGCCAGCGAAGCGAAGGGTCCACGAACTGCGCCTCCGCCCTCAAGCCCCAGGCGAGCAGCACCGCCACGCCGGCGCGCAATAGAGGTTTCATCTCTCTCGTAGACATTCGATGCCGCCGGATGATACCGGATTGCACTACAATTGCGACTGCGCCCGATGTGCTTCGGATTCTCCGTGGAACTTCGACGATTCGGCTTGTTGATTCTCACGCTCGCGTGCCTGTCGCAAGCGCGTGCGGCGCCTTTCGCCTATGTGCCCAACGAGAGATCGGGAACGGTGTCGGTGATCGACACGGCGAGCGACCAGGTCGTGGCGACCGTCAAGACGGGCGGCAAGCCGCGCGGCATCGCCGCGACTCCCGACGGCCGGCGCCTCTACGTGAGCGACCAGCCCAACGGCTCGCTCGTGGTCGTGGATCTCGCCACGCGCGAAGTATCGGACCATATCCCGGTCGGAAAATCGCCCGAGGGCGTGGGAATCTCCCGTGACGGCGCGTGGATCGCCGTGGCGGTGGAGGAAAACAACAGCGTCGCGCTGATCCGCGCCGCGGCGCCGCGCGAGCCGACGAGCGTGAAGGTCAGCGGGCAGAACCCCGAGCACGTGGTGTTCAGTCCCGACGGCAGATGGCTGTACGTCAGCGCCGAGGACGGCGCGGCAGTCGACGTGATCGACGTCGCGAAGCGCAGCGCGGTCAAGTTGATCAAGGTCGGAGAGCGACCGCGCGGCATCGGCTTCCTTCCCGACGGCAGCCGCGCCTATGTCGCGGCGGAGAACTCCGACCGCGTCTACGTGATCGACTGCGCGCGCGCCGAGGTGATCGCCGTCATTGCCGCCGGCAAACGCTCCAACGGAATCGCGGTGCGCCCCGACGGGAAGGTCGTGTTCGTTTCGAACGGCGGCGACGCTTCGGTCTCGGCGATCGACGTCGCCTCCGGAAAAATCACCGCGACCGTTCCCGTCGGCCAGCGCCCCTGGAACATGGCATTGACTCCGGACGGGAAAAAACTCTACGTCGCGAACGGCCGCTCCAACTCCGTATCGGTGATCGACGCCGAGGCGATGACCCCGATGCGCGACATCGCGGTGGGCGAAGCGCCCTGGGGCGTCGTAGTCCGCTGAGCCACGCTACGGCGCGGCGCCGGCCTTGCGAAGCACCTGCTCCGTTTCCTTGTGCCCGCCCTCGATCGCCATCGCGAGCGCGGTCTTGCCGCGGTTGTCGCGCGCGCTCGCGTCGGCGCCGCGCTCGAGCAGCAGCCTCACGGTGTCCGTGTGGCCGTAGGCCGCCGCCCACATCAGCGCGGTGAGGTCATTGTTATACATGGCGCGAGGGCTTTCGCCGCTGGCGAGGAGCAATTCGACGATGTCGGCGTGCCCGAGAGCGGCGGCGTAGACCATGGCCGTTTTTCCGACCCGGTCCGCCGGCGCGCGTTCCGCGCCCTTTTGCAGCAGTATTTTCACGAGATCCGCGTTGCCCGAGAAACTCGCCGCCATCAGCGGGGTCACGCCCGAAAGGTTCGCGAGATTCACGTTCGCGCCCCTTTCGACGGCGAGCCGCGCCATGTCCGCGTTGTCGTTCTTCAGCGCAATCAAGAGCAGCGTGTCGCCCAGGCGGTTGCGCGAGTTCACCGCCGCGCCCCCCGCAAGGAGACGCTTCGCCGAGGCAAGGTCGCCTTGCCGCGCCGCAACAAGAAGCTGGGCATTGGCGGAAAGATCCTGGGCGCCCCCCGAAACGGGGGCGAGCAGGCAAAGAGATACAGCCAAGTTGCGAATCAAGGTCTTTCCCGGATTCCAGGCCGATGGCGCTTCGGGCGATTGCCCACCTTGCCTGATCGTATCTTTGTTCCTATAGTAGCCATCTATCCCGGCTCGCGCCACGGGGCCGCCTCGGCAAATCTGAACAACACTCGACAATCGCAAGGAGGATCCATGCGCACCCGTTTCCGTTTCTTCGTCGGCGCGAGCCTGTGCTCGCTCGCATTCGGCAGCGTTCAGGCCCAGGAGGTCAAGGGCGGAACCACCACGACAGGAGCGCCGATGTCACCGTCGCTCGTGCCCGTGACGCAGGGGATGCTCGACGACGCGGCCGGCGACGGGCTGAATCATCTGCATCCCAACAGCAATTACGAGCAGACCCGTTACTATCCCGCGACGCAGATCGGCGTGGGCAACGTGGACAAGCTCAAGACCCAGTTCACGTTCCAGACCGCGGTGCTCGAGTCGATGGAAACCTCGCCGCTGGTGGTGGGCGGCGTGATGTTCCTCACCACCTCGTTCAACCACGTCTACGCGATCGACGCGGTGACCGGGCGCGAATTCTGGCACTACAAGCACAAGATGGGGTCCATCACGACTTTCTGCTGCGGCCCGAACAACCGCGGCGTCGCCGCGTACGAGGGCATGCTCTACATGGGCACGCTCGACGCGAAGCTCGTTGCGCTCGACGCGAAGTCGGGCAAGGTCGCCTGGGAGGTTCAGATCGCCGATCCGGAGAAGGGCTACTCCGAGACCATGGCGCCGACCGTGGCGGAAGGCAAGGTGCTGATCGGCACCAACGGCGGCGAGTACGGCATCCGCGGCTTTTTGAAGGCGTTCGACGCGAAGAGCGGCAAGCTGCTGTGGACGTTCTACACGATTCCCGACAAGGGGCACGAAGGCGTGTGGGCGGAGAACGACGCAACCGGCCGCAACATGAAGCGGGACATTGCCGCGGAGAAGAAGCAGCTCGCCGCGAAGGGCGGCGGCTTCTACCAGACCCTGGGCGGGGGTGTGTGGATGACTCCCGCGGTCGACCGCAAGACCAAGACGGTGTTCTTCGTCGCCGGCAATCCCTCGCCCGACCTCTACGGCACGGATCGTCCCGGCGACAACCTGTACACCGACTCGATGGTCGCAATCGATCTCGCCACCGGGAAGTACAAGTGGCACTTCCAGTACGTCTCGCACGACGTATGGGACCTCGACGCCGTCAGCCCGCCGATCCTGACGCAGGCGAAGGACAAGGACGGCAAGATGGTCGACGTCGTGATCCACGGCGGAAAGACCGGCCACGTCTACGTGCACGAGCGCGCAACGGGCAAGCTGATCCGCTTTTCGGAAGCGATGATCCCGCAGGAAAACATGTGGGTGCTGCCCACCGCGCAGGGCGCGCGCATGCTGCCGGGCGCGAACGGCGGGGTCGAGTGGTCGCCGATGGCCTTCAGCCCGAAGACGCGCCTCGCCTACGCGCTCAACCTGCATCAGCCGATGACCTATCACGTCGAGGCCGCGAACTATCCGGGCGGCAGCAAGCTGTGGCTCGGTGGCGCGTTCAAGGCGATACCGAGCGAGAAGCAGTGGGGACGCCTCTCGGCGGTCAACATCGATACCGGCAAGGTGGCGTGGAAGTACGACACCGAGCAGCCCCTGATCGGCGGTGCGCTCGCCACCGCCAGCGGTCTGGTGTTCTTCGGCGAGGGCAACGGGTACTTCAAGGCGCTGGACGCCGCGACCGGAAACCTGCTGTGGCAGTACCAGGCCGGAGCCGGCGTCAACGCGCCTCCCGTGTCCTACATGGTGAAGGGCAAACAGTACGTCGCCGTTGCCGCGGGCGGAAATACGCAGCTCGACTTCAAGCGCGGCAACAGCGTGATCGTATTCGCTCTGCCCTGACCGCTGCGCTCCTCAAAGGCCGCTCTCGGGCGGCCTTTTCTTTTTTTGCCCTGATTCGATGAAGCGAGCTCTCGTCTTGGGATTTCTCTTCGCCTTCGTTCCGGCGGCGCACGCCGATCTCGCCGCGGGCAAGCGCAAGGCCGAAGCTTGCAGCGCCTGTCACGGCGCCGACGGCAACCCGGCGATCGCCCAGTTTCCGGTGCTCGCGGGCCAGACCGCCCGCTATCTCTACCTTCAGCTGAAAGACTTCAAGGAAGGCCGGCGCACCGAACCCGCGATGGCGTCGTTCGTGGCGAAGCTCTCCACCCAGGATATGCTCGACCTCGCCGAATACTTCGCCGCGCAAAAACCGAAACCCGTCGCCTTCAAGGCGGACGCGGTGC
>Ga0075426_10002195_pt1 | contig 13998 bp, 15 predicted proteins | sample SoiMethybrSBSTD5_FD_75304 | JGI IMG/M metagenome (GOLD analysis project Ga0075426, IMG submission 75304) | Bulk soil microbial communities from a Populus tree surrounding site in Tennessee, USA - Soil MetaG P. TD hybrid SBSTD5 | ecosystem: Environmental > Terrestrial > Soil > Tree plantation... | reverse complement strand
ATCGGCGGCGCGCTGGGCATCGCGGCCGACGACGTCTCCCCCATCGACAAAGCGAAGCTGGACCCCGCGACCCGCGAGTACATCACGGGCCTCGAGGGCCGGCTCAGCACGATCGAGAAGGCGAACACCGCCAGCGCCAAGGCGGCGCTGCAGAAGCGGGTCGATGCCCTCCGCGACGCCGGCTGGCTCGAGGAGGCCGAAGTCGCCGACGTCACCGAGCCCGAGGTCGCGGCGATCGAGAAGGCGCGCGATCGCGTGGTCGCGCGGCTCAAGAAGGCGGGCGTGTTCAGCTCGTTCGGCACGCCCAAGCGGGGCGACGACGACGAGCCGACCAGCCTGCGCGAGCTCGTGCAGAAGGCGGTCCGCGACCAGCTGGGCCGCGACCCCAAGAACAAGATCGAGGAAGCGCGCGTGAAGAAGGCGATCTACGAGGCGAACCCCGGCCTGATGCAGGCCGTGCTGCGCGAAGAGCGGCTCGAGAAGCAGCAGCGCACGGCGTAACCGCCGCGTCCCTGTAGCGACGACCTGAGCGAGGAGCGATTCCATGGCGTGGCAAGGCGATGCACTGCCCAACGACCTGAGCTTCAAGGCGGCTGCGGATCTGAGCGCCTTGCAGTACACGTTCGTCAAGCTCGACGCGAACGGCAACGTCGTCGCGTGCTCGGCCGCCGGCGAGAAGTCGGTCGGCGTGCTGCAGAACAAGCCGAAGAACGGCGAGACCGCCCTGGTGCGGCCGGTGGGGCTCTCGAAGATCGTGGCCTCGGCCGCGATCGCGGCGGGCGACTACATCGCCACGACCGCCGCCGGTCAGGCGAAGACGGCGCTGCGCCTCGTGGCGGCGTCGGGCAACGCCTCGAACGTGATGGGCATGGCGACGCGCGCCGCAGCGGGCGCCGGCGTCGTCATCCAGGCGGACATCCAGCGGACCGGCATCTGGCCGACCGCGGACGTCTAAGCCGCACACCCCGCAAGGAGTCACCATGACGCGTTCGGTGCTGCACCCTGACGACCTGATGCAGGATCCGCGGCTCGCGAAGCTCGGGAAGAGCCGGCGCGACCTGGTGCTCGCCTTTGCCGACGCGCTGGACGGCGGCCACGGCGCCGGCGAGCCGATCCTCAAGAACTGGCAGCGGTTCGAGAAAGCGAACCCGACCCCGGGCGACGTGCACGTCTCGACCGAGCTGACCGACATGTCCGTGGCCTACATCCAGGACATGTCCAACAGCGCCGCGTCCGGCCAGGGCGTGGTGCCCGTCGACAACATCGCCGGCCAGTTCAACATCTACGACCGCGGCGACTGGAACCGCATCGACGAGGTCGCGGCGCGGCGCGCGCCGGGCGCCGAGTCGGCGGGCGGCGGGTTCAAGGTCAGCCAGGGCAGCTACGCCTGCATCAAGCGGGCGTGGCACAAGGACGTGGACGAGGATCTGATGGCCAACCAACTCGCCGGCGATCCCGTCGACGACGCGGTGGTCTACGTCACGCAGCAGCTGATGCTGATCCGCGAGCTCGTCTTCGTCACGAACCTGATGGCGACGGGCATCTGGACCGGCACCACGTCGGGCGTCGACCAGACGGGCGTCCCGGGCGCGCCGGGCGCCAACCAGTTCAAGCAGTGGGACCAGGCGTCGAGCACGCCGCGCGAGGATCTCTCGCTGCAGGCGATCGGCATCCACCAGCAGACCGGCCGCTGGCCGAACGTGCTGGTGCTCTCGCCGTTCGTCCTGAAGGGCCTCCTGTTGAACTCCGAGATCGTGCAGATCTTCCAGTACACCACCGCCGGCGCCGTGCCGGACCTGGTGGCGCTCGCGAAGGCGCTGGTCTCCCCCGCCATCGCGGCCTACACGCCGCCCAAGGTGGTGGTCGCCGGCATGATGCAGACGACTTCGGCGGAAGGTGCGGCGGACACGTTCGCCTACCTCGCCGGCAAGCAGGCGCTGCTCGCCTACGTGAATCCGCGGCCCGGCCTCCGGGATCCGACGGCGTGGTCGATCTTCGCCTGGGTGAGCCTGCTCGCCAACGCGTACGGGTTCGTCTTCAAGGACTTCGAGCTGGTCCGCAACGCCGTCCCGCACCGCATCGAGGGCGAGGGCGCGTTCGACATCAAGCAGGTGGCGGCGCCGCTCGGCGCATTCTTCACGGCCGCCGTCAGCTAACCGGCGCCGTCCGCGCAGCACGGGTTCGGGCCCGGCCCAGGGAACGGGTCGGGCCCGTCTTCTTTCGGGAGAACTGATCGATGGCCAAGGCGAAGGCGACCGCACCCGCGAAGACGAAGCTCTACAAGGCCCAGCGCGATCGGCTGCGCACGCATGGCGGCGAGATCCACGCCGGCGAGGCCTATCCGGCGGCCGAGGTCACGCCGTCGCTGCTCGGGATCGGCTGGGTCACCGAAGGCCTGGGCAGCGCGCCCGTGGACGACCGCACGCACGCGGCGTTCGCCGCCGGCGAGCTGGACCGCCACGAGCCCGCGGATCCCGCCGCCGTGAAGGCGTTCAAGAAAGCGCAAGCCGATGCCGAGGAGGCCGAAGCCGCACGCGCGGCCGCCGCGGCGGCGACGGCCGCCGCGCCCACGCCAGCTCCCGCGGCGCCGGCGAAGGTCGCCAAGGGCAAGAAGCCCGCGGCGCCGGCGGTCGAGAGCGGCACGGCGCTGCCGAAGGCGAAGCGCGCCTCGAAGAAGGGGAAGTGAGCTGAGCGGTGAACTTCAACTACGCGGTCGGCACGGTCACCACGCATGCGCACGATTTCGTGCGCTTGCTGCTGCACGACGTCCAGTCCGATCGGCCGCTGCTCGCAGACGAAGAGATCGACGCCTTCCTGGTGATGCGCGGCCTCACCGCCAACAGCGATCCGCTCGCCAACCTCTCGGCCTGCTACTCCGCCGCGGCCGACGCCGCCCGTTCGATCGAGGCGAAGTTCGCGAGCGAGGCCGAGACCGAGATCACGGATCTCGGCATCGTCAAGCAGAGCGCCGCGCAGGAATATCGCCGGCTCGCCGCGGAGCTCGAGGCGAAGGCGCTCACGGGCGCGGCGCCGAGCTTCGCGGATCCGTCGCTGGCGATCGACCACACCGCGCGCACGCCGTCGGGCTACCCCAACGACTGGGTCGCGGGCGTCGATCCCGTGCCGGGGCTCTCCTGATGGGCGCGCCGATCGGCGTCTCCTTCGCGCTGTCGGGCTTCGAGCCGCTGCTCGAGCGGCTCGCGGGCCTCGAGGCGCGGTTCGCGAATCCCGAGCCCGCGCTCGAGATCGTCGCGGACCTGCTCGAGGCGCACGTGGCCAAGACATTCGACAGCCAGGGTGCCGAGGCCGGCGCGCCGTGGCAACCGCTCGCGGCGTCGACGGTGCGGATGCGCGCGCGGCGCACGGGCTACTACCGCCTGTCGCCGTCGATGGGCGCCGGGTCCACGGGCCCGATCCTCACCTGGACCGGCCGCGGCCGCCGCAGCTTCGCCCGCGGCGGCGCGGGTCACGTCCGCATGGTCTCGGCGTCGGGCCTGGTCTGGGGCAGCACGGTCGACTACCTGCGCTATCACCAGCACGGCGGCGGCCGGCTGCCGCGGCGCGTGGTGCTCGGGTTCCGCGACGCCTTCCAGCAGCGCGAGCTCGTGTTCCAGCCGCTGCGTCTCTGGCTGCAGGGTGTGCCGGCCGGCGCGATCCGGACGGTGATGCAGGCCCGCACGGGCCTGGCGACCGCGGCCGCCTAAGTGCCGCGCACAAGGAGATGACTCGATGCGTCCACCCACTCGCTTCGCCCTCGCGGCCGTCCTCGCGATCGCGCTGGTCCTGGTCCCCGTGCGCGCCGCCGGCGCCGGCGGGGGCGGCATGATCTACGACGTCATCGAAAACGTCGAGCCACTGCTCACGGCGAACTTCGGGACCGACATGACCGCGCTGGTCGCCGCCAAGGGCGCCCAGGTGACGAGCACCGCCGCGACGGTCTACAAGCGCGAGATGGGGCCGCTCTTCGCGGGCCGCGGGCAGCCGCTGCCGGGCATCGGCCTCTGGCCGCGCACGATCCAGACGCAGGCGCGTCGGCAGACGAAGCGCGACAACCTGCACCTGCTCGTCTACGACTACTTCGCGCGCGGCCCGGACGCGGTGAAGCTGCAGACCCAGCTCGAGCTCGCGGCGGAGGCGATCCTGCTGACGGTCGATCGCACCTACCAGGCGGGCGGCGGCGTCTATGGCTCGGGCGAGATCGACAAGAGCGTCACCGTGCAGTTCATCCCGGTCGTGCAGCCCAAGGGCCGCGGCTTTTACGAGGGCCGCGTGCTGGTGGTGGCGCCGGTGAACGAGGAAGACACCGGGCTCCCGTCGCCCTGACGGTGCAGACGTCTGCAGCTGATGACGCCCCGATCGCCGGGGGCTGTGTGGTGGACGGCGTGCTGGTGGAGTGCACGGATCTGGACGTGACGGGCCCGACCTATGAGGGGCTGGAGGACCTGATGCCGAAGAAAAAGACGGTGGTGACCGACCAGCCGAGTGTGGACCCGGGGCCGACGCCAGCGCCGATCGCCGGTGGCTCCACGGTCGACGGCGAGCTCGTGGAACAGACCGATACGCACGTGACGGGCCCGACCTACGAGGGCCAGCCCGCGCCGCCGCCTGTCGACGGCCCGATCCCCGCATCCGAGGGCTAAGCGATGCCGATCACTGCGCGACTCGAGGGACTGCTCGCCAAGGTCGAAGGGACCTATGGCACCGATTCGGTGCCGGTCGTCGGCACCGACGCGGTCCAGGTCTCCGAGCGACTGATCTCGGCACTCACGATCGACTACGCGTGGGAGAACACCCGCGACTCGGTCGTGACCGGCACGATCCTGCCGATCAAGCCGGCGTTGCCGCGCGGCCGCAAGGTGCAGCTCGACATCGCCTGGTCCTCGCGCGGCCAGGGCGCGGCGTACTCCGCGGTGCTGAAGCCCGAGAGCTCGCCGCTCATGCGGGCCTGCGGCGGCGCCGAGACCGTCATCACGACGGGCGGCTCGGAGTCTGTCTCCTGGCAGCAGTCGTCGTCGAACCATGAGAGCTGCACCATCTACGGCTATGCCCAGGGCAAGCTCTACAAGATCGTGGGCTGCCGCGGGAAGTTCATGTGGCCGATCGTCACGGGCGAGATCGTCATCAATCGGTTCCGGATGTTCGGCTTCCTGTCCGCGGATCCGGCCGACACGGCGCTGCCGGGCGGCTTCGTCTACGACGCGCCCGAGCCGCTCGCGAACGTCAATCTCGGCCTCTCGATCGGCGGGATCTGGACGCCCGACCTGCTGGGCTGCCCGGGCTTCGACCAGGGGGTGGATCCGCAGCTGCTCGAGTCGGCGAACGCCGCCGACGGCATCAAGGAGTTCGACTACGGCGAAGCCAATCCGACCTTCACGATCGTCGCGAAGGCGGTGGCCGCGGGCGTCTACGATCCGCATGCCGAGATCAAGGCGCGGACGGCGCGCACGATCGCGCTGAACGCCGGCGCCACGAACCCGACGGCGCAGTACAACCGCCAGAAACTCAACGTGACGGGCGCCTACTTGAATCGCTGGCGCCCGCTCATCCAGAACGGCTTCGTCGGCTGGGAGCTGATCTACAAGCTCATCGACTGGACCGTGACGTTCGATTAATCCCGCCCGAGGCGCGGCGCGCGGCCTGGATCGGCGCGCGCGCGACCTCGTTCCTGCAGCTCGCTGCTTGCCGGCCGCGCCCCCCAGTGACGCGGCCACCCTCCACCTGACACGCCCCGCTTCGGCGGGAAGGACACGCATGCCGGATCCCGCATTCGCCGCCTATAACGGCCACCGCGTCACGCTCCCGGACGGCCGGGTCATCACGGGCAAGCCGCTCGACTTCATGGCCGCCCTCAGACTGCTCGAACTGCTCGATCGCTACGAACGCGGCGAGTCGGTCGCGAAGACCATGACGGTCGTGCTACAGGAGTTCCCCGCCGCGGCCGGCATCGATCCGGCCGAGCTCGTGGGGCTCACCCTCGGCGAGGTGAACGACGTCATCCGCTCTTTTTTCTACCAGCGGCGCTGGAACGGCTCGGCGCCGAATCCGGCGATGCCGCGCACGAGCACGCCGGCAGCCGCGGTCCCCGCGACCGCCTGAGCCTGATGGAGCTCGCGGCGACCTTCCGGCACTACTACCACACCTCGCCGCGCGACTGCACGTGGCTGGAGGTGGTGGAGTGTCTCAGGTTCGTGAAGCGATGGGACGCGCGCGCGCTGCTGGCGGTGCTCGACGGCGTGCGGCTCGCCATCCTCGGCGCGATCGGTGGAGCGTCGACGGAGGTGGGGATCGCGCGCGACGCGATCGAAGCCGACGCCCACGGCGCGCACGAGACGGGCCCGGTCTATGCCCTGAAGCAGTCGAAGGATCCCGCAGGTGAGTGATCCGACCCAGGGCGGCGGCGACCTCCTCGCGAAGATCGTCATCCAGCGTCAGGGGGGTGAGCTCATCCCCCAGACGCGAGCCGAGGTCGCCGCCATGCGGCAGGACTTCGAGCGATTCCCCTCCGTCACGTTCGACGGACCCGCCCAGTCCTTCTCGAAGTTCAATAGCCAGCTGACGCAGGGCGAAGGCAGCCTCCGCCACGTGCGCACGGCCATGACGGGCCTGGCGCTCGAGGCGACGGCCACGAAGGGCCCGGTGGGCGAGCTGGCGTCCTCGCTGCTGCTGTTTGGGGGCGGCCAGGGGATCGCGCTGGGGGTCGCCGCAGGCATCGGTGCGATCGCGGGCGCGTACCGCCTGGCGACGATGGAGACGCGGCATCTCACCGAAGAGACCGACGCGCTCAATCAGCAGTACCGCGATCTGCTCACCAAGGGCGCGCCGAACGTCAATACCGCGAATCTCTTGGCGGCCGCGGTGCAGAAGCAGGCCGATGCCGAGCGCGAGCTCGCGACGCTCCAGCACGTCGACACGAACGTGGAATCCGCCGCGGGCGTCCAGGCGACGCGCGGCACGGAGATCGCCCAGGCGCAGGCGGCCGTGAGCGCGGCCCAGCGCGTGGTGAACGAACTGAGGCACCAGCTCGACCAGACGCACGCCGAACAGGTCCGCGCGGCCGCGCAGAAGGCGGCGGACGCCTGGGTCGAGAGCTTCCTCGATCGCCTGGCGAAAGCCCAGACGGCCGAGCAGGTCTTCGCGCTCAAGACGGTCGCCGACAATGCCCCGAGCCGCGCCGCCGGCAAGCGCGCCGGCGACGCGTGGCGCGCCGCCTTCCTCGAGGCGACGGCGGCGAGCGGCGGAACCTTCGTGCCGCGCACGTCGGCCGGGCTGCAGATCACGCCCTTCGGGGGCGCCGGGCCGGACCTGCTGGGGTTGCGCCGGCCCGATCCGTTTGCGCTCTCGACCTTCCAGGCGGCCGCGCGCCAGCTCGGCGGCCAGGGCATGCTCGACGAGCAGCAGCGCGAGCACAACCAGCTGCTGAACCAGGCCGAGCAGATCCTCGAGCGGCTGAACATCACGCACACCACCTACAACGCTGAAGTCCGCGCGCTCGACGAGGCGTTGGCCTCGGGCACGATTACCAGCGACCAGTACAAGCAGGCGATCGACGAGCTGAACAAGAAGATGGGCAAGGCGACCCAGAACACGCAGATCTTGGCGGCCGCCATCATCGGCGCGGTCTCGGGCGCGATCGCCGCGGTGATCTCCGGTGGTTCGGCCGGCAGCGTCCTGTCGGCGATCGGCGGGGTGGTGGGCTTGATCCCCGGCGGCCAGATCGCCGGCGCCGCGATCGGCGGCATCGGCACGATCGTGTCGGGGATCGAATCGGGCTCGAACGGCGTCCGCGTCGACAGCTACGGTCAGCAGGCGATCGATCAGATGAAGGCCCTGGGCCAGCAGGCTCAGCGGATCGTCGTGCAGATCCTCAATCCCACGACCGGCGCCGTGATCGAAGAGATCGAGTACGAGCTCGGCCGCCGGAGCCGGCGTGACGCCGTGCAGCGGCTTCCCTCCCTGGTGGGGTCCTAATGCCTCGCCGCGTTCTTCTGCCGATAGGCGGCGCGCAGCCGTGCAAGGACGCGAGCTCGATTCCGACGGTAATAGGCTCGCTGCCAGTCGCGTCTGCATTGGAGGCACGTGCGCTTCGGACGGCCGTTCCGCGCGTCGACGCCCCGCTCCGTGTTTTCCTGCGAGTACGGATGTCCGCGCGGACAGTGCGTCTTGCGCGCATTGGTCGCACACAGCCCCTCGCCGCGCATGACATTCTCGGCCCGCGTCACGGCTTCCAGGTGCGCCGGATTTACGCAGACGCGGTTGCGGCACAGATGGTCGATCGTGTGCCCGTCGGGAATTGGCCCCCTGAACATCTCGTACATCCGACGATGCGCGAGCTGGTGGGCCGTGTATCGGCCATAGCCGTCACGGCCGACGTAGCCCGGCCAGGGCCAGCAGGCCTTCGGCGTCTTCCGCCACTCCAGATAGATCGCCAGCAAGTCGAACGGACTCAGGTATCGACGCGCCATTTCTTCAATATAGAGGCTCGCTGATGGGAAGTCCATTCTTCTTTGTAGAAAACGTCTTTAGCATTGCCCAGTTTCCTTTGCACCTCGTCACCGGCAACGAAGAGCCCGCCGGCAACGAGGCCTTCCGCGTGGCCGATGGCCGCCGCTCCGCGCTCGACGCCTGGACGTCGATCACGCTGAACGCGGCCGCCTACCTGCAGACCGTCTGTGATCGGCCGCGCGCGGCGAACATGGTGGCGCTCGATCGCGGCCACAACCTGGGCGGCAAAGAGGTCCAGCTGCAGTGCTCGGACGATGGCTTCACGACCGTGCAGACCGTCGCGGATATCGTGATCCCGGCCGCCAGCGCGCCCGGCTCGCCCGATGACGCCTTCGGCGTGGTGACGGAGGAAGGCGCCTGGCTGTACCGCTTCCCCGCGCGCGCGTCGTACGCCTGGCGGCTGAACGTGCCAGCGATGGGCGCGGGGCTCAAGCCCAAGATCGTGGGCCTCTGGCTCGGGCTCGGCTATGCGCCCGACTACTTCCAGCTGCCGGCGGGGCCCGGCCAGGGCCAGCTGCTCGGCGCCGAGAGCACGAGCGATGCCGGCTGGGTGGGCCGCGGCGTCGTAGTCTATAGGCGCGAGAGCACGATCGCGCTGCAGTTGCCGTCGCTCTTCGACTACGACGACCTCGCGCGCTACCACCTCGAGGGCCACTACGCGGGCGCCGGCCGGCCGATGTGGGTCTGCTTCGACGACGCGCAGGCCGATCGCACGTTCCTCGCGATCGCGCCGCTCGGCAAGCACGGCTTCGCGCGCCAGCCGCGGTGGTTTTATCCCGCGGTCGAGCTGCCCTACGAAGAGCACGAGGCGGTGCGGAACTGATGGCGGAGGTCCTACCGCGCGACGTACTGGCGCGCTTTGGCGCGCGGACGCTCCTGCGCTACGGGACGCCCACGCAGCGCAAGCTCCAGGCTGACAAGGGCGGCGAGGCCTTCAAGGAAACCTTCACGCGGCCGGACGCGCAGGCCTGCGCGACCTACTTCGATAGGGCCGGCACAATGCGCATTGCCGCAGCCGGCAAACTCCGCTGCCAGTGGCGCGACACCGATGGCGACGGCGTCGGCGACGTGCCCAGCTTCCTAATCGAAAACCCCGGCGCCACCAACCTCATTGAGAACTCGAACTATGAGATCGACGCCGTCGGGAGCGTCGTGAAAAACGGCTCGACCCTGCTGCGAGACAATGCGCAGGCGATCCTAGGTAGCTGGTCGCTCAAGATGACCGTCGCCAACGCGGCGACGTCGGGCGTGAGCTTCACCAAGCGCGATGGCACCCGGATGGCCGGTGTGGCGACGACGGCCTATACGGGATCCGCGTGGGTATTCGCGACTGGCGCGGCGATCGGCGGCAATCTTCGCCTGTACGTCGATTGGTTCGATGCCGGGTCCGTCTATCTCTCGACCAGCGCGTGCGGTGCAGCGCAAACGCTCGTCCAAGGCTGGCAGCGGATCGGCGGCTTCGGCGCCATTGCTCCGGCCAACTCCGTCACCGCGATCCCGTATCTCGTTACGAACACGGCAACGGGCGTCTGGAGCGTTTGGGTTGACCTCCCGCAGTGGGAGGTCGGCGAGGTCGCCTCCAGTGCTATTCCGACAGGCGCGGGCGCCCTCAGTCGTGCGTCTGATATCGTCACGTTGCCGCTGCGTTGGGGCCCGCAGGACATGACGGCGCGCTTCACCTTGCTGCGGCCGCTCTGGGCGGACGCCGTGGGCGATATCGGCGGGACGCAAATCCTCGCGCGCATCGGCGGTAACGTGGTGCCGACGCTCGACCTGGGCGGTCGAACCGGCGTGCGCCAATTCTACGGCCGGATACAACCCAACGGCAGCCTGACGTCGGTGAACATCCCTGCGGGCTCGCTACTCGATTTCATCGTTCAATTTCGCAGCCTCCAGACTGCCGGCGGGGCCGGCATTGACGTCGGGACCGGGCTGCAGGCGTTCAGCGGTCCCGAGCCCGGATTCCCGATGTTCGGCCTGCAGACCATTGAGCTCGTCGCGTTCGGCGCTGCCGAGGTCGTCGACTTCCAACTCGTCCGCGGTCTTAGAACCCTGGCCGAGATGCAAGCGATGCCGTGATCGCGCCCAGCGACGTCCTGTTCCGCGCCGGCGGCCGCATCCTGGCGCGCCAGGGTGTGCCGGTGCGCCGGCTATTCCTGCCGGCGCGCGGCGGCGAACGCATGGCCGAGCTCTTTGCGCGCGCGGACGCGGCCACCTGCGCCACGCTCGTCGATCGGGCCGGCACGTTGCGAACAGCCGCCGCGGCGCGGCTGCGCAATACCTGGTGGGACAGCGCCGGCACGGGCGTCCTCGATCTCCCGACCCTCCACCTCGAGCAGGCCGCCACGCAGCTCATGCCGGATCCCGAGAACTTCGGGAACTGGACGGCCATCACCTGCAATCCAGCCGCGGGCCAGGCCGATCCGTTCGGCGGCGCCGGTGCCTATCTCCTCACGCCCACAGGCGGGGCCACGAGCTGCGTGCTTGAGGTCGTTGCCTTCACGGGCAACGCCACCAAGGCCGTCCTCTGCCACCTGCGCGCCGGTACGAGCACGCAGACCGACGTCTTGGTCAACGACAGCACGGCCGTCGTCGAGCGTCACCGGATCCGCGTGACGTGGAACGCCGGCGTGCCGACGATCACCACTCTGAGCGGCGCGGGCGTCAACTTCCTCGCGCAACCGCGCGTCGGCGGCTGGTGGGAAATCTCCATGCAGGCGACGGGCGTCGTGGCGGCGAACGTCAATCAGGTCAAGATCTTCCCCGACGACACGGGCGCCAACGGCACCGTCTTCGCCTTCGGCGTGAACGCCTGGAATGCAGTGACGCCGAGCAGCTACCAGCGCGGCGTGACGACGCGGGCCGTCGACAATTTCACCGCGCCCATCAACTTCGGCCCGATGGCCCTGTCGGTCTATGTGGAGCTTGTTCGGACGCCAGTCTTCGACGCCGCGGGGGCGGCTGCCGCCACGGTGTTCAACATCGCCGACACGGGCGGTGCGCAGGGCGCGCTGGGTCTCATCATCAGCGCGAACGCGCAGTTCCAGGCCGGCGTGCAGGGTATCGGGACCAGCGTCGCGATCGGCCTGCCGGCCGGCCGCCTCGTCGAGATCATGGGGCAGCTGATCTACGACCCCACGACGAAGCTGGTCCGGGTCGCCCTTGACGTCGGCGGCGGCCTGAGCGCGCCCTCGGGGCTCAGCATCAAGCAGCTCCTCTCGTGGGATAGTCAGATCATCCGTGTCGGACCCGGCGCCACGTTCGGCACCAGCGGCGTGGCGATCGCGGACCTGATCGTCGCTCGCGGCCTCCGCACGATGCAAGAGTTCCGGCTGGTGCCCTGATGAGGACCGGCATGACGCCCGTGCTCGAGCAGCGGACGCGCCGCGTCGACACGACGTCGCGGCCGATGATCGAGGCCGCCGTGATCGCCCAGTCCGACGTCCGCCAGCGCAAGGATCAGTGGCAGGCGGCCGACTCGAACGCCGGCCTCTCGCTCCTGGATGACGGCGGTGTGCGGCTCGCGGACACGATCGCGACGGTCATCCAGAGCGTCACGCAGACCGCCTACCTGACGGACCTCAACCGGGCGTTCCCGCTGTTCGGCGCGATGATCGAATGGGCGGGCGCCGACAGCACGGATCTCGAGCTGCGCCGGCTGCAGATCTGGCTCAATCCCAAGGTGAACGGCGGCCTCAATAAGGAGGTCGTGAACTGGAAGGTCGAGCTGCTGGCGCTCGACACGGCCGCGGGCCTCTTGGCGGGCTTCCGGCAGCTCGTGCTGCGCCCCATCTGCGACCCGCTGATCGTCGCGGCGCCGGGCGATGGCGAGGGCTACGTGCTCTTCGACTTCGGCGCCGCGGGCCTCGTGAAGCGGCCGCGGCCCAAGCGGTTCCTGCCCGACGTGCCCACGCCGCTCGTGGGCAACCTGTTCAACACCGGCCCAGTGCCGACGACGTTCATCCTGGTCTACGCGCTGAAGGCCGATGGCACGGCCGCCGGCAACGTGGGCTGGGCGTACGACGCCGGCGTCGCCTCGGTCACGGCCGCCGGCAACATCCTGAGCGGCCGCCGGCTGAATGCGCCCTACGTGCCCGTCGCGAACCTGGGCGGCCTGATCCAGCAAGGCACGCACGCCGACGGGGGCACCGCCGGCGGCACCCCGCGGATCATCGTCGAGACCGGGACGTACGTCGCCGCGGGCCTGCGCTTCTCGGGCGGCGGCAATCAGCTCACGCTCGCCACCGTGCCGACGGCCGACGTCGAGTTCGGCGGCGTGGCCGACGTCCCCTTCGGCGCGAGCTGCGCGTTCCAGGTGCTGAAGGACGGCGGGGCGCCCGGCACGCCCGGGGACTGGGTCACCTATCTCCCGGGCCAGAAGTCGACGGACCTGGTGGGCGTCTCGAAGCGCACCACCTACCAGCTGCAGGCGCTGCTCGCCCCGAACGGCGCCGGCAACCTGACGCCGATCCTGCGCGGCTTGAGCGTCAAGGAAGTCACGACGGCGGATCTGTCCGCCGTGGCCGAAGTGGTCGACGTCAGCTGGGCAGTGGATCCGCTGACGCTGGTGTCGGAGATCTCGCAGTGCCGCCTGCGCGCGATCCGCGACGGCCAGCGCGACTACCAGGACGCGATCACCGCGCTCCTGGCAAACACGGATATCGGGGCGATCACGATCCGGCTGTGGTGGGGCGACGTCAACATCCCGCACTCGAGCTGGATGGAGCTGGACCAGTTCCTGATCGACGGCACGCAGCCGCTCGGCGCCGAGTGCCAGTTGACGCTCGTGTCGGCCCTGCAGCTGCTGCTCGATTTCATCCCGAAGTACCAGGCGGGCTCGAACGCGGCGCCGGCGTCGGACACGTCGATCGGCGCCTGGACGACGGACGCCGGCGGCGGGGCCAACCTCTGGCAGCGGATCGATGAGGCCGCGGCCGACGACACCGACTTCGTGCAGTCGGAGCTCGATCCCGCCAACTCCGCCTATGAGACGAAGGTCGCGGTCCTCGGCGATCCCGTGGGCCGCGCGCACTACGTGGACTACCGCTACCGGAAGTCCGTCGCCGGCGGGAAGCGGATCGATCTGACGGTCGAGGTGCGCCAGGCCGCGGTCGTCATCGCCTCGGTCGTGCTGAACGACATCGGGCCCGACTGGACCTCGGGCAGCCTGCCACTCACCGACACGCAGGTCGCGCAGATCACGGACTACACGGACCTGCGGATCCGCTTCAAGGCGAACGAGTCGGGCGCCGGCGCGGCCGAGCGCGGGCAGGTCTCCTGGGCGCGGCTGCGGACCGGCGCCAAGCGCGTGGCGCCGTCCTACACGAACCAGTCCCTGCAGGCGGTCTACGACGACCTGGTGAACAACCAGATCGGCCTCGACACGCGGTTCCGGGGGCCCGGCGTCCTGAACACGACCGACCTGGTCTCGCGCAACTTCGGTGACATCAGCCCGGGCGCCGCGGACGCCCCGCTCGGGAAGCCCGAGGTCGACGC
>Ga0075426_10002187_pt1 | contig 14019 bp, 10 predicted proteins | sample SoiMethybrSBSTD5_FD_75304 | JGI IMG/M metagenome (GOLD analysis project Ga0075426, IMG submission 75304) | Bulk soil microbial communities from a Populus tree surrounding site in Tennessee, USA - Soil MetaG P. TD hybrid SBSTD5 | ecosystem: Environmental > Terrestrial > Soil > Tree plantation... | reverse complement strand
CCAACTGTTACACACCGGCCGGTTATTCGGAGAAAGGTTGTCGGGGCAGGGTTGGCATTTGACGGCAGCCGGATTAGCGACGCAATCAAAAATGTCTTTCGGCGGACCGTGTTGGGCCTTGAAGGCAGCGCTGCTCGGATCCATCAACGGCGCCCCTGGAAAATTCACAAAGCCGTTGCTCGGACTGTGATTGATCGCCCTGATCATTTCCTGCACTTCAGCCGGGGCAAAGGTGCCATCCTCGTAATTGAATCCGTTACCGGCGCCATCCGACGAGGTCACGTCAAACTTCACCAGGTGAATATGCTGGCCGAGGATATCGGTTGGAGTGCGCACCTGGAAATCGTCGACGAGGTAATAATTCGGTACCAGATTAGTGTGCCAATACTCGACCACGTCGCCAGAATTAGCACGGAAGAACAGGGGTTCGGGTTGACGACCGCCGGCGGAAGGATTTCTGCCATTGTAAGCGAGCGTCGGCATTACATCCTTCCAGAGAGCCAGCATGCGTTGCTGCGGAAAGTGCCATTCCTTGGGAGGCTTGTTGAAGAACACATCGGCTTGAATAGCGGCGGCTTTGTAGACCCGCTTATTTCCCACGGGTTTGCCGTTGTCGTCGACCGCCGGATCCGCAAACGGGGCGCCGGGCTGCGGCCCAAGGGGCAAACCATTCACGACAAATCCCGTGGGCGGCGTGTTCACTGTACTTTGTGGCGGTATGCTGTTCGAGGAAGGACAGCCTCCCGGCGAACCATCAGGTAAGGGCGTCGCATAACAGCGCTGGCCAAAGAACTTCATGGCGACCTGCTCGACGTTTGTGCCGCCTTCGGGCAGCTTGATCGCGTTCATCGTCGCCAGGTCCTTGCTCCAATCCTTCAGATCGTGACTCTCGTAGGAAACTGAGCCGCCAGTTACGACGTGTCGCGGCAGACCTCCATCCATTGGCGCGTTGGTCGCCGGGTCGACCGCAAAATCAAGCGGCGGATGCGGAGCGCGAGCGCCCGCGACTCCCGGAATGAAGAACGGGAAACCTGGATTGGCGGACACGTTTTGTCCAGTCGGATCAGGAGTTGCCGGTGTTCCATACACAACTTGTCCATTGTCAATGAAGACCGGTGATGGCAATGGGGCCATGGGAAGCGTGGGCAAAGGCACGATCGCTGGATTTGGTGTCCCGGCGGAAATTTCGCCGTCCGGCAGCGCGCGTGTACCTTTGATCGGAATACCATTCTTAAGCTCGGAACCGCTTTCAAAAACGTCGTGTGTTCGCCACAGCGCCCACATCCCAGCTGCAAAGTGAGGATAGAAGTGGCAGTGAAAAATCGAATCCCCTACCACTTTGTTTCGGTTGCCGCTGCCGTTGTAGACCATCTCGAGCGTATAGCTGGCACCCGGACTGATCATCTGGCTATCCAGATAACTGGACTCGTCGCTGTTCGGTGAACTAAGCCATTGATGGGCGTGCTGATGGTGCACATGCGAGACGTCCCGGCCACCATGAAGAATGCGAAACTTTACGTGATCGTTAATGTAACTGTGAAAGACGTTGGACGGATCGTCGGGATAGTAGGCTCGAGTGGCTTTTACTAACTCGCTAAGCGTGTAAGGTTCAGCTACCAGATAGCTGCCGTTAGCACTTGCTCCCGCGTTTGTCTGGAGAACGAGTTGGATGTCGCTGCTGATCTGCTTCACAGTGCCGCGAATAATGTTCGAGCTCGCTACCAAAGCCAGTTCGTCACCCGGTTTCACTTCGGTCGTGAAATGAGTTCCGACTCCCGTAACCGTTGCGCTCGCATTTGTAAATGCAACCGTGCCCGTGAGCGGCGCGCCCGTCGGCTGTCTTGAGTTTACGCAGGTCGAAGATGGAGCCGTGGATGAAGTGCCTTCGAGGTCTGATGAAGAACACAACGGCGGCGGCGGCGGAAGCGGTGGCTGTGACGGCGGCGTGATCGGCGGCTGCGTACTTGTGTTCGCGGGTCGATCCACCAACATTGCCGGATCACCTACTGACCAGGAACTCAAAAAGAATTCCTCAAACTTGCAATCGACGCAATTGCCCATTGGGCCAACGCCAATCCGATTAGCAAAGATCTCCGCGCCAATTCCTCCGGTACCATAATCGATGGCAAAAGCATCCTGGCCCGCCTGCGTCATGGCCGCGAGGTCCTTCTGCGCCTGACTTGCATTGGAAGGCGCATTAGCCAAAATCGGAAACGCCTGCGTGGCGACTCCGCCGAGCGCTCCATGATAGATAACGGTGATTTCGCGATACGGCTGTTTACGATCGGGTGACGCAGGGTTTTGGCAGAACAGTGGATCAATGCCCGGGGGCGGAACGGCATCGCTGGCGCCACAATTTGGCTCCGGGTTATTAACTCCGGTAGTGCCGGGGAATCTGCCGGCGTTTGGCCCGGTGATCATCGCCGTTAGATCCGTATGGATAATGTTCCCGCCCTTATCGAGCATGCTGAGAACCGGCGTGTTCGCTGGAATCAAACTTCCGTCCGGATACTTCGCGCCCACTGGGTACACTGCTCCGTAATCAATGATGGGGTGGCCGTCAGCGGTTCCTCCTTTGGTAATGAGCTTTAAATCCGCTTGTGTTACCTGACTTCGATACCACTCGGCGCCGGCCGGCTGCACATTCAGCGCGCCGAAAAGTCCGTTAATGAGTTGGTCTCCCTGCGTGCTCGTGTCGCCGGTGCTGTATAAAAGGAATGTTCCTTCTTCCCTGGCGAAGAGCGTATAGGTTTGCTTGGCGGGCGGCATGTTAGCCGGAACCGGTGACGCGCTCGCCAGGCTGGAATTGTTCTTTCCAACAAAGGAGCCGTCATCACCTGGCCCAATGGCCCATTCCATTCCCTGAATATGCAGTGAAACTTCGGAGGTCGTATTAGTTGGCGTGTTGAAGTTAACTGCTGGGATTGAATTCTCGAAATTTATGGTGAGGCAATCTCCGACATTTGCCCGCAAGACGAGAGGCCGCGGTCTTTTGTCTGCTCTAAGTTGGGTACCAAGTTGATTCACTGTGTCGCGTCTCAGAGCGAAAATCATTCCACCGGGAATTGCTGCGCCTAGGCGATTCAACATGATCGGCTGCGGAATTGCGACCACATCGGCCTTGATCATTCTCTTGCATTGCGCGGGTGTTGGCGATGGTGTCGGCGCCGCTGCAGGTTTCGCTATTTCGCTTTCCGGCTGGCTTGGTTTAGGAGTGACAACCGGTTCGGACGGTTGGTCGAGCGACGCAACTGGTGCGCTGCTGTTAAGAGCGCGCGAGTCAACGGCGTTTGGTTCCGGAGGCTTGTCTGCCGGCATGCTACCGGATTGTCCTAATACTGACGATGCAGTAATCAGAAGCAGTATGATCGCTGCCGCACTAAGGAGAAGGCTGCTAGACCTGAATGTTCCGGCAATCATCTTCGTTCCTCCTTTTTCAGCGCGAGGGGTTGAGAATTCGGCGTTGAAGTGCGCTTAACAGCTAGCCAACAAACGCCCTCAGGTAACTATCAGTTCGACCATTCAAAGCCACGGGAGCGAAGCTTATTTTTTCCCCGAGTTGTTGTTGACCGCGGAGCCTAGTTCTTCTTGCTGTCCCTGTCAAGCAGAAAATTTTGCAAGATGGTGGAAAGCCATGGCATTCTTGGCTACACTTCGGCTTAAGGAGTCAAATTCGCGGCTTTGGCGAGGGCGTTAACCAAAACGGTCGGTGACGACAGGCCGAACATACGCGTCCAGTAATGGGCGCGTTCATTGCCAATTAGAATCATCGGCGTGTGGTCGTTTTTGTTTGCCACGGCCACGCCTAAGGCACGAAGTATCGAATCGATCTCGGTCTTATCGCCAGTGATGAAAGTCCATCCGGGGCCGGCGTGAAATTTCTCCGCGAATTCGCGAAGCCGCTGGGGAGTATCGGTTTCCGGATCGACACTAACCGATATGAGTTGAATTGGCGGGGTGTGCGCGCCTAAGTTTTCCTGTACGCGGCGCAGAGTTGCGGTCATCGGCGGGCAGATGGTGGTGCACGTTGTAAATATGAAATTGATCGCGACGGTTTTACCTTTGACGAAGTCGCTGAAGAAGTTGTGCGCCTTACCGTCTTGATCGTAAACGCGGGCATCGGGAATTTCCATTGACGAGATCGCAGGCGGTTCTTCTGGTCCACGAGCTGTGGCTTTTGCATTGTCGTTGGCCCTATTGTCATCGTCCGGCGAAACTAATCGCAAACGCATTCCACACTTTGGACATTTGCCCGCCTTGTTCGAAGTTACTTCCGGATGCATCGGACAGGCAAAACGGCGAGCCTTGGAAGTTGATTTGCGCGGAGTTTGTCCTTGAATCGGAAACTGAGGTTGCAGTAATCCGAGCGAGTTAGCCAGCAAGATAACTAGAATTGCCCCAGCAAGCTTTCTCAACATGAAATTTCGTCGCCTCCAAATCTCTTCGGTCTTCCGCCGTGCGGTCTAATTCACTCTAACCCAAGAGCTCACCGACATGAATTGTTGCTGCTTCAAATCAATCGCGACGACGTAAGCTCCCATCGCGCCGACACGAGCATTTGGTCCATAAGTAATCGGTGGTGTTAGACCAGTGGAGTACTCATAAAATCCTTCAAGAATGTCGATCAACTTTTCGCGACTTACATCTTTGCCCGCGCGCTTCAGCGCCTCGGTCAGAATCTTGAGGCCGCCGTACGCGGAAACGAGCGCCGCCAAATGATTGGACGGAAGTTTATGATTTGCCGCGAACACGCGAAACTCTTTGATCCCTTCCAGGGTTTGGTCGGATGGAGAAGTGGGAAAGGACAGAAGGATTTTCCGATCAAAGCCGGCCGGCGCGTGGAAGAGATCACTGTTACTGTTTGGACTGGGGATATAGATCGTCGGATGCCAGGCCGATCTATCGGCGGCCTCCATGAAGGCGAGAGCCTCTTGACCATTGCCCAGGAACAGTACAACAGCGCGCGTGGCATCGATTTTCTTAACTAACTCAGCGCCGTCAAAATGCGTGGTTGAGAAGAGATAGAATTCCGGCTTGAATTCATCCTTCGCACATTGATCTCTGGCTGCTGCCACCAGGCCAACATTGGCGGGAGTGTCAGAGTAAACAATCGCGATCCCAGTCTTACGCAGTTCTGCGTTATCCGCCGCGTGATGGATCATCGCACGGACCTGGCCATCTATTCCGGCGAGCAAATAAAAGACTTCACGATTCAAAGGAAAGCCGGTCTGCGGGTAGAGAGTTAGCGCTCCAATCATCGGAACTTTCATCTCAGCCATCACCGGCGTGATCTCCTTCTCTGCGCCGGCAATCAAGCTCACCGTCATCGCAAACACTTCGCCACCGCGCAGCAGGCGTTCGATGTTCGCGCGCGTAATGGCCGGGGTTTCGCCTGAGTCAATGAATCTCAGCTCAACTCGCCGATTAAAGATCCCACCGCCACTGTTGATATCATCGAAGTAAGCGATAATCGTGGCTTTGATCGCTTGGCCCATCTCGCCCAATGGGCCCTTTTCGGGAAGCACCGCACCAATTACGATCTTGTTTTCGCTGATTCCGGGATCGCGATCTCCACCTAACCGGGCCAGGTACGCAATCAGATCGCCAAGATCATTCCGGGCCATGCTGTAGCGAGGCATTACTTTGGAGAGTTGATTTCCGCCGGGGTCGATTCCCCGCGTGATTGCGACCTCAAAAGCGCGCGTGTTATAGGCTGGGTGCTTTCTCCCGTCGGCGTGAATGATCCCGTACGGTTTGGTCAGGGATTGCGGGGTGATGTTCGACGCAGTAATGCTTCCTTCCTGTTTGCCGCCGCCATCCAGCCCGTGACAGTTAGCACAAGGCATCGACGCGCCCGGCATCTCTAAAGACGAGTCGCCCACGTAGGCCAAGATCTCGCGGCCGGATTCGCTGGTACCCCGAACATAAATCTGTTTGCCCCGACTTTCGGAAGGTGTTAGGCCAGTTTGCGCAGAAACTTTACGGGGCATCGTACTACTCGCCCAAATGAATAAGGCAAGCACTGCCAGGTAGAAAAATGTCTGCGGTCGCGTCATTTCAACTAAGGATGGTTCTTAGGGCGCCGGCTGATCATTGAGGACGGTCTCAACGACCTTGACGAGCTCGCCGCTCGGCGCCAGGCCAAATGCCTTTTTCCACAACCCGGTTCGTTCATTCCCGATAATAAAGATATTGAGATGGTTCTGTTTGTTATCGACGAATTGTCCTAGCTTCTTCAGGACGAGGTCCACATTCTGCTTGTCGCCAGTGAGAAAATACCAACCCGGCCGCGCGTTAAGTTGTTTGGAATATTGTTTCAGTTTGACTGGAGTATCGACCAGCGGGTCAACACTCAACGAAATGATATTCACATCTCTGCCCAACCGATTGCCCAGCTCATCCTGAACCTTTTCCAGGTTGCGATTCATGGGCAGACAGCTTCCCTGACAAGTCGCAAAAAAAGAATTGATGATTACGACCTTGCCCTTCAACAGGTCTGTATAGAAGCGCATCGACTCGCCATTCTGGTTTACGAGGAGCGTGTCTGTGAAATATTTGTGCGCGGGCGAATCGTCAGACTGGGCAGGAGGGGCTGGCGCATTGTTCTGCGCCGCCTGGCCCGATGCAAAGCCAAAACTGTAAAGCAACGCAAACGCCGCGGTGACCAAAACCGCGAGCGCTGCGTTTGGTAATTTGCCAATGATCCAAAGCTTCCTCATAGCGTTCTCCTTAATACCCATCCCGCAATCTACCCCGGTCTAATTCTTGGCGGCTTGCAAGATCAACGGGAGGTTTGCGCTGAACGGAACCTGCAGCGACGGCACTTGGAAATAAACGTAGTAAACGCCGGCCTGAGGTGGGACAAAGGCAACTTCGTAAATCCCATCTCCAATCGCTTTCGCGATCGTGCGTTGTTGCCAAACGCCAGGCGCAAGAAACACCATCACGCCCACGTCGGAAAGACTTGCTCGCGGCTGATGAGAATTCGTGTCAGTAACCTTGAAACGCAAAGTATAAGCTTCGCCGACGCGAGCAATCCGCTCTTTCAGCAGCGGTTCGAACGCGAGAATGTTGGTTGCAGATCTCGGATTCGCCGGATTCTCTGCAATCGTGGTTGAAAAGCAATTGACCAGGCGCGGTGAATCGAGCAGGAAAGCTACGTCGTAGGGTCCCGCCTCGGGCAGACGGATCGTGGCTGTGTAATTCCCGCGGCTGGTTTCGGTCAAACTGTTATCAAGGATTAGTAATGCTTTTGGATCTCTCCGATAATTTTGAAAGCTGCCCATCGGAGCGGCCATTCCCTCAGTATAAAAGTAGATCATTTTGTCAGCCGGATTGGCGACGAGTACACCGTCGTTTCCCGGAATTGGCGTCATCGCCTCAGCCAAAGAACTCGCGGCCGACTCGCTGGGCGCTTTCTGCCCGGCAGGAAAACGCGTTACTCCAACCTCACCGGTCCGATCCAGATCGGCAATAGTGATCATGGTAACGAACTCGCTTCCGGGCGCTCGTACATAGACGAATCCTTTGGTAAAGGCTATTTGATCGGCGCCCGCGCCCACGGCAACAGCTTCACGCACGCGATTTGAAGCTGTGTCGAAGATAAAAACTTTGTTCGTGATTTGGTTGGCCGCAAAACCAAACCTGCTATCCGGAGATATCCGAATCGTCCTCAGGCCGGGCTCGGTCTTTATCTGCGCCATAACTGTCAATGCGGTCACATCAACGGCGGAGATAATTCCGTCACCGGCGTTCGCCACGTAAACTGCCCCGGCAAGAGAAGAAAGGCTAAGAGCGATCGGAAGTTGACCAACCTTCAGGGTCTTAATGACGGCCAGCCTGCGGATATCGACAACTGTTAACGTGCCATCGATCTTGTTCGTAACGAATGCCAATCGATCATCATCGGTGAGGACGATGTCGTGCGGGCCAGAGCCGGTGAGAATGTGCGCGGCCGTCTTGAGCGTTACCGTGTCAAGAACGGTAATGCCATCAGGCCTATTCTCATCGTTGGCGATCCACAAATAGCGCCCATCATGTTGCAGCACAATCCGGTGTGGCATCGGCCCAACATCAATACTTGCGATCGGCTTCCAGGTGACCGTGTCGATGACGGCGACTTGGTTGGCCGTGGGCATCGAAACGTACAGCCGCTGCTTGTCGGGACTGATAACCCAGTCTGCGCCGCTGGCGGCGAGCGGAATCAACGCGTATAACTTGCTGCCGCCGAATCCATTGAGAGGATCAATAACGGAAATATTTGGTTCGTGATTGAGTGCCAGGATGAAGTACGAGTTGAGATCGAGTCTCGCTCGTCTGGCGAAAGAAGGTTGGAGAAACGACTGAATCTTTTCCCGGCAACTTCGGGCATCGGTCAACTGTCCCGGTTCTAGTCTGTCAAACCACACACTCGGATGAAGATTGCTCACCGACTGATTGCCGGCGTCGTGAATCCGAAAGCGAACGAGCGCTTGCGCGCCTGTCAATAGTTCAGGCCTCACGGTCCCGGAAGAAACAGGTTGAATACTAAAGTCAACCGATATCCCTCCCTCTGTGTATGTCTGGGCCACGAGCGGGTCGCTGAGTTTAGCCGACGCTTTCTGCAGTTTTTCCTGCGCCTTGAGGTGGAGAAAACCTCCGCTCAAGACGACCATGATGACTAACAACAAACCATTCGGTATTGCCGCGAGCCAGTGTCTGGATTTGTAACTTAGCAGCATAGCGTGCGGCGGAGTTTCCGCTTTTCGGATAGCTCTTTTAAGAAGTAACGGCAAATATCGGCGCTGACGAGATTGGTAGCGGCGTGGCACTTAAGAGAGCTTCCGACATGGGTTGTAACTCGACGGTCGACGTGTGACCTGGGGTCATGGCTCGCGGCAATAGGAGTACACGTCAGTATTAAGAGCAGTAGCCGCTTTCAACATCCAAAACTGAGCGCTCGGCGTCAGCAAACGAGCCTGCCGTCCTACATGGGCCGTCCTTATAACACTAATTCACTGCTCGAAACAACAAGAGTTGCCAATTTCTTGACATGCATAATCCTTCAGCAGTTTAGGGACCATCGATAAGGAGAGAACTTCCGGCTAATCCTCACCAAGGTGCTAGTTCACACCCGCCAGCCACAAAGCCGTGTTCCTGACGTAAGCTTTGATACCTGCCATCTTTTCCGGCTGCTCCTTGATTTGATTACCTGGAGGTTCTTCAACAAAACTGGGGCACCCTTTCGACGTGTCCCAGTTGTAATCACAAAGATGATGGAAGCTCGACTCGGCGATCGCCCGTCCGAGTCTATTGCCGTGCGCGTCGGTCATGCTTTCAAAAGCAACGACCAAATTGAAAGAACGCTTGGTTACGGTACTCAGGCCAGTCGCAATCACGCGAGCGTGTGCCTCTCCTTCCGGCACACCAACACCGCCTTCGTGTGGATGGGCCGGAAAATATTCAATTACGCGTCCAGTGGTTGAATCATGCAGCAGATCGTGAATTGGTTCCCGCGCGGTTATCAACTGATAGTCGCCGTTACTGCCCGAATGATAATTGGGCCACGAGATATGCTTTGTGTCCTGATCGTCTCGCGCATGCTGGACCCGATCAGGATCGAGGTGCTTAGTATGAAAGTAATGGGCTTGCCCGACGCCTCCCAACGTGCAGAGTGAAGAGCCGAGATCCTGATGATCGCGCGACGTCAACAAGCCTCCGCCCCGTTGCCGAAAGCGTGTAATTCCCTCGCAGTCCGCTACGCTCAACCCATCGCCAGCGTCGACTGCGAACAGCCACAGCTCATCAAAGTCCGACGTGTCGAGATGGCTTAATACGGGATCATTTCCGTTGCCATTAGTTTCTCGATCCCGAGTGGTCACTTTGTAGAGTGGAATTCCATCCTCGTCGGTGATCGAAGCGAGTTCGTCCCGCAATAAGGAGAACCGCCCGATGTGCCAATCATCCTCGATTGGTGGAATCGTTGTTTGCAGCAGGATTTGAATTTGCCTTGCCATGATGCTCGATGTCTAATTTTGACGTTCAAAGATACCTTAAATATAGCACTCGATCCCGAAAAGATAATGGACACGGCTGCAGATACTCTTTGTGGATGGCCGCCGTAACGTCACGTTAACAAGGTGGAAGATGTAATCGGACAGGCTAAGACGGGTGGGCGGTAACGTGTTGATACGAAGCCCGCTGAAGCGATCCTTTGGCGACCGCGAGCCGCATGAGCACTGGCTCATATTGTTCGGACCGTTCTCATTTCCCGGTCTTCATTGTTTGCCCCCATTCGTCTTCAACTGACGGCGGCAGATCTTGTGAGTTCTTGAGCAGACTTACGATTTGCCAGATCTCATCATCTGAAAGCATGCCCGACCACGCAGGCATTCCGGTATTCCTTATGCCATGCTTTATCAGCCAGAAGAGCTGCGAATCGGTATACCGAGACATTCCCTCCGGAAGTTTTGGCGCCGGAGGATAAAACGACTGTCCGTAAATACTAACCTGGCCCCCAGGTGTGCTGTGGCACCTGGCGCACATGGTTCTGTAAGTATCTATTCCCGCCTTCAAATTTTCTTCGTTGAGCGGCAATGGATTCGTCTCTCCGGACGCATGGCGGACAATGGAAGCATGAAGCACTGCCGGCATGATCCGAGCTTCAAGACGTGAATGGGTTCCATCAGCTCTTACCGGCATCAACCCGAGCCGCGTTACCGCGAGAGTTGCCAAGAGGAAGATCGTTAACATCAAAACAGCACCTAACAGAACTTTTCTCACAATACTCTCCTCGGATTGTTCAGTGATCGTCTATGGTCGACGGAATTCACCGCAGTTAGCAGACTGGGTAAATGATTCGACGCGCAAGTCGGAGAGCTTCTCTCTCAGATTTCCGGTCCGCGCGTCGATCAGCAACGTCCACTGTCTTTTCTTGCACAGACCGACCCCAATTCAGCCGGTGCACTTTTCATGGACGTTGGAATTGTTCACCAGAGTTCACTCGGTCACGATCACGGTTCCCGTCATCTCCTCGTGGCCATCGCCGCAGAACACATCACATGAAAAAGTGAACTTCCCTGTCTTGTCCGGCGTGAATCGAACGCGAGTAACTTTTCCCGGCGACACGCTAGTGCGCACACCAAAGGCCCGCAGGTTGAATCCATGTTCGCGATCCGCGGAAGATATTTCGAACACCACGGGCTCGCCTTTCTTCAAAGTGATCGAGTCCGGGCTGAAGTCGAACTTCTTGGCGGTGATGTGAATAACGCGCTCGACGGGCACGGCGTTCGCCCTGCCGTAAATTAGCAAGCCTGACAGGAACGCGCTGGCCAGCAGCAGTGTGCTCGTTATTAGAATTCTCTTTTTACGATTCATCGATTCATCCTCCAGTAACATTGAGTTCTTTGATTTCATACTTCGCTTGCTTTGGCTCAGCTTCGATACTCCTGAGGCCCAGACCTCTATAGGGCGCACTCGCGTCCCACGGCACCGGCGCTTTCTTCGGCACCGAACCCGGCGCCGGCAACGGAAACATCAGAGACTTCGCCGAGTGGTGCGCGATGTGGCCCGTCATGTGATGGTTCTCCTGATGAATGTGTCCATAGAACACGGTCACATTCTTGTGCGGCATCAAAGCATCGATTACTGCAGCGCCGTCCTTTGTCGCCCAGTCCCAATCGGGGTAGAGGTCAAACAGCGGTCTGTGGGTCAACACCACGATCCGCGCATCAGTCTTTTGCTGTTTCAAGTCGGCTTTAAGCCAGTTGATTTGTGATTCGCCGACCATAGCTCCCGGATCAGAGACATTATCGAGCACAATGAAATGGACGCCCTTGTGATCGAAGGTGTAATTGAGTTTGCCGAATGCCTCCTGATACGCATCACCACGATCGAGTGACGCGTCGTGCTCGCCCGCCATGAAGTGCACTGTCGGGACTTTCAACCTGCTCACGATTTCTTTGAACTGCGACATCCGGTCTTTGCGGACCTGCACGTCGTCGGTGGTGTGCGTAAGATCGCCGGTAAAGACTATGAAGTCCGGTTGCTCTTCCAAACTGTTCACCGCTTGGACGGCCTTCTTTAGCGTGCCTTCAGCATCGGGATTGACCTTAGGGCCGGCAAAGCCCCAATGCGTATCCGAGAGCTGGACAAAATAAAAGTCGTTTTCAACTTTTGCATTTGCATAATCCACGACCGAGCCGAGGGCATTCAGACCCAAGCCGCGACTCAAACTTGAAGCGAAAACAATTCCACCGCCCAATCCGGCTAGTTTTATGAAGCCGCGCCTGTCAAATTTGCTCATTCGTATCCTCCCAAACTAGAAGTCACCGACTCTCGGAACATCCACTATTAGCCATACCGAGCGGGCTTCGAAAATATTCCCGCAGCTTTCGACTAAATGCGGATTGAGAAGGTCAACGGCGGTAGTCGCTCATGAAAGTGAGGGAATTTTTCGACGACTGACGTTGATGGTTTGACCTGATGGGCCAGGTTGACGTGCGCCTGTCAAGAAAACCGTACAGTAGAGGCGAAAGCATAGACGCCAGGATTATTCGCGAGATCCAAATGGCCTGATTGTGCACTTGCAGTGTGGGTGAAATAACTACCAGGCTGGTAAGTCGTATGAGGCTTGTTACACCGCACATGGTCAGAGCAACAAACATGCGAATGATAATCTGCCTCATGATATTCCTTTCATTTCTGCGACCTACCAAAGCTCAAGCCGCTCGCCCTGATTTTGCGTCACCCAAGCTGTTGCGTTCCTACAACGGAATACTCATTTACTAACCATTTTATTCCGGGAGTGCATATTTCATTTTGACTCCGAAAAAGGAGGTGGACCCGACTATGATTCGTCGTACTCCAAGTCCATCCCACTCAGGGTCTCAGGTCCTTGCCGGCTGCCAATTCCACTTTTGACGCTGCTACAAGAATGAGCGCTCATTCTATTTCCCGATCCGAAAACAGGAATAGCGGGAATATTTTGCCCGCCCAGCCGGTATGCATAGTTGAAGCTAGGCGAAGGCAACTGAAGTTTTAGAAGTGCGGTTTAGTTGGGGGAACTAGACCGCGCTTGAGGTAGGCGCACTCTATGAAGGCGGTTGCTTGATCTTTCCGACAGTTGACTTCCTGACAAGTGCGCTTACCGCCAACCATCAACGGGCGTTGCCATGATGGTGCGTAAAGGATTGGAGAAGAGGAATGATTAATCACTTGAAAGGGAAGTTGTTACTCGTCACGGTAACGAGTTTGCTGAGTGTGTTTCTAGCAGCATGCGGTCAAAGCGGGGCGGACTCCAGCGGCAGTTCGGAAACGCAATCGACTACAGCGCCAAACGCATCGACAAATTCAAATACGGACATGTCAAAGATGGAGATGCCCGCAAAACCATCGCCGGCGGCGGGCAAAGATATGGCAAGTCCTTCGACTCCGAACCAGATCACGGTTGAAAATTTCTCGTTTCAGCCCGGCACCCTCACAGTCAAGATCGGAACGACTGTGACCTGGGTTAATCACGATGACGAGCCGCATACAGTGAATGAAAACAACAAGACCTTTAAGTCGGGCACTCTGGATACGGACGCGAAGTTTTCATACAAGTTCACCTCGCCTGGCACGTACAGCTATTTCTGTTCTCTTCACCCTCGAATGACCGGCCAAATAATCGTTAAGTAGCTTTTTTAAAGGAGGCACACTGATGTCAGACGAAGTAAGAAACGAGAAAGAGAGTAACGGAATCGAGCGTCGTAGTTTTCTCAAATGCATGGCGTGGGCCGGCACCGGGCTGGTCTGGGTCATGAACGCGGGAGTACTTACATCTTGCAGTCTCCTGCCGGGTGCCAAGCAGAAGGGTGTGTTCAGCTTTGTCCAAATCAGTGACAGCCACATCGGATTCAACAAAGAGCCGAACCAGGATGTGACAAAAACTTTCCAGGAGGCCGTGAACCGAATCAATGCCCTGGAAGACCAACCCGCATTTCTAATTCACACCGGCGATATTACACAGCTCTCGACGCCGGACCAGTTCGACACCGCGAC
>Ga0075426_10002185_pt1 | contig 14024 bp, 13 predicted proteins | sample SoiMethybrSBSTD5_FD_75304 | JGI IMG/M metagenome (GOLD analysis project Ga0075426, IMG submission 75304) | Bulk soil microbial communities from a Populus tree surrounding site in Tennessee, USA - Soil MetaG P. TD hybrid SBSTD5 | ecosystem: Environmental > Terrestrial > Soil > Tree plantation... | reverse complement strand
ACCTGCAGGAAGCCGAGGAAGGCAAGAGCTTCGAAGAAGGTGAAGTTGTTCGCGGTGATCCAGTCCAGCCGCAGCCCGAGGTTGAACAGGGCCGCGATCAGCGACGCCATCACCGCATTCGACACCGGTCCGGCGAGGGAGACGAGTGAATCCCACGCCCTGCTGCGCAGTGCGGCCGGATTGATGTAGACCGCGCCGCCCGGAAGGCCGATCCCGCCGAGCAGAAGCGCTACGACCGGGAAGACGATGCTCATGACGATGTTCGTGTAGCGCAGCGGGTTGAGCGTCAGGTAACCCGACGCCGCCACGTCACGATCGCCGCCGAGGTAGGCGACGACGGCGTGCGAGAACTCGTGCAGGCAAACCGATACGACCCAGCCGGCGACGACGAAGACCAGCGTGAATATGCCGGCGCCCGCCGGAAAAAGGCCGAGCCAGAGCAGCGCTCCCGCGACGAGCATCGCCGCGACGAGACCGATGAAGATCCGGCTCACGCCGAGCACGGGCCTCAGCGAAGGCCACGGTCGCCGGCGCAGGGCACGGTCGGGTGAGCGAGTTGCGCGCGCGCCCGGAGTGAGCGGTGCATCGGGACGCGCGCCCGTCTGCATGTGGCGCCGGAGGTCGTACAGAGTCAGGCCGGACGATTGCAGCACCGCCGCGGTGGGCCGGGCGTCCGAATACAGCAGGGCGAGCAGCAGATGGATCGCGTCGACCTGGTAGTGCCCGAGCACCTGCGCCTCCCGGTTGGCGTTGACCAGGAGCTGTCTGAGCGGCAGCGGTGATGCCTCGCCGTCTTGCGGTATCCGCGCCGCAAGCGCGGCTGGATCGACGCCGAGGCTGTGCATCGCGTCGCCCGCGAGAGTTCCGGGCGATTCGAGCACCGCGCGCAGCACGTCGAGCGGCGTCGCGTCAGGCTCGTTGCGCTTGGAAGCGCCCAGGACCGCGCGCTCGAGAACGTCGCGAGCTGTGCGCGTGAGCGGGATGTCGGCGGACGCGCGGTCGACGGCCGCGGTGGTCTCGGGCATGAAGGCTTAGTAGTTTGTCAGCGGGCGCGCTGGCGCGTCACCTCGTACAGCAGCGCAGCTGCAGCAGCGGATGCGTTGAGGCTGGACACGCGCCCGTGCACCGGCAGCTTTAGGCGGACGTCGCAGCGCTCGAGCACGAGTCGCTGCACGCCATGCCCCTCCCCGCCCACAACGATGCACACGCGCTGCTTGAGGTCGAAATCCCAGGGCCAGGTGTCGCCGCGCACGTCGAGCGCCACACACCATATGCCTGCGCGCTTCACCTGGTCGATCGCTGACGGCATGCCCGACACCAGCGCGACCGGCAGCAGCTCGCTGGCGCCCGAGCTGGCTTTGACGGCGGCGGGCGACAGCGGCGCGCTGCGGTGCTGAGGAACGATCGCGCCGTTCGCGCCCGCCACCTCGGCGCTGCGGATGATCGCGCCGAGGTTCTGCGGATCCATGATCGAATCGAGCGCGACAAGGAGCGTGGGCTCGGTGTCGAGCAGCTCCCGCAGCGACCACTCACGCCGCGGCTTCAGCTCCGCCGCCACCCCCTGGTTGACGCCCGGCGCCATCGCGTCGAGGCGATCGGCAGGCACGACCTCGACCTTCACCAGCCGGGCGAGCTCCACGAGCCGCGGATCGTGGCCCACCCCCTCCGCCTGGTAAACCTTCACGACGCGGCCTGCGCGTGCGGCTTCGAGCACGGTGTTGCGCCCATGGATGAGCGTGCGCGATGCTGACGGCATGGTTTCCGATTTCATGTCCCGAGCGCGAGAGCTCCTGGCGGGTGGCGCCGATGAGCCTCGGCGCGAGGCCGTGGGCCGCCTTCTCGCCGAGGAGTCACGCAAGCCGGGCTTCCTCCCCGAGGCCGAGATGCAGAGCCTGCACGGCGGCGACTCGACGTTCACCATCCTGCAGACGGACGACGACGGCCTGACGCTCATGCTCGCGAAGTTCTCGGCGCTCGAGGAGACGCCGGTCCACGACCATGGCTCGTGGGGCATCGCATGCGTGGTCCGCGGCCGCGACCGCTACCGGCACTACCGGATCGAGGGCGGCAAGGTCCGGCTGCTCTACGAAAAGGAGCTGACGCAGGGCTCGTTCGTCACGTGGCCGGATCCGCCTCACGACATCCACAGCCAGCAGGGCATTGGCGACGCCGCCTGGGAGCTCGTGCTTTTCGGCAAGGACGTGACGGAGATCCCGCGCCACTACCACGACCTCGAGACGGGAAAGGTCAGGACGGCTCTACCCCGCTAGTAGCGACTCGTTTCCACCGCACCCCGTCCTTCGAGTCCTCGAGCGCGATGCCGCGGTCCCGCAGCTCCGTGCGGATCCGGTCCGCGGTGGTGAAGTCACGAGCCTTGCGAGCGCTTTCGCGCGCGGCGATCAGCTTTTCGACCTCCTCGGCCAGGGCGGGATCGCCGGCGTCGAGAACATCGAGATGCACGTCGACGTCGGACAGGAGACTGAGGAGTACGTCTTCGGTGCGCCGGCCAACCCGGCCCTCATCGAGAGCGGCGTTGACCTCTCGCACCAGCTCGAACACCACGCCCATGCCCTGCGGAAGGTTGAGGTCGTCGTCGAGGGCTTCGCGGTAGGCCGCCCGGGTCGCGGTGACCCGCTCGACGAGGTGAATGTCATCGGTCCCCTGCGCCGCCTCGCGGGTGACCCTCGCGGCGAGATCGCGCAGGCGCTGGACCTGCTGTCCCGCGGAATGCAGCGCCTCGTCGGTCAGGCGCAGCTTCGCCCGGTAGTGCGCGCTCGCGATCAGGAAGTACCGCACGGCCAGCGGATCGTGCCCGGCCGCCGTGAGGTCGCGGAGGGTCGTGAAGCCACCGGCGCTCTTCGACATCTTGGCCCCGGTCGCGTCGGCCAGATGTTCCGAATGCAGCCAGTAGCGCGCGAGCTGCTTCTGGTTCGCGGATTCAGACTGAGCGATCTCGTTCTCGTGGTGCGGGAACATCAGGTCCACGCCGCCCGCGTGGATGTCGAGCGTCGGCCCGAGGTACCGCTTGCTCATGGCCGAGCATTCGATGTGCCATCCCGGGCGTCCGGCGCCGAAGGGCGCGTCCCAGACACCACCGATCCGGGTGTCGTCGGGGTGTGCGTGCTTCCACAGCGCGAAGTCGCTGACCGACTCCTTCTCATATTTGTCGGTCGCGACGCGCGCGCCCGCTCGCAGCCCCGCCCGATCGAGGTGGGACAGCTCGCCGTACTTCGGAAACGCGGCGATGCGGAAGTACACGTCGCCTTCAGAGACATATGCGTACTCGTGCTCGATGAGCGTCGAGATCATGTCGACCATGTCGCCGATGTGCTCGGTGGCGCGGGGGTTGTGCTCCGCCCTCTCGGCGCGCAGCGCGCTCATGTCTTCGAAGAATGCCGCGGCGAATGGCTTCGTGTATTCCCCGATGGTCGTCGTCGCGTGCATTGCCTGATCCAGGATGCGGTCGTCGATGTCCGTGAGGTTCATCACGTGCTCGACGCGATATCCCGAGAGCCGCAAGTGGCGGCGCAGCAGGTCATAGAAGAGGAACGCGCGCAGGTTTCCGACATGGGCGTAGTTCCACACCGTCGGGCCGCACGTGTACATGCGAACGACATCCGGATCGAGCGGTTCGAAAATCTCCTTCGTGCCGCTCAACGTGTTGTGGAAGCGGAGCGTCACTTCTCGACCAGGGCAACGGCTTGAGCAGCGATCCCCTCGCCCGCGCCGATGGACCCGATGCCCTCGGGCGATGTTGCTTTCACGCTAACCGCGTCGTGCTCGATGCCAAGGGCGTGAGCGATGTTGCGCGCCATCTCGGGCAGATGGGATTGAAGGCGCGGGGCCTGGGCGATGACCGTGCTGTCGACATTGATCACCCGGTAGCCGGCATTCCTCACGACGCGCGCAGCCTCCGCGAGCAGGCTGAGGCTCGACGCGCCCTTGTAGCGCGCGTCATCCGGCGGGAAATGCGCGCCGATGTCGCCGAGGCCCGAGGCGCCGAGGATGGCGTCGATCACAGCATGGGTGAGGACGTCGGCGTCGGAATGACCGTCGAGGCCGCTCGCGTGCTCGATGTGCACGCCGCCGAGGATGAGCTTCCTGCCCTCGCGCAGAGGGTGCAGGTCATATCCAGTGCCGACTCTCAACGAGACGCAGCCTCGTGCTCTTTGAGGAGCGCTTCGACCACCGCGAAGTCCTCAGGTGTCGTCAGCTTGATGTTGGCCTGCTCGCCCTCGACCACCGTGACCGCGTGGCCGGTAGCGGCGACGAGCTGCGCGTCGTCATCGCCGACGAGGCCCGCGTCCGCCGCCTCGCGATGCGCTCGAGCCAGCAGCGCGTAGGCGAAGCACTGCGGCGTTTGCGCCAGCACCACCCGCGAGCGGTCGAGGCTTTCCACGAGCCGGTTGCCCTCCACGCGTTTGACCGCATCGCGCGGTGCGATCGCCGGAAACGCGGCCCCGGACTCCATCGCGGCGTGCAGCACGCGGCGCACCAGGGCCGGTGTCGCGAGCGGCCGCGCGGCGTCGTGCACGAGCACGAAGTCACAGTCCCCGAGCGCTCCCACCCCGACCCGCACGGACGCCTGGCGGCTTTCTCCGCCGGGCCGGACGGTCACCGGCTTGGAAGGATGCAGCGCCGCGACCTCCTGCTCCGCGGTTTCGAGCCGGCTCGGCGGACCGACCACCACGATCCGGCTCACCTCCTCCAGTCCTAGGAAAAGCGCAACGGCGCGCGCCAGCGTGGTGCGGCCGTTGAGTCGCACCAGTGCCTTGCTCCCGAGGCCAAGCCGCGTGCCCTGGCCCGCGGCCGCGACGATCGCCCCGACCGAGACCGGTCCGCCGTTGGTCGTCAAGCGCCCCTGGCCGATCGCCGGCCCTCCTGGCCTGCCGGTTCCGCAAAGATCATCCGGCCCGCCGAGGTCTGGATCACCGACGTGACCACCGCGGTGATCGTCTGGTTGATCAGCCGGCGGCCGTTCTGGATCACGACCATGGTGCCGTCGTCGAGGCTGCCCACGCCCTGGCCCGGCTCCTTTCCTTCGCGCGCCACGGTGACCATGATCTCCTCGCCGGGGATCGCGACCGGCCGCATCGCTTGCGCGAGCTCGTTGAGGTTCAGCACCGTGATCCCCTCGAGGCGCGCGATGCGGTTGAGGTTGAAGTCATTGGTCATGATGCCCCAGCCACGCTGCGTTGCCACACGCACGAGGTGAGCATCGATCTCGGTGTTCGGGTTGGCGTCGTCATCGATGACCCGAAGCGTGATCGCCTCCTCCTTCTGCATCTCGGTCAGCACGTCCAGCCCGCGCCGCCCGCGGCGCCGCCGCATCGCGTCCGCGGAATCGGCCACGAGCTGCAGCTCCCGCAGCACGGACCGCAGAACGACCAGCGGCATGTCGACGAAGCCCGTCTTGGCGATGTCGAGGATGCGGCCGTCGATGATCACCGAGGTGTCGAGCAGCACGGCGGTTATGCGGTGCTCCGGCTCGTCCGCCGGTCCGCCGAAGAACAGCGCGGCAAGCTCGGCACGCCGGCTCACACCGACCGAGGCGCCGAGGGCCGCGAGAAGCAGGGCGAGAATGGATGAGACCCAGTAGCCGAGCGGGACGTCCCGCACGAAAACGCCGATGAGCACGGCGATGATGAGACCGACCACCATCCCGAGCAGTCCGCTAAGTAGGTCCGGGAGCGGAGTGTTGGTCAGCCTGCGGTTGAATCCCCGCCATCCGCCGAGCACATAGGGCGTGCCCAGGTAGGCGAAGATCATGCCCTCGAGAGTCGTCAGCGTGATCAGCACCCACCCCTGGTGGGTGATGTTCGCCAGACGGACGAGGCTATAACCCAGGACGAAACCGCCAACGACTCCGATCCCCAGCCCCACTCGCAGGGCGAGGGCATCGGAACGCTTCACAGAAACCTCCTCAGGAGACCGGGACTCGCGTCTCCTTTATGAATGCGCCGGACTTGATGTGAGTAGGAAAGGCGGCGGAGATCGCATCCGCCAGGGTCCGGACCTCGACGATGTCGAGGCCGGATGGCCGGCCGGTCTTTGACCCGGCCGGAATCAAGGCGCGCGTGAAGCCATGCCGCGCCGCCTCGACGAGGCGGCGTTGAAGCTGGGTCACGCGACGCACCTCGCCCGCCAGCCCCAGCTCACCGATCACGACCGTGCCGCCCGGCAGGGGCACGTCGCTGAGGTTGCTGACTACTGACAGGGCCAGACCGAGGTCGGCGGCGGGCTCACTGATCCGGATGCCGCCGGCCACGTTGACGAATACGTCCTTCTCACCCGCTTTCTGGTGACCGCGCTTGTCGAGCACGGCAAGCAGCATGTGAAGGCGGTTCAGGTCGAAGCCGTTCGCCACGCGTCGTGGCGGGTAGCTCGGGTTGGGGCTGTTCGTGAGGCTCTGGATCTCCAGGAGAAGCGGGCGGGTGCCCTCCATCACGACGACCACCGACGTGCCTGTTGACGATGCCGTGGAGTCCGAGAGGGCGGCCAGGCTGGGGTCGGAAACCTCCTGGAGCCCGCGCTCGCCCATCGAGAACACCCCGATCTCCTCGGCCGAGCCGAAGCGATTCTTGATGGCGCGCAGGAGCCTCAGCTCCTGCCGGCGGTCGCCCTCCAGGTACAGCACGGTGTCAACGATATGCTCCAGGACCCTCGGTCCGGCAATCGCGCCCTCTTTTGTCACGTGCCCGACGAGAAAGATCGGGATCGCTGTTTCCTTGGCCAGGCGCATGAGGCGGGCGGCCGATTCGCGGACCTGGGTCACGCTGCCCGCGCTGCCGTTGAGGGATGAATCGGTGACGGTCTGGATCGAGTCGACGATCGCAAGCCGTGGCGACTCCGACGTGATCGTGTCGCAGATGGCGTCGAGGTCGCTCTCGGCCAGCATCAGGATGCCGCCGTGGATCGACTCGAGGCGCTCCGCGCGCAGCTGGACCTGCTGGACCGACTCCTCGCCCGACGCGTACAGCACGCGGCCCGCCGCCGGACCGCGTACGACCTGGTGGGCGGCGTGCATCAGGAGGGTCGACTTGCCCACGCCCGGCTCTCCCCCGACCAGGACCAGGCTCCCCGGCACGATCCCCCCGCCCAGCACGCGGTTGAGCTCGTCCCATTCGAGCTTGAGGCGAGGCGCGGCCTCCGCCGACACCTGGTCGAGCGGTATGGCGCGGCTCGGGGTGGACATCCGCGGCTGCTGCGGCTTCGAGCCCCGCTTGGGGTCGGACCGCTTCGCCTCGAACTCCTGGAGCGTGTTCCAGGCCTGGCAGTGCGGGCACTGGCCCGCCCACCGGGCCGACTCGCCTCCACACGAGGTGCAGACAAAGATCACGGTGGAACGTGGCATGAGATCAGCTTCAACCCCCCACAGCCTTTTTACAAGCCCGACCGTAGCCTTTTACAGGCTCGGGCGTTTCATAAGGCGAGGGACCTCCGGAGTGCACCCCGGATTCCTTCCCAGGCTTACCGCGCCGCCCTGACCTACCCCCAGGGCGGCGCATTAATTTTCCTAGACTCCTGCAATGGGATCCAGGCTGTCGGTGCAGAACATCTCCGAGGCCTCGCAGGTCATCGACCCCGTTTTCCGGGACACGCCGCAGTTCGTCTCGGAGCCGCTCAGCGAGTTGTTCGGCGCCACCGTCGTGCTGAAGGTCGAGACCGTCAACCCGATCCGCTCCTTCAAGGGCCGCGGCACCGACTACCTGCTGCACCGCCTCGAGGTACCGCCCGCCGGCCTCGTCTGCGCGTCCGCCGGAAACTTCGGTCAGGGCCTCGCCTACGCCGGACGGCGGCGAGGTCATCCCGTCACCGTCTTCGCGTCCGTCAACGCCAACCCGCTGAAGGTGGACCGCATGCGTGGGCTCGGCGCCGAGGTGCTGCTCGCCGGCGACGACTTCGACGCGGCCAAGGAGCACGCGCGCAGGCGCGCCTCCGAGACCGGCGCGAAGTTTGTCGAGGACGGCAGGCTCGCGCCCATCGCAGAGGGTGCGGGCACCATCGCCGTCGAGCTCTGCCGCATGGAGGAGCCGCTCGACCTGGTCCTCATCCCGCTGGGTGACGGCGCGCTGATCAGCGGCATGGGAACCTGGCTGCGCCACGCCGCGCCCGCGACTCGCGTCGTCGGCGTCGTGGCCGAGGGCGCTTCCGCGATGGAGCGTTCCTGGCGGGCAGGCCACGTCATCGAAACCGATTCGGTCTCGACCATCGCCGACGGCATCGCCGTTCGCGTCCCCATTGCGGAGGCTCTCGAGGACATGAAGGCAGTTGTCGACGGCATTGTCGTGGTGGACGACGAAGCCATCGTCGCTGCGATGCGCCTGCTCTTCACCCACACCGGTCTTGCCACCGAGGCCGCGGGCGCGGCCGGCCTGGCGGCCATCCCGGCCATGGGCGCAGAGATCAAAGCGAAGCGCATCGCAGTGATCGTGACCGGCGGCAATCTCACCGCCGAGCAGCACCGGCTGCTCCTGCTCGAGGCCTAGCTCCGCTCCAGGTCCGCGAGGTAGTCGAGCGTCGCGAGGGGTCCCTGCTGCGTGACCATGTCCGGCAGCGCAGTCTGCAGAGCTTCCTGCACCGTCGCGGCCAGCCGCACCCGCACGTCGAGGCCCAGCTGCGGCCGGCGGGTCGCGTACGCGCCGACGAACTTGCGCAGCTCAGGATCGATGCGGCGCAGCAGGTACTCGGCCTGGGACGCGGGTGCGTACGGGTTCGCGACCGGCGCCCTCGGGGGCGGCGGCGGCGGTGGCGGTGGAGGCGGGGGCGGCAGTGCCGCGCCGGACGGCGGAGGAATCGCGGGAGGTGGCGGGGGCGGAGGCGTGTGCTCGAACGGCCGCGCGCCCGGCAGCTGCCACAGCCACACGTGGTCCGAGTCCTTCACCACGATGGTGCCCGCGGCCAGGTCGCCGAGCCTCTTCCCCTTGCCGTTGATGAACAGCACGACCACTCCGACGCCATACGCGTAGGGCAGGAAATCGACGAGGCGCACGATGTTCCGGATGCCCGCCTGCAGGAAGGTCAGCGGCTCGCCCCGGTCGCCCACCGCGCGCAACCGGAAGGCCTTCTTGCCGAGGGTCTGTCCCGACCACATGGCTTCGCTGATCCAGAAGTAGCCGAAGATGACGATGAAGGGACCGATGATGAGGATCAGGTCGGGCAGGATCTCGTTCTGGGTGACCACCGCCGCGCCGCCGGCGGCGAACGTCAGCGCGATGAGGATCACGCCGATGACAAGGAGGTCGAGCAGCTGAGCGATCGCTCGTGTCCCGAGACCGGCCACCTGGTAGTCGAACGAGACACGCTCCGGCGTCGAGACGACGAGCTCGCTGTCGGAGACCGGCTGCTCCATCTGAGTATTTTCAGACCATGAGGCCGCGCGGGCACGTATGAGAGCGGAGGAGTTCGTCGCTTCGCGCCGCGATGACTGGAACAACCTGGAGAACCTGATCGCCCGCGGGAGCAGCGGGCGCCTGAACCCGCTCAACCCGATGCAGGTCCTGATGCTCGCGGCGCTGTACCGCCGCGCCACCGCCGACCTGGCCCGCGCGCAGCGCGACTGGCCGGGCACGCCCGTCCACCGCTACCTGAACGGTGTCGTCGCCCGCGGGCACGGTGTGGTCTACCGGCGCGGAGGCAGCGTGTGGAAGCGGGTCCGGACCTTCTACACCGAGACCCTGCCGCGAACCTACCGCGAGGCGTGGCCGTTCACCGTCGCGTCGGCGGCCATGCTTTTCGTGCCCGCGTTCATCGCCTTTTTCGTGGTGCTCGCGAATCCCGATGCCGCGTACGGCATCGCGCCCGCCGACATCATCGACAAGGTCCACCACCACGAGCTCTGGACGCACATCCCTCCCGACGAGAGGATCCAGGCGGCCGGCGCGATCATGACGAACAACATCGGCGTGGTCTTCCTCGCGTTCTCGTTCGGCGTGCTTTTCGGGCTCCCGGTCATCTGGGTGATGATCACCAACGGGATCAGCCTCGGCGGCATCTTCGGCCTGACCCAGGCCTACGGGGTTTCGGGCGGCCTGTTCGACTTCGTCATCGCGCACGGCGTGATCGAGCTGTCGGTGGTCTTCACCATCGGAGGCGGTGGGCTGATGATGGGCTGGGCCCTCATCTCGCCCGGCAACCGCAAGCGGTCGGACGCCCTCGTCGATGCGACCGTGCGGGCGTTCATCCTCGTCCTCGGGTTGGCCCCCCTGCTCGTGATCGCGGGCACCATCGAGGGCAACATCTCGCCCTCCGACGCGCCGTTCGCCGCCAAGCTCCTGATCGGCCTCTCGACGGGCGCGCTGCTCTACTCGTACCTGCTGCTCACCGGCCGTCCCCGGAACCGCCGCTCTACAAAAGGGCGCGCTCTTTCAGCTCGAGATACCGCTCCACCAGCGCAGGGCTGAGGTTCCCCGCGACCACGTCGAGGCCCAGCACGCCTCCTCGGCGCAGCTGTTCGAAGCTTTCTCGGCGGCTGGCCACGAACTCCTCGGCCGCCGCCCACTGATACGCGCGCGCCGAGCTCGCGATCGGCGAGAACCGCGCGCTCAGAACCTCGGGATCGCTCATCGCCACCACGAGGACGAGATGCCGGGCCGCCAAGCGCAGGCAGTGCGCGACCAGCTCGCGCGACGCGTTCGGATCCTGAACGTCGGTCAGGACCACGATGAGGGAGCGCCGGCCGACGCGCAGCGCGAGGTGTGTCATCGCGTGCCCGAAGTCCGGCTCCACGTACGAAGGCTTGATCGCGTACAGCGCCTGGGTGATCATGTGCAGCTGCGTCGGTCCCCGCTCCGGCTTGATGAAGTTGGTGATGCGATCATCGAAGGTCATGAGACCGACGCGGTCGCCAAACGCCTGCGCAACCCACGCCAACATCAGCGCTGCGTTCACCGCATGGTCGAGCTTGTCCAGCTCGCCCGCGGGCGCCGTCATGAGCCGCCCGCAATCGAGCGCGACCATCACCTGCTGACCGCGCTCCGCCTCGACCTCGACCATGACCGGCCGGTCGCGGCGTGCGGTCGCGGTCCAGCTGATGCGCCGGAAGTCGTCGCCGCGTACGTAATCGCGGAGGCCGGCAAATGCCGTGGAGGCGCCCGGCGGCCGGGCCCGGCGCTGTCCGACCAGCGCGCGAAGGCCGCGCCGGAGGGTGAGCTGGATGCGCTTGATCGCAACCACGTTGGGGAACACCGCGACCTCCTGGTCCAGCTTCAGCCGCACCTGGCGGCGAAGCCAGCCGTCGGGCCGGACCACCCGCAGGTCGATCGCCTGGAACCGGTACGCACCGCGGCGCGGTGATGTAGTCGTGTACGTGACCGTGAGGATGCCGTTCGCGTCGAACGTGCCCTCCGCCTCACGCGGCTGCGGACGCAGGTCGGATGGAGCGTGGTCGGCGACCTTTGCCCGCAGTCCGGCCGCGGCGCGGTTCCGGATTACGATCCGCACCTCCTCCCTCTCGCCCAGCGAGAAGGGCTCGGGCAGCTCGCGCTTCGCGCTGTAGCCTCGGGGCGGCGGCAGCAGGGCGAAGTCGCGTGCGACGACCGCGACGAGGCCGACGTGATAGAGCACCGCCAGCAGCACCAGCACGGGCGAGACCACCGCCAGGGCGATGAGGGAAGCGCCGATCGCAACGGCCCACATGAGCCGCGGCTGGGGCGCGAGTCCGCGTATCAGCGGGGTGGCACCACGCGGCTGGCGACGATCTCGAGCACGCTGTCCGGCGTCTGGCCCGAGACCTCCGCCTCCGGCCGCAGCAGCAGGCGGTGCCGGAAGGCCGGCGCGAGCAGCGCCTTCACGTGGTCGGGCGTGACGAACTCCGAACCGTCGAACGCGGCCGCCACGCGCGCCGCCAGCATCAGCAGCACCTCGGCCCGGGTGCTCGCGCCCAGGGCGATCTCAGGAGCGTTGCGAGTCGCGACAGCGAGGTCGACGACGTAGCGCCGGATCTTCTCGTCGAGAACGACCGAACCGACCACCTGGCGGCAGGCCTCGACATCGGCCGCCCCGAGGACCGGCTGGACGCCGGCCTTGCTTGGGTCCCGCAGCTCGATGCCGGACTCCCAGCGCCGCAGCACCTCCATCTCGCCCTCGGCGGTCGGATAGTCGAGGCGCACCTTGAAAAGGAATCGGTCCTGCTGCGCCTCGGGCAGCGGGTACGTGCCCTCGTACTCCACAGGGTTTTGCGTCGCCAGGACGATGAACGGCGCGGGCAGGGCGAGCTGCTCGCCCTCCAGCGTCACGCCGCGCTCCTCCATCGCCTCGAGCAGTGCCGACTGCACCTTCGCGGGGGCGCGGTTGATCTCGTCGGCGAGCAGGACATTGGTGAAGATCGGGCCGCGGCGCAGGGTGAATGTGCGGGTCGCGAGGTCGTACACCGACGTGCCCACGATGTCGGCCGGCAGGAGGTCCGGGGTGAACTGCACCCGACCGTACTCGAGCGCGAGGGCACGCGCGATCGTCTTGGCGAGCAGCGTCTTCCCTGTTCCCGGCACGCCCTCGAGCAGCACGTGGCCCGACGCGACGAGCGCGATCGCGCACAGCCGGATCGCCTCGTTCTGACCGACGATCGCTTTGCTCAGCTCGTCGCGGAAACGGTTGAAGAACTCGGGTGCGGTGGCGGTCATGAGAACTCCTTCATTGTCGTGGGCCGCGACGCCTCTCTTCGGCGACCGGGTATGCGACGCGGTGCAAGCGCTGGGCGGCGCTCAGCAGATCGCGATCGCTGGCGGAGGAGGTCCAGAGCGCGCGCTCGGCCGAGTCCAGCTCGGAGGCGACCTCGGGCGCGCGCTGCCACAGAGCGTTCCAGAATCTCTCGCGCGGCTGAGGCGCCAGGCCGGTGCGCGCGGCGACGGCTCGCTCGCTTGCGGCGGCCAGGACCCCGAGCGTCACGCTTCTCGCGCCCGCTCGCCGCAGCAGCTCGCCGACGGCGACCGCCCACTCCGCCTCGGCCCGCGTCGCCGCCGTCCGGCGCGGCATCAGCGGGCCGAACCGGCGGCCTCTCAGGAGAAACCCCAGGAATACGGCGACCAGCAGCCAGAGCAGCGCGGCGCCCCATGGCGTGAGCAGCCAGGCCTGGGGAGTCAGGTCGGTCGCCGTCACGCCGTGGTGGTACTCGTCGAACAGGACGGGCGCGCCCGCCGGGACCAGGCCGAGCAGGTCCGCCGCGAACCGGCCGTTGTCGGCCTTGTCCAGGAAGCCGTTCGTGAGCGGCACTGGGTCCGCGAGCACGACCACGGTCCCCGAGCCGATGTGCTGCAGGTAGCCGACGGCGAACGTCCCGATCCGCAGGATCGCGACCTGGTCGGCGCCAGGGGAGTAAGGCTGCGCGAACTGCCCGCCCTTAAGTGTCTGCACGCCGTCGAGCAGCGGACCCGCCGCCTTGATTGACGAACCCGAGACGAGCACCTGCTGGCGCTTCACACCAAGCGCGGCGTCGAGCTGGTCGTCTCCGGAATTGATCGTCCCCGCGCTGGCCTCGTTCGCGTAGACGAGCACCCCACCGTTGCGAATCCAGGTCAGGGTGCCGGCCACGTCCGTGTCGCTGAAGGGGCTTGTCGGTGTGAACACGAAAAGAAGCCCGCCCGAAGTCCGGAAGTTGTAGGAGCCGGAGACCTGGTCGGTCGGGTGCCCCATCGCCGAGGCGAACAAGAACAGCGCCGATGTGCCGTCCGCGGCGTCGCTGTACGAGCTGTGGTCTCCAGAGGACGCGCTCTGCTGGTTGAACAGAACCACCGCCGCCAGGGCGAGCGCGAGGACTCCGGCGATGATCCAGGTTCGCGCGCCTCTCATGCGGCCGCCTCGAGCGGTGCGCGGAACGGCGCCGCCGCCGCAAGAGCCCTTTCGTACGTGGCCCTGTCGACGTCCCGCCCGCCGTAGACGGCGGCTTCGAAAGGCAGGAGCAGCGGGCGCAGTGCCGCAGGGTCTGCGGATCGCGAGAAGATCTCGCGCACGGTCAGGGGGCTGCCCTCCCACGTCTGCTGCCCTGCCAGGGTGCCGGCGACAGCGGCGCAGAGAGCGCGGATCGCGCC
>Ga0075426_10002183_pt1 | contig 14030 bp, 12 predicted proteins | sample SoiMethybrSBSTD5_FD_75304 | JGI IMG/M metagenome (GOLD analysis project Ga0075426, IMG submission 75304) | Bulk soil microbial communities from a Populus tree surrounding site in Tennessee, USA - Soil MetaG P. TD hybrid SBSTD5 | ecosystem: Environmental > Terrestrial > Soil > Tree plantation... | reverse complement strand
GCGTCGAGCACCGCCTGCAGCACCGCGAGCTTGGCGAAGAAGCCGGCGGTCGGCGGGATGCCCGCGAGCGAGAACATGAGGATCAGCATCATGAACGCGTACCACTTCGAGCGCTGGTTGAGGCCGCGGAAGTCGTCGATCGATTCGGCTTCGAACCCCGCGCGCGACAGCAGCAGGATCATGCCGAAGGATCCGAGCGTCATGATCGCATAGGTGATCACGTAGAAGAGCGCGGAGCTGTAGCCGTTGTCGTTGCCGGCGAGGATGCCGAGCACGAGGAATCCCATGTGCGAGATGGTCGAGTACGCGAGCATCCGCTTCAGGTTCGATTGCGCGATCGCGACGATGTTGCCGATCGCCATCGAGGCGACCGCGAGCACCACGAACATCTGCTGCCAGTCCGCGGTCATCCCCTGCAGGCCGTTGGCGAGCAAGCGCATGACGAAGCCGAACGCGGCAAGCTTGGGCGCCGCGCCGATGATGAGCGTCACGGGTGTCGCGGCGCCGTGGTACACGTCCGGGATCCACATGTGGAAGGGCGCGTTGCCGAGCTTGAACGCGATGCCGGCCATGACGAAGACGAGCCCGAACACCGCGAGCGTGTCGCGGGAGTTGCCGTGCTCGATCGACTGCGCCACGCGCGTGAGCTCGAGCGACCCGGTCGCGCCGTAGATCATCGAGAGTCCGTAGAGGAGCAAGCCCGACGAGAGCGCGCCGAGGATGAAGTACTTCATCGCGGCTTCGGTCGCGCGCACCGAGTCGCGCTGCAGCGCGACCATCGCGTACTGCGACAGCGCCATCAGCTCGAGCCCGAGGAAGAGCGTGAGGAAATGGTGCGCCGAGATCATCACCATCATCCCCAGCGTGCCGAAGAGCGCGAGCGTGAGGAATTCGCCCGTGAGAAGCCCGCGGACCTCGAGATACGAGCGGCTCATCACGATCGTCGCGGCGACGGTGAGCAGGGTCGCGACCTTGAGCGACTGCGACAGGAGGTCGCGCACGAACATGCCCTGGAAGGTGACGGCGGAAGGCAGCGTCGCGGTCGCGAGCGTGAGAAGCGCGCAGCCCACCAGCGAGACGAGCGTCAGCCAGTAGGTGACGAGCCGGTCCTCGTCGCGCAGGTACACGTCGATCACGAGCAGCACGCACGAGAGCGCGAGGAGCAGGATCTCGGGCATCGCCGGTGCCATGGTGGACAACGAGAAGGTGGCCGTATTCATAGTTTCCCGGCGGTGACGTGCCGCAGCAGCTCCTGCACCGACGGGTTCATGACGTCGGTGAACGGTTTCGGGTAGACGCCCATCGCGAGCACCGCGATCGCGAGCACGGCGAGGAAGACGAGCTCGCGCGCGTTGGCGTCCTTGAGGGCCGCCACGTGCTCGTTGGCGACCGCGCCGTAGACCACGCGCTTGATCATCCACAACGTGTACGCGGCGCCGAAGACGAGGGTGGTCGCGGCGATGAAGGCGAGCCAGAAGCTCACCTTGATCGTGCCGAGGATGACGAAGAACTCGCCCACGAACCCGCTCGTGCCCGGCAGTCCCGAATTCGCCATCGCGAAGAGGACGAAGAAAGCGGCGAACACGGGCATGGTGTTCGCGACACCGCCGTAGGCCGAGATCTCGCGCGAATGCACGCGGTCGTAGAGCACGCCGACGCACAGGAACAAGGCGGCGGAAACGAACCCGTGCGAGATCATCTGGATCAAGCCGCCCAGCATGCCGTCGGCGTTGAAGATGAAGAAGCCGAGCGTGACGAACCCCATGTGCGAGATCGACGAATACGCGATGAGCCGCTTCATGTCCGACTGCACCAGCGCCACGAGCCCGATGTACACGACCGCGATCAGCGACAGCGTGATCATGAAGCCCGCGAGGTAGTGCGAGGCGTCGGGCGTGATCGGAAGGTTGAAGCGCGCGAAGCCGTAGCCCCCGACCTTCAGCGTGATCGCCGCGAGGACGACCGAGCCGCCGGTCGGCGCCTCGGTATGCGCGTCGGGAAGCCACGTGTGCACTGGCCACATCGGCACCTTCACCGCGAACGACGTGAACATCGCGATGAAGATGAGGATCTGCGCCGTGAGCGGCAGCGGCAGGCGGTGCCAGTCGAGGATCTCCCAGCTGCCGTTGGTCGCGCTGTAGAGATAGATGAACGCGGCGAGCATCAGCAGCGACCCGAGCAGCGTGTAGAGGAAGAACTTCACCGCCGCGTACACGCGGTTCGGCCCGCCCCACACGCCGATGATGAGGAACATCGGGATCAGCATCGACTCGAAGAACACGTAGAACGTGATCGCATCGAGCGCGGCGAACATGCCGTTCAGGAACCCCGACATGATGAGGAAGGCGGCGAGGTACTGCGCGACCTTCTCGGTGATCACCTCCCAGTGCGCGACCACCACCAGCACCGTCATGAGGCTGTTCAGCAGGATGAGCGGCATGGAGATGCCGTCCACGCCGAGGTGGTAGCTCACGTTGAAGCGCGCGATCCACGGCACGAGCTCGACGAACTGCATGTCGGCCGTGCTCTGGAAGCCGGTCCACAACGGGATGCAGACGAGGAAGCCCAGGATCGAGCCCGCGAGCGCGGTCCAGCGCGTGGGCGCGGGATTGCGGTCGTTGCCGAACGCGAGCACCGCAACGCCGAAGGCGATCGGCACCCAGACCGTGAGCGACAGGATGGGAAAGCCCTGCACTAGAGCTTCCTCAGGTAGAACCAGAAGAAGGAGAGGAACGCGAGCACGCCGAAGATCATCGTGAACGCGTAGTGGTAGATGTAGCCGGTCTGGATCCGCCGCGAGACGCCCGCGAACCAGCCGATGAAGTGCGCGGTGCCGTTCACCATGATGCCGTCGATGACGGTGCGGTCGCCCCACTGCCACAGGCCGGTGCCGAACTTGCGCGCGCCGCCGGCGAAGAACCAGTCGTTGAACTCGTCGAAGTAGTACTTGTGGTCGAGGATGTCGGCAACCACGCCGGCTTTCTTCTTGATGACCGCGGGCAGGTCCGGCCGCACGATGTAGAGGTACCACGCGGTCACGGCGCCGCCCAGCGCGAGCCAGAACGGAACCGTCGCGAGCGCGTGCAGCGACATCGCGGCCCAGCCGTGGAACTCGCGCGCCATCTCTTCCATCGTCTCGGTGCGGGCGATCGCGCCGTCGAACCAGCCGCCGTAGAGCATCGGCCCGATGGTCATCGCGCCGATGAAGATCGAGGGGATCGCAAGCAGGATCAGCGGCACGGTCACCACCGCGGGCGACTCGTGCGGCGGCCCGTGCATCTCCTCATGCCCCGGCTCTTCTTGCGGTTTTTGTGCTTTTTCTCTGTGGTCTCTGTGTTCCGCTTGACCAAAACGCTCCTTGCCATGGAACGCAAAGAAAACGAGCCGGAAGGAATAAAGGCCGCTCACGAAGATGCCGCCGAGGGCCAGCAGCCACGCGAAGTGCGCGCCCGGCGTGTGGGAGAGCTGCAGCGCCTCGACGATCGAATCCTTCGAGAAGAACCCCGAGAACGGCGGCAGGCCGGCGTTCGCGATCGCCCCGATGAGCACCGTGAGATACGTGATCGGCATGTACCTGGCGAGGCCGCCCATCTTGCGCATGTCCTGCTCGTGGTGCAGCGCGATGATGACCGAGCCCGCGCCCAGGAAGAGCACCGCCTTGAAGAAGGCGTGCGTCATGAGGTGGAAGATCGCGACCGAGTAGGCCGAGGCCCCGAGCGCCATCGTCATGTAGCCCAGCTGCGAGAGCGTCGAGTACGCCACGACGCGCTTGATGTCGTACTGCGTGATCGCGATGAGCGCCATGAAGAAGCAGGTGATGGCGCCGATGATCACGACCACCGAGAGCGCCGTCTGCGACAGCTCGAAGAGCGGCGACATGCGCGCCACCATGAAGATGCCGGCAGTCACCATCGTCGCCGCGTGGATCAGCGCGGAGATCGGCGTCGGGCCTTCCATCGAATCGGGCAGCCACACGTGCAGCGGAAACTGCGCGCTCTTGCCCATGGCGCCGACGAAGAGGCAGATGCAGATGATCGAAATCACCGACCACTCCTGCCCCGGGACGATCTCGGCGGTCATGGCGACGATGCGCGGCGCGTTGCCGAAGACCGACGCGTAGTCGAGCGTGCCGAAGACGCCGAAGATCGTCGCCACGCCGAGCAGGAACCCGAAGTCGCCGACGCGGTTCACGAGGAACGCCTTCAGGTTCGCGTAGATCGCCGTCGGGCGCGTGAACCAGAAGCCGATGAGCAGATACGAGACCAGGCCCACCGCTTCCCAGCCGAAGAAGAGCTGCAGGAAGTTGTTCGCCATCACCAGCATCATCATCGAGAAGGTGAAGAGCGCGATGTAGGCGAAGAAGCGCTGGTAGCCGGGGTCGTCGGCCATGTAGCCGATGGTGTAGATGTGCACCATCAGCGACACGAACGTGACCACCGCCATCATCGTGACCGTGAGCCGGTCGATGAGGAAGCCCACCTGGAAGCGGAAGTTCTCGCCCGCCGCCCACGTGTAGACCTCGGAGTCGAGGCGTGCGCCGTGCATCACCTGCCAAAGTGCGGCGACCGAAGCGGCGAACGAGATCGCCACCGAGAGGATCGCCGACCAGTGCGCGAAGGCCCGCCCGAGCTTCCAGCCGAAGAACCCGGCGAGCGCGGCGCCCACGAGGGGCGAGAACGCCGCGATGCACGAAAGCGTCATCAGGTCCATGGTTGTTGTTTGTTATCCCTTGAGGCTGCCGAGGTCGTCGACGTTGATCGAGCGCAGGTTCCTGAAAAGGGCGACGAGGATGGCGAGCCCGATCGCCGACTCCGCCGCCGCGACGGTGAGGATGAAGAACACGAACACCTGGCCGGAAAGGTCCCCCAGCCGGTGCGCGAAGGCGATGAAGTTCATGTTGACGGCGAGCAGCATCAGCTCGATCGCCATCAGCAGGATGATGAGGTTCTTGCGGTTGAGGAAGATGCCGACGACCGCGATCGCGAAGAGCAGCGCCCCGAGTATCAGGTAATGGCCGAGCGGGATCATAGCTTCACGATCTTCAGCCGCTCCGCCTTGGTCGCCAGCAACTGCTCGGACGGATGCTGGTACTTGGTGGCCTTGCGGCTGCGCAGCGTGAGCGCGATCGCCGCGACGATCGCCACCAGCAGGATCACGGCCGCGATCTCGAACGGAAACAGGTAATCGGTGTAGAGCACGCGCCCCAGCGCCTTGGTGTTGGAGAAATCCGGCGGCGGCGCGCCCGGACCGGGCCCCTCGCCCGCCGCGCCGCGGAAGACGAGCGTGATCATCTCGGCCGCCATGAGGATCGCGACCGTGAGCCCGACGGGGAGGTTGCGCCAGAAGCCCTCGCGCAGCGTGTCGATGTTGATGTCGAGCATCATCACGACGAAGAGGAAGAGCACCATCACGGCGCCCACGTACACGAGCACCAGCGTGATGGCGAGGAATTCCGCGTAGAGCAGGAGCCACAGCGCAGCGGCGGTGAAGAACGCGAGCACCAGCCACAGCGCCGCATGCACGGGGTTGCGCACCGTGACGACGAGCAGCCCCGAGACGACGAGGATCGTGGCGTAGAAGAGGAAGACGAAGTAGGTGAAATCCATCACCGGTACGGCGCGTCCTTGGCGCGGGCGGCGGCGATGGAGTCCTCGTACTTGTCGCCGATCGCGAGCAGCATCGGCTTCGTGTACACGGTCTCGCCGCGCGACTCGAAGTGGAATTCGTGGATGTCGGTCTCGACGATGGAATCCACCGGGCAGCTCTCCTCGCAGAAGCCGCAGTAGATGCACTTCACGAGGTCGATGTCGTAGCGGGTCGTCCGCCGCGTGCCGTCGTCGCGCTGGTCGCTCTCGATGGTGATGGCGAGCGCGGGGCACACAGCTTCGCAGAGTTTGCACGCGATGCAGCGCTCCTCGCCGTTGGGATAGCGGCGCAGCGCGTGCAGTCCCCGGAAGCGCGGGCTCTTCGGCGTCTTCTCCTCGGGATACAGCACCGTGATCTTGCGCGCGAAGAGATAGCGCCCCGTGAGCGAGAGGCCCTTGAAGAGCTCGGCGAGCATGAGGCTCGAGGCGAGCGATTTGACGCGCGTGGCGAGTGTGGTCATTTTCCGAACCAGATCGAGATCACCGGCCAGTGCGCGATGGGCTCCATCATGAGCACGCCGACCAGCGCGATCCAGACGAGCGTGATGGGGATGAAGACCTTCCAGCCGAGCCGCATGATCTGGTCGTAGCGGAAGCGCGGGAAGGTCGCGCGCACCCAGAGGAACGCGAACATGAAGAAGCCGAGCTTCGCGAGCAACCACCAGATGCCCGGCGCGGCGAGCCAGGAGATGGGCGCGCCGGCGTTGCGGATGAACGGGAAGTCGAAGGGCGAGAGCCACCCGCCCCAGAAGACGAGCGCGGAGACGGTGGAGATCAGGATCATGTTCGCGTACTCGGCGAGGAAGAAGACCGCGAAGGTCATGCCCGAGTACTCGACATGGAAGCCCGCGACGATCTCGCTTTCGCCCTCGGCGACGTCGAAGGGCGCGCGGTTGGTTTCGGCGAGCCCGGCGATGAAATGGATCACGAACATGGGAAAGAGCGGCAGCCAGAACCAGCCGAGGAAGCCGAAGTCGCTCGCCTGGCGCTGGACGATCTGCGAGAGGTTCATGCTCTGGCCGGCCATGAGCACGCACACGAGCGCGAAGCCCATGGCGAGCTCGTAGGAGACCATCTGGGCGGCCGCGCGCATGCAGCCGATGAAGGCGTACTTGGAATTCGACGCCCAGCCCGCGATGATCACGCCGTACACGCCCATCGACGTCATCGCGAGCATCAACAGGATCGCCGCGTCGGCGCCGCTGATGACCCAGCCGGGCGCGAACGGCACGATCGACCAGGCGGCGAGGGCGGGGGCGACCGAGATGATCGGCGCGAGGAGGAACAGGCCCTTCGAAGCGCCCGCCGGAATCACCTGCTCCTTCATGAGGAGCTTGATCGCATCGGCGATCGGCTGCAGCACGCCCTTCCAGCCCACGCGATGCGGGCCCTTGCGCACCTGCATCCAGCCGATCACCCAGCGCTCGACGAGCTGGTAATAGAGGACCGTGAGCAGCAGCGGAACGAGCACCGCCACGATGCCGGCGACGGTCTTGCCGAGCGTGAACGCGTACGGGCCCAATGTCGTGCCGAACACGTCGTTCGACATGCCCTGGGCGTATGCGTTGGCTTGTCCGAGCAGCTCGTTCATGCCACCGCCGCCGCGTCCACGCGCTCGATCGCGATCTCGCCCGCGCCGAGCGCCGCCGTCTCGCGCACGCCGCGCGCGATGCGCACGGTGCCGTCGGGGAGCGCGGAATCGATCGCGACCGCGAGCATCGCCTCGCCGCCGCCCTGGCGCACGCGCACCGGCGCGCCTTCCCGGGCGCCGATCTTCGCCGCCGTTGCCGCGTTCATGCGCGCCGCGCGCGCGGCTTTGCCGTCGGCGCTCTTCTGCAGCGATTGCGCGCGGCGCACGACCGGATCGGCCGCGTAGATGCCGAATTCCGCGATGCGCTCGATGCTGGCGCGCGGCGTGCGCAGCTCCCAGGTGAAGGACGCCGCGCCGTTGCCGAGGCCGCGCTTCGCCCACGCCTGCAGGTCGGGAGCGATGAGGCTGCGCAGCGCCTCGATCGTCTCGACGTGGAAATCGGGAATCTCGAGGATCGCGCCCAGCATGCGCAGCACCTTCCAGCCGGGACGCGAATCGCCCAACGGCTTCGCCGCCGGATTGAACGACTGCACGCGGCCTTCCATGTTGACGAAGGTGCCCTGCGTCTCGGTGAACGGCGTGATCGGCAGGATCACGTGCGCGTTCTCGGTCGCGGCGCTGCGATAGGCGGAAAGCGCCACGCAGAATTCGGCGCGCGCGATCGCGGCCGCGGCCGCCGGGCCCATGTCGAGCTCCGGCTCCACGCCCATCACGAGATAGCCCGCGCGCGGCTGCTCGATCATGGCGCGAGCGTCGAGGCCGTTGGCCGGAACCGCGCCCGCGAGGTAGCCGCCGACCGCGTTCGCGCCGTCGGGGAAAACGCCGACCGTGGCGCCGGTGATGCGGCCGATCTCCTGCGCGATGGCGAGGAGGATCGCGAAATCCGGATGCTGCTGCGCGTAGTGGCCGAGGAAAATCGCGGCGCGCTGCTTGCCCACGAGCGCCTTCGCGACGGCGCGCTCGTTGTCGCCGATCGCGTGCCCTGCCGCGCCGCCGACGTGCTTGCCGGTGAGCTCGGCCACCGCCGCGGCGACCGCGGCGAGCGATCCCGCGAGCGCGTCGGGCCGCGACGCGACGCGCGCGGCGACCGGCATGAGGAGATCGTCGTTGGCGACGTGCACGGTGCAGATCGCGGCGCCCCTCTTCGCGATCTGGCGCAGCCGCGAGCCGATGAGCGGCTGCTCCTTGCGCAGCGTCGAGCCCACGAGGAGCACCGATTGCAGCGCGTTGATGTCCGCGACCGCCATGCCGAGCCACGGCGCTCCCGTGGTCTTCGCGCGGAAATCGCACTGGCGCACGCGGTGGTCGACGTTCCCGGATCCGAGCCCGCGCGCGAGCCGCCCCGCGAGATGGAATTCCTCGAGCGTGAGATTGGGCGCGAGCAGCGCGCCCAGCGCGGAGGCGCCGTGGCGCGAGACGACCTCGCGCAAGCCCTGCGCCGCGGCGTCGAGCGCTTCGGGCCAGTCGACTTCCGTCCAGGCGCCCGCGCGCTTCACCTGCGGATAGAGGATGCGCTCCTCGGAATCGAGCCCGAGATAGGCGAAGCGGTCGCGGTCCGAGAGCCAGCACTCGTTGAGCGTCTCGTCCTCGACCGGCAGCACGCGCATCACGCGGTCGTTCTTGGTCTGGATCAGGAGCTTCGAGCCGAGGGAATCGTGCGCGCTCACGCCCTTGAGCCGCGCGAGCTCCCAGGCGCGCGCGCTGTAGCGGAAGGGCTTCGACGTGAGCGCCCCGACCGGGCAGAGGTCGATCACGTTGCCCGAGAGCTCGGAATCCACGGTGCGCGAGACGAATGTGAGGATCTCGGCGTGCTCGCCGCGCCCGGCCATGCCGAGCTCCATGATGCCGGCGACCTCCTGGCCGAAGCGCACGCACCGCGTGCAGTGGATGCAGCGCGTCATGTCGGTGGAGATGAGGGGACCGAGATTCTTGTTCACGACGACGCGCTTCTCTTCCTGGTAGCGCGAGGCGGACGCGCCGTAGCCCACGGCGAGATCCTGCAGCTGGCATTCGCCGCCCTGGTCGCAGATCGGGCAATCGAGCGGATGGTTGATGAGCAGGAACTCCATCACGCCCTTCTGCGCCTGGATCGCGGGATCGGACTTCGTCTGCACCTTCATGCCCTCGGTCGCGGGTGTCGCGCACGCCGGGAGCGGCTTCGGCGCCTTCTCGACCTGCACGAGGCACATGCGGCAGTTGGCCGCGATCGAGAGCTTCTTGTGGTAGCAGAAGTGCGGCACGAAGATGCCGAGCTTGGTCGCCGCGTCCATCACCGTCGCGCCGTTGTCGACCGTGACGGCCTTGCCGTCGATCTCGAGGTTCACGGGCTTCGGTCCCGGAGGAAGGCTTGACATCAGTCCGCCGCCATTTTTTCGCGCTGCTGCAGGTGGGCGGAGCTGTATCCACCCGGCTTCACCGTGCAGCGCTTGTGGTCGATGTGGGCCTGGAATTCGTCGCGATACACCTTCACGAACGCGCGTACCGGCATCGCCGCCGCGTCGCCGAGCGCGCAGATGGTGCGGCCCTGGATGTTGTCGGCGAGGTTGAGCAGGAGGTCGAGGTCTTCCTGCCGGCCTTCGCCGGTCTCGATGCGATGGATGATGCGGTAGAGCCAGCCCGTGCCCTCGCGGCAAGGCGTGCACTGCCCGCACGATTCCTCGAAGTAGAAGTAAGCGAGGCGCTCGGCGGCCTTCACCATGCACGTGTCCTCGTCCATGACGATGACCGCGCCGGAGCCCAGGAACGAGCCCGCCTTCGCGATCGAGTCGTAGTCCATGTCGAGATTCATCATCGTATCCGCGGGTAGCACGGGCATCGACGAGCCGCCGGGAATCACGCCTTTGAGCTTCTTGCCGCCGCGCATGCCTCCGGCCATCTCGAGCATCTTCGGGAAGGGCGTGCCGAGCTTCACCTCGTAGTTGCCCGGACGATTCACGTGGCCGGACACGGAGAAGATCTTCGTGCCGCCGTTGTTGGGCTTGCCCTGCGCGAGGAACCAGTCGGCGCCGTTCACGATGATCCACGGCACCGCGGCGAACGTTTCCGTGTTGTTGATCGTCGTGGGCTTGCCGTAGAGGCCATAGCTCGCCGGGAATGGCGGCTTGTAGCGCGGCATGCCTTTCTTGCCCTCGAGCGATTCGAGCAGCGCCGTCTCCTCGCCGCAGATGTACGCGCCGAAGCCGTGGTGGGCGTGGAGCTGGAAGTCGAAGCCGCCGCCGAGGATGTTGGTCCCGAGGAAGCCCGCCTCGCGTGCTTCCGCGAGCGCGCGCTCGAAGATCTCGTATTCCGTCCAGATCTCGCCGTGAATGTAGTTGTAGCCGACGGTCGCGCCGCAGGCGTAGCCCGCGATGATCATGCCCTCGATGAGCGCGTGCGGGTTGTAGCGCAGGATGTCGCGATCCTTGAACGTGCCCGGCTCGCCCTCGTCGGAGTTGCACACGAGGTACTTCTGGCCGGCGAAGCCCTTCGGCATGAACGACCACTTGAGCCCGGTCGGGAAACCCGCGCCGCCGCGCCCGCGCAACGCCGACTTCTTCACCTCGGCGACGATCGCGTCGGGCGTGATCTTCTCGTCGACGATCTTGCGCAGCGCCTTGTAGCCGCCGCGATCCTGGTAGCCCTTGATGCCCCAGTTCGTACCGTCGAGCCCCTTCATGATGACGGCGTCGGGGCCGTAGTCGAGCATCGTCATTCCAGTCCCTCGACGAGCTTGTCGATCTTTTCCGGCGTCATGAAGCTCGCCATGCGCTTGTTGTCGACGAGCATCACCGGCGCGTCGCCGCAGGCGCCGAAGCACTCGCCTTCCTTCACGGTGAAGCGCCCGTCGGCGGAGGTCTCGTTGAACGCATGCACGCCGCACTTGCGCTTCAGGTGCTCGGCGGCGTCCACCGCGCCCGAGAGCGCGCACGGCAGGTTGGTGCAGATCGCGATCTTGTGGCGCCCGGGCTTCTTCACGTCGAACATCGTGTAGAAGGTCGCGACCTCGTAGACCTGCACCGCCGGCATGCCGAGGACGTTCGCGACTTCCTCCATGAGCTCCGGCGAGAGCCAGCCATGCTGGTCCTGCGCGATCGCGAGCGCCGCCATCACGGTCGACTGCCGCTGTCCGGGCGGATACTTCTCGGCCGCGCGCTCGATGCTTGCCAGCGCTTGTTGGGAAAGAAGGCGCGCCATCGCTATTCGTCCTTCCAGTAGTCGACGCCCGACGAGGCGTGCGTCGTGTGCCGCAGCCGGTCGTGCTTCCCACCGCCGAAGGCGCCGATCTTCTTCGAGTCGGGGTATTCGCAGACTTCCGCCGGCATCATGGTGCTCACCGAGAGGTAGGCGAGCTCCGCGTCGGAGTCGTTGATGATCTGGTGCGCGGTCTCGGGGCCGCCGACCGGGCAGCAGATGATGTCGCCCGCCTTGATCTTGCGGGTCTCGCTTCCATAGCGCAGCAGGCCCGTGCCGCGGACGATGAAGAACATCTCCTCTTCGGCGCGATGGCTGTGGAACGGGCACGAGCGCTTGCCCGGCGGCACGACGTCGTACGAGTAGCCGAGGTCCTTCGCGCCGACGATCGGCCCGAGGCGCACCGCGTCGCAGGCGAACTTGTCGCCCTTCTCGAAATGCTCCAGCTCGACGTCGTTCACGTTGACGACGCGCTGGTCGATGATGCGTGCTCCGGCTCGATCATTCATCGGTCGATCTCCCCGAAAACGATGTCCATGGTGCCGATGATGGCGACGACGTCGGCGATCATGTGGCCCCTCGCCATCTCGTCCATCGCGGCGAGGTGCGCGAAGCCCGGCGCGCGGATCTTCATGCGCCACGGCTTGTTGGCGCCGTCCGACATGAGGAAGATGCCGAACTCGCCCTTGGGATGCTCGACGGCGGCGTAGACCTCGCCCGGCGGCACGTACATGCCCTCGCTGAAGAGCTTGAAGTGGTGGATCAGCTCCTCCATCGATTCCTTCATCTCGGCACGCGTGGGCGGCGCCACCTTGTGGTTCGCGGTGATCACCGGCCCCGGGTTCTTGCGCAGCCACTCGACGCATTGCTGGATGATGCGGTTCGACTGGCGCATCTCCTCGACGCGCACGAGATAGCGGTCGTAGCAGTCGCCGTTGGTGCCGATGGGGATGTCGAAGTCGAGCTTGTCGTAGACCTCGTAGGGCTGCTTCTTGCGCAGGTCCCACGCGATGCCCGAGCCGCGCAGCATCGGGCCGGTGAAGGCGAGCGCCTGCGCGCGTTCCGGCGTGACGACGCCGATGCCGACGAGGCGCTGCTTCCAGATGCGGTTTTCGGTGAGGAGCGTCTCGTACTCGTCGACGTAGCCCGGGAAGCGCTTGGTGAAATCCTCGATGAAGTCGAGGAGCGACCCCTGGCGGTTCTCGTTCTGCCGCTTCACCTTCTCGGCGCTGCGCACGCTCGAGGGCGCGTACTGCGGCATCTTGTCCGGCAGGTCGCGATAAACGCCGCCCGGGCGGTAGTAGGCCGCGTGCATGCGCGCGCCCGAGACCGCCTCGTACATGTCCATCAGGTCCTCGCGCTCGCGGAAGGCGTAGAGGAAGACCGTCATGGCGCCGACGTCGAGGCCGTGGGAGCCGATCCACAGCAGGTGGTTGAGGATCCGCGTGATCTCGTCGAACATCACGCGGATGTATTGCGCGCGCACCGGCACGTCGACGCCGAGGAGCTTCTCGATCGCCATCACGTACGCGTGCTCGTTCGACATCATCGAGACGTAGTCGAGGCGGTCCATGTACGGCACCGTCTGGATGTACGTGCGCGTCTCGGCGAGCTTCTCGGTCGCGCGGTGCAGCAGCCCGATGTGCGGGTCGGCGCGCTGGATCACCTCGCCGTCGAGCTCGAGCACGAGCCGCAACACGCCGTGGGCCGCCGGGTGCTGCGGCCCGAAGTTCATGGTGTAGTTGCGGATCTCGGCCATCTATTTCTTCCCCGACTCCGCGTAGCCCTCTTCGCGGATCACGCGCGGCACGATCTCGCGCGGCTCGATCGTCACCGTCTGGTAGATGACGCGCTTCTGCTCCGGGTCGTAGCGCATCTCGACGTAGCCCGAGATCGGGAAATCCTTGCGGAACGGGTGGCCGACGAAGCCGTAGTCGGTGAGGATGCGGCGCAGGTCCGGATGGCCCTTGAAGACGATGCCGTAGAGGTCGAAGGCCTCGCGCTCGTACCAGTTCGCCGACGGCCAGATGCCGATCACCGTATCCACCGAGGGAAAATCGTCGTTCGCGCAGAACGTGCGCACGCGCACGCGCGCGTTGTGGTGGATCGAGAGCAGGTTGTACACCACGGCGTAGCGCCGGCCGGCCCAGGTGTTGGCGTAGCCGCGGTAGTCGACGCCGATGAGGTCGACGAGCTCGGTGAAGGCGAGCGACGGCGAGTCGCGCAGGATGCCGCACGCCGTGGCGAGATCGCCGGGCGCGACCTCGATCGTGAGCTCGCCGCGGTCGACCACGCTCTTGCGAAGCGTTTCTCCCAGCGCTTCGGCGAGCGCCGCCTGCAGGGTATCGAGGGGAGCGGTCATGCTAGCGGCGCGAGATCGTGTTGGTGCGCTTGATCTTGTTCTGCAGCTGGATGAGGCCGTAGATGAGGGCCTCGGCGGTCGGCGGGCAGCCCGGCACGTACACGTCGACCGGCACGATGCGATCGCAGCCGCGCACGACCGCGTACGAATAGTGGTAATAGCCGCCGCCGTTCGCGCACGAGCCCATGGAGACGACCCAGCGCGGCTCCGCCATCTGGTCGTAGACCTTGCGCAGCGCCGGCGCCATCTTGTTGCACAGCGT
>Ga0075426_10002180_pt1 | contig 14037 bp, 15 predicted proteins | sample SoiMethybrSBSTD5_FD_75304 | JGI IMG/M metagenome (GOLD analysis project Ga0075426, IMG submission 75304) | Bulk soil microbial communities from a Populus tree surrounding site in Tennessee, USA - Soil MetaG P. TD hybrid SBSTD5 | ecosystem: Environmental > Terrestrial > Soil > Tree plantation... | reverse complement strand
AAGCCGGTCGGGTAGTCCTTGGTGAGGTCGCGGATCTCGATGGCACTCATGGTCTCATCCGCGCGGCACCGTCGACGAGGGGTGGAGCGAGACGTCACAGCCGAGCGGGCTCAGCACGAGCAGGTACGGCGCCCCCGAGGGATCGAGCGGCGGGCCCTCCGGATGCACGGGCAGCCCGGCCGCGGCCAGCGCTCCGCCGATCTCGCGCCAGTCGCGCGGGCAGCGCTGCTGCTCGGCGATGAACGCGCCCAGCACGCGGCGGATCACGGCGCGCTCCTCCAGCGAGCGCAACTCCATCAGCCGGCCGCGCGCCCACTCCTTGACCTGGTCGTCCTGGGCCTGCTCGTACATCCGGGCGTACATCGCGCGGGCCACCTGGGGGTCGTCGCCCTTGGCCTCCACCTTCTCGGCCATGTGCTCCATCCAGCGGGCCGTCGTCATGCGGGCCCCGCGGCGGAAGGCGTCGCCGGCGGCCAGGTTGTCGCCGCGCTGCCAGTAGATGTAGGCGAGCTGCTGATGGAGATACCACTCGGTCGGGTTCTCGCGGATGCCCTTCTCCAGCAGCGTGATGGCCGCCTGGACGTCGACGGCGGGCAGCACCACGGCCGCGAACTCGTACACGGCGGTGAAGCGCGGATCGAGGGTGGTGATCATGTCGAAGAACCGCACCAGCACCTGGGGATTCACGGCCTTGATGCGGTCGAGCGGGGCGGCCGCCGCCAGGTCGGCGCCGCCCGCGCGCGTCTGCTCCTCGATCTTGCGGCCGATGTACTGGAGCGCGTTGAGCCAGTACCAGTCGGCGGCCAGCCCATCGAAGCCGAGGGCGAGCCGGCGCGCGGTGGCCGGCGCCAGGTACGGCGCCTCGTCGGCGATCGCCGGCGCCGCGCGGCGGGCGTCGAGCACACGAGCCATGCCGACGGCGCCCGCGAAGCCCAGCACCACTACCAGGACCAGCGCGACGTCGCGCGCGCGGGCCGTGCTCACTTGAAGTCCCGGCGCGCGAACAGCAGCGCGGCCGCCGCCACCAGCGCGGCGTTCCAGGCGAGCGCGTACACGAGCGCGGCCGCCAGGTGGCCGGCCGCCGGGGCGACGCCGTGGGCGGCCGGCGTGATCTGGCTGAACGTCGACAGGTTGGGCAGCCCGTAGTACAGGGCGATGAGCAGCCCGCGGGCGGCGGCGGTGTCGAAGAGCGTGGCGAAGCCCTTGAGGTCGGCGGTGAAGTGGCCGATGACGAACACGGCCAGCGAGCCGAAGGCCGAGAAGATCGGCGACGAGAACGAGGAGAACAGCAGCGCCACCGCGGTCAGCAGCGTCAGCTCGAGATAGATCAGCGCGATGGTCGGCCACAGCGCGGCCAGCAGCGGCGTGGTGCCCCGCACGACGTACAGCAGCACCAGCGTGACGCCGGCGCCCATCACGACCACGTTGACGGCCAGGGTGAGACACAGACCGAGATACTTGCCGAGCAGGAACTCGCCTCGGCCCACGGGCTTGGCGAAGATCGCGTAGAGCGTGCGCCGCTCGATCTCCTTCCACACCAGCCCCACCCCGACGAAGATCGCGATGAAGGCGCCGAACAGCAGCATCGCGCTCAGGCCGAGGTCGACGATGATCTTGGCGTCCTGGGAGGCGGAGGCGGCGCCGAGGAAGACCGCGCTCACGCTGAGGAGCAGGACGAACAGCACCAGGTTGTAGAGCACCCGATCGCGCACCGCCTCGCGGAAGGTGTTGCGCGCGATGGCCGTCACTCGCCGTCGCGCCGACGGCGTCGGCGGGGCCTGGACCGGATCGAGCGCCGCCGAAGCCTCTGTCGTGGCGAGCATGTCTGGGGCACCATCCTACCGAATCGGGCGGCGGGCTCGAAAATCTCTCGGCGCGCACGGTGAGTCCCGCTGGCGCAAGCCTTGCCGGTCGGCCACGCAGGAGGTGCGCCATACCGGACGATCACGAGCGCCCCCGCCGGCGGTGCCGGCGCCCGATCAGGACGACCTGCTCAGCCCGAGCCGCTCGCTGCGCGAGAGCGCGGCCCGCGGCGGCGGTCAGCGCATCGGCAACAAGGGACCGATCGCCAATCCCGAGGTGTCGTTCCCCGACCGGTAGGGAAAACCTTTTCCCACCTCGCGGGCGCCTCCGAGCGCACGTGTCGGGGAAACCCTGACGCCGATTAGCGGTTCTTGAAAGGTCCGCGAGCGCGTGCGTATGCTGCTGAAGTGATCGTCGAGAGCCTCCGCCACGCTCGGATCCTCGTCGTCGACGACGAGCCGGCCAACGTGCGGCTGCTGCAGCGGATTCTGGAGGATGCCGGCTACGCGGCGGTGACGACCACCACCGACTCGCGCCGTGTGCTCGACCTCTACCGCAGCACGCGGCCCGATCTGATCGTGCTCGACCTCATGATGCCCCACCTGGACGGCATCGCCGTGCTCGAGCAGCTGCGGGCGGAGATCCCGGCCGACACCTACGTCCCCGTCCTCGTGCTCACGGCCGACGCCACCCTGGAGGCCAAGCGGCGCGCCCTGGCCAACGGCGCCCACGACTTCCTCACCAAGCCCTTCGAGCAGTTCGAGGCGCTGCTGCGCATCAGGACCCTGCTGGAGACCCGCCAGCTCCACGTGGCGCTCGAGCAGCAGAACCGCTCGCTGGAAGAGACCGTCCGCCAGCGCACTGAGCGGCTGATGCAGAGCGAGAAGGTGGCGGCCATGGGCTCGCTGCTGGCCGGCGTCGCCCACGAGCTCAACAACCCGCTGACCGTGCTGAGCGGCCAGGCGCAGCTCCTGCTGGGTGCCGCCGACACCGGCGTGGCCCGGCGGGCCGCCCAGATCCAGCGGGCCGCCGACCGCTGCGTGCGCATCGTGCGCAACTTCCTGTCGCTCGCACGGCAGCATCCGCCCGAGCGCATGGAGACCAGCCTCCCCCAGGTCGTGCGCGGCGCGCTGGAGCTGCTGGCCTACGAGCTGCGCACCGATGGCGTCGAGCTCGTCGTCGAGCTGCCCGCCGATCTGCCGGTGCTGTGGGCCGACCCGCACCAGCTCCACCAGGTGCTGGTCAACATCATCGCCAACGCGCATCACGCCATGCGCCGCCAGCCGGGCCCGAAGCGCATCACCATTCGCGCGCGCCTCGCCGGCGGCCGCGTGCGCGTGGAGATCGGCGACACCGGGCGCGGCATCCCGCCCGAGGTCCTCTCGCGCATCTTCGAGCCGTTCTTCACGACGAAGCCGGCCGGCGAGGGCACCGGGCTCGGGCTGTCGCTGTGTCGCAGCATTGTCGAGGAGCACGGCGGCACCATCACCGTGGAGAGCGTGCCCGGCCGCGGCACCACGTTCGGCGTCGAGCTGCCGGTGGTGACGCCCCCCTCGGTGGCCGCGCGGGCGGCGGCGCCGGCGGCGCCGGCCGTCGTCGCCGCGCGCGTGCTGATCGTCGACGACGAGGAGGGCGTGGCCGAGGTGGTGGCGGAGGCGATCGGCAAGGACGGGCACGAGACGCGCATCGCCAACCAGGGCGCCGCCGCCCTCGACCTGCTGGCCCAGGGCGGGTACGACGCCATCGTGTCCGACACCAAGATGCCGGTGATGGACGGCGAGGGCTTCTTCGGCGAGCTGGTGCGGCGCTTCCCGGGACTGCGCCGGCGCATCGTGTTCCTCACCGGCGACGTCCTCAGCCGCGAGAAGCGCGCGTTTCTGGAGTCGACCGGCGCCCCCGTGCTGACCAAGCCCTGCGACCTCGACGAAGTCCGCCGCGTCGTGAACAGCGTTCTCACCCGCGAGCGCTGAGCGTTCCCGCCCGCTGGACCGCCGCATGCATCTCCCTGCCTGCGGAGGGGAGATGACGATGAACGCAATCACTACAACGCTGATCCTGGTCGCCGGCCTGGCGGCCGGCTGCGTCACCCCGTCGTACCAGGGACCGGGGCCGTCGACGACGTACTACGCCGCCCCGACGACGACGACCTACGTCTACACGCCGTCGGATCGCGCGGCGTGCGAGTCGGTGGGCGGTCGCTGGCACATGTTCTCCGGCACCTGCACGATCCCGCGATAGTTGCACACGCAGCGGGCCGGCGAAGGGCCGGCCCGCCGTCGTGTTGCGGTGCTGACGTCGTCGCGGCCAGGATGGCACCCGAGACGACGCGCTCCGCGGAGAATCGCGCCCTCACGCCGGACACCCGCGCTCATCCGCTCGACAACGCAGGCGATGGCTCCGCTGGACACGCGTGGCATCGCCCTTGCTCCCCCTCGCCGGCGAAAGACACTCGACGCCGGGAGGAACTATCGTGGTTGGTGAAACGCCCCACGTCGGATTCCGCAGTGTCGCGCTCGCGGTCGTCGTCCTGCTCTCGGCAGGATGTGTCTCCACGCCGGACTGGTATCGCAAGTATCAGCAGCCGTATCGCGCGCATCCCGAGCTGGATCGCCGGGCCAAGGCGGTCAGAGTCGTCGGCCTCCTGCCGCCCGACATCAAGATCTACGAGCTCACCGCGGGCGGCGTCACGGAATTGCGCGACGAGTGGAGCGCGGCCGGCCGGGACGCCGTCGTCCAGGGCCTGAGCGAGACGCTCAAGGAACGCGGCGTCGTCCTCAAGCCGCTCGTCGTCGACAAGGATCTACAGCGCTCGGTCGACGACGTCACCGTGCTGTATCGGGCCGTCAGCAGCAGCATCATCGAGCACACCTACAAGGAGCACCCCTTCCAGACCAAGCTGGAGAACTTCGACTATTCCGTGGGCCCCATCGATCCGTTGCTGCAGAAGTACCAGGCCGACGGGATCGTCATCGTGTACGGCATCGATCAGATCTCCACGGCCGGCCGCAAGGCGCTGCGCGGCGTCGGCCTCGTGCTCGGCGCCGTGACCGGGCAGGCCGTGGTCAGCCAGGGCGCGACCGTGCTCAACATCGCGCTCGTCGATCGGTCGGGCGCCGTGCTCTGGTACAAGATCGCCGGCGACAGCGGTGGCTTCGATCTCCGCGACTCCCGCAGCGCCAGGGCGTTCGTGCAGCGGCTCGTCGCCGACTTCCCGGCGGTCGGTCGATGAAACCGGCCGGCCCGCTGCTGGCGGCCGTGCTCCTGGCCGGCTGCGCCTCCACCAATCTGGCGCCGCTGACCGGCGCCTCCACCACCCTCGAAGACGACGAGCAGCGGCTGTGGCGGCGCTCGGAGGAAGAGCAGCGCGCGCTCGATCGGAGCGGGCTGCTCTATCGCAACGAGGAGCTGGAGACGTACCTCAACGAGGTGGCCCGCCGCCTGCAGCCGCCGGAGGTCTACCAGCAGATTCCGTTCCGCGTGCGTGTCCTCAGCAACCCGCGCCTCAACGCCTTTGCCTTTCCGAACGGCGTCATCTACGTCCACACCGGCCTGCTGGCCCGGCTGGACAACGAGGCGCAGCTGGCCGTGTTGCTCGGGCACGAGATGACGCACGCGACCCATCGCCATGCCGTGAAAGAGTTCCGCGAGACGAAGAACAAGCGCGCGTGGCTGGCCAGCGTGCAGGCGACGCTGGGCGGCGTGCCCGGCATCGGCGGGTTGGCCGGCGTCCTCGGGGAGGTCGGGGCCACCGCCGCCGTGACCGGGTACTCGCGCGATCTCGAGCGGCAGGCGGACGTCGAAGGACTCCGCCACGGCGTGGCGGCCGGGTACGACCCGGCCGAAGCGCCGAAGCTCTTCCAGGTGCTCGAGCGGGACGTGGAGCAGGAGAAGGCGCAGGTACCGCTCTTCTACGCCACCCACCCGCGACTCCAGGAGCGGAGGGAGACCATCGAGGACATGCTTCGCACCGAGTACCGGGATCGCCCTGGGGGCTTCACCAACGCCGCCGTCTTCCGCAAGAAGACGACCCCGGTCGTCTTCGACAACGCCTGGATGGATCTCAAGGCCGGCCGCTTCGACGCCGCCCAGCACGGCGCCGAAAAGTACGTGGCGCTGACCAACGACGCGCGCGGACACTACCTGCTCGGCGAGGTGCTGCGCCAGAAGGGCGAGCGGGCCACGGTCGAGCAGGCCATCGCGCACTACAAGCGGGCGATCGCCGTCGACCGGGCCTATCCCGATCCGCACCGGGGGCTCGGCCTCCTGCATTTCCAGCTCGCGCAGAAGCCGCAGGCGCGGCGGGCGCTGGAAACGTACCTGTCGCTGTCCCCCCAGGCGAGCGACCGCGCGTACATCGAGGACTACATCCAGCTATGCAAGTGACGAGAGCCTCGTCCCTCGGAGCGCTCGTGCTGGGCCTCGGCCTGCTGGTCGGTGGCTGCGTCAGTCTTCCCTGGCAGCCGACCGCCGGCCTCTACAGCTCGCCGGCGGAGAACTTCGCCCTCGAGCTGCCCCCAGGTTGGATGCGGTTGAACTCGAACGAGGACCTGCTCATCACGCGGGACGGCGTCCTGTTGCAGCACGTGAGCGTCGAGCGGGCCGCCGTCGACCGGCCGCTGAAGAGCACGAAGAAGACGCTGACCCGGGGGATGCAACCGCAGGCGATCGCCGAGGTCATCATCGACAACTTCATGTCCTCGGAGCGCATGCTGGACGTCAAGGTCGTTGAGAATCGGCCCGTCCAGGTGGCGCAGTACCGCGGCTTCCGGCTCGTCTACACGCACCGCGACAAGAACGGCCTGCGCTTCAAGAGCGTGCTGCACGGCTTCCTGGCCGGTGACGTCTTCTACGCCATTCGTTACACGGCCGCCGAGCGCTACTACTTCGCCAAGGACCTGCCGACGTTCGAGCAAGTCCTGGCCAGCTTCACGTTGATCCGGCCCGTCTGACCCGCTGACCACGACGCGGGCCGGCGCGGCGCCGGCCCGCGGTCATCTCGATGTCCTACTTCGCGGCAGTGGGCTTGGTCTGGCCCTTGCTCTTCTCGTACACGTTGACCGCCTTCTTCAGATCGCGATACTCCGAGCACGGAAAGAAGCAGAGCCGGTCGAGCCTGGCCAGGTGCTCCTTGGCCTTGGCCAGGTTGTCGAGCTGCAGGTAGGCCTCGCCGATGTACTCGTGGGCTCCGCGATGGTCGGGATCGATGGCCAGGGCCTTTTCGTAGATCGGAATGGCGGCGGCCGGATCGCCGTTCTTGCGGGTGGCATACGCCATCCAGTTGTAGGCGTCGGCGTTCGCGTCGTCGCGCGTCACGACGCCCTCGAGCAGGCGGATCGCCGGGGCGTATTGGCCGGCTTTGATCGACTTCACCGCCGCGGTGTAGTCGGGGTCGACGGCCTTGGCGGCCTCGCCCCCGCCGCCCCCGCCTCCTCCGCCCCCGCCACCCCCACCGCCGCCGGCCGCGAGGGCCGGCAGCGGGGCGCTGGCCACCAGGAGCCCGAGTACGATCCAGAGCGTAACCAGGTATTTCGTCACGGCTGCTCCTCCTCGCGGTCGGATGACTGGGAGAGCAACGCTCACGGCCGCCCGCTGGTTCCGGCGGGCGGGGCAGCGCTGAAGATCATGGCTTGAAGGTGGCTCAGAACGGCATGAGATTCAACCGGAAGACGCGGTCGATCAGCCAGAACATGCCCAAGAGGAGGATGGGCATCGAGCCCACCCGGACCAGCCACCACTGATGTCGCTCCGTCGCCTCCGCGTCGCGCCCCCGGCGGATCAGGGCCAGGATGGGGAGGGCGGCCAGCAGGATCGCGATCTGGCCCAGCTCCACGCCGAGATTGAACGCCACCACGGGCACCAGGATGGACTGGAGATCTTGCAGCCGCTCGCGCAGCACGTTGGAGAAGCCCAGCCCGTGCACCAGACCGAACCCGAACGTGAGCATCCACCGGTGGCGGGCGTTCGTGATGAAGTAGTTCTCGGCGGCCACGTAGACGATCGACGCGGCGATCAGCGACTCCGTCACCGCCTGGGGAAAGCGGATCACGCCCAGCGCCGCCAGCAGCAGCGTGAGGCTGTGGGCCACCGTGAACGACGTCACCACGCGCACCATCTCGCGCAGCTTCCGCGCGGCCAGGAGCAGGGCCAGGAGGAAGGCGATGTGGTCGTAGCCGATGAAGATGTGATGCATCCCCCAGACGACGAACTCCGAGCCGATGCTCACGACCGTCGGGTTCACGAGGGCCGGGGTGAGCTCGAGGTCGAAGGGGCCGAACCGGGAGAAGGGCCGCTGGGCCCCGTTCCACGACACGGTGAGCGCCGCGTGGTGATTGCTGGTGACGGTCAGGAAGAGCGCGGCCGAGAGCTTGACGCGCTTCACCTCGGCGGCCGACTTGTACAGGAAGTGCTGTCGCGCGTAGGAGATGTACCGCTGTCCGGTCGCCGCCACGGTGTCGTAGACGGGCTCGATCGGTCCGGTCTCCGCGTCGACGGGGACGCCGTTGATCTCGACCTTCATCGAGTCCAGCAGGAAGTCGACGATGTCGCGCTTGGCCTCCTGCAGCTGCGCCTCGGTGAGCTTGAGCGTCTCGGCGGGGAGCTTCACGACCTTCTGGAGGCCGTCGGTGGCCACGTCCACCGTCCACACGACCTCGTGCGGTCGCACCTCCACGTTCGAGGCAGAGAACCGCTCGTCGTGCGCCCCGGCGTCGGTGGCGGCGAGGAGGCCCAGGAGGAGGACGAGGACGAGGACGCGCGTTTATTTATCCAGCCAGGCGGCCATGAGCCGCCCACCGTAGTCGTGGCCGATGTTCGGCCCGAAGTCCTTGACGTTCGGCTGCCACGCCGCCACCGCGCTCATCGAGACGCCGCAGGTGTAATAGACCTGCTGGGAGAAATAGCGCTGGATGTCGTAGACGATGTCCCGGCGCTTCCTCTCGTTGTCGGTGCGCCGCTGGAGCTTGATCATCTCGGTCAGCTTCGGGTCGTTGACCCCGGACGCGTTGAGGGGGTCGCCGGGTAGCAGCGGCGCGAAGTAGTAATCGGGGTCGGTCGCGCTCTCGCGCAGGGTCAGCATCATCTGGTCGAACTTCCCGAAGACGGAGCTGGACACGAAGGCGTCGTACTCCTTGAGCTTGAGGTCCACGTCGATCCCGGCCGCCTTCCAGTTCTTGAGCTCGACCTGGACACTGTCCATCCAGGCGGTGCCGTATCCCGGCGTCGTCTCGGCGGGGATCTTGATGCCGCCGGCGTGGCCGGCCTCGGTGAGCAGTTGCCGCGCGCCCGCCGGATCGGGCTCGTAGAGCTTCCGGCCCTCGGGGGGCAGCTTGTCGATCGGGACCGACCAGTCCTTGAGCGCGGCCGGGACGAGCGGGTTGGGCGCGCCCTTGCCCTGCGACCAGGTGTTCCGCTCGAGGACCTCGTGCCAGTTGTCGGCCATGGCGACGGCCCGGCGCACTCGCACGTCCTTGAACGGGTCCAGATCGAGCTTCATCGCGGTGAAGCCGCCGAACCCCACGAGGTACTCGCGGGTCGGCATCCACCGGCTGATCTTCTTCTTGGCGGTGGGGAGATCGTTGCGGCGGACCACCATGCCGTATTCCGGGGCGAAATCGTAATTCCCGGCCGCGAAGGCGTTGAAGGCCGAGGTCGGGTCGGGATCGATCGTCAGCTCCACCGCGTCCGCGTACGGCAGGCTGGGCACGAAGTAGTTCGGGTTTTTCACGAAGCTGAGCTTGGTCGGCGGCGCGTAGCGCTCCAGCATCCAGGGGCCGGTGCCGACCACCGACTCCCACTTCTTGAGATCGCCGTGCTTGTCGACGCACTCCTTGGCGATGATCCAGGTCGACGTGGACGCCAGCCGCTCGGCGAACCAGGCGTGGGGTTCCTTGAGCGTGAACCTCACCGTGTACTTGTCGGGCGCCTCCACCTTGTCCACCATCTCGAGCGTGGCCCGGTTGCCGTTGCCCTTCATGGTCAAGAAGCGCTCGTAGGTGTACTTGACGTCCTCGGCGGTGAGCTCGCGCCCGTTGACCGGAGGCTTGGCGTGCCAGCGGACGCCCTTGCGGAGCTTGAAGACATAGACCGTTTCCCCCTGGCGTTCCCAGGAGTCGGCCAGGTCGCCCTCGATGGGCTGCGTGCCCGGCGTCACGTTGGCGCCCGCCTTGACCTTCACCAGCCGGCTGTACGCGAACGACAGGGGCACCATCGTCGAGTAGGCGATCGTCTGATGGGGATCGAAGTGAACGGGCGGCTGATCGATGCGCACGCGGAAGGTGCCCCCGCGCTTCGTCGCCTCGGCCTTCTGGGCGTAGCGGGGGTCGTTGTCCGGGTCCGCGAGCGCTTCGTCGAGTCGGAGACCGAGGACGCCGGCGGCGGCCACGGCACCTCCGAGCTTGAGCAGGTTGCGGCGGGACAATGGGACGATCGCGTGATCTTCCATTGACGGGTCCTCCTCGACTGCCGGATGGAGGGCGATGTGCGGACCAGTGGGCGCTGGCGTCAACCGCCCCTGTTCACCGTCCGGACCACTCGCGACGAGCACTATCACAGGGCCGGAGCCACGATCAAGTTCTGCCATTCTCACGCGAAGGTGGAGCCGGGGGCGGGAGTTGAACCCGCGACCTACTGATTACGAATCAGTTGCTCTGCCTCTGAGCTACCCCGGCGCGGACCGCGGACTTCCAGGCGCGGCGGGCTGGATTGTACCACCCTGCGTTGCCGGTGCATCGGGAGCCGAGTCCGTGGGCGCATCGTCATGGTCGCGCCCGGATTCGCGGGCGAGCGTGTAGAGAATCACCAGGATCGGCAGCAGGTACATGTGGCCCATGCTCCACATGAGGCCGCCGCCGAAGGCCTGGTCGTCGACGGCGCTGATGCCGAGCCTCGCCGCCTCACTCACGTAGTGCGGATAGAACGGGCGGTCCGGCACGGTCAGCGCCATGCCCAGCGCCGTGTTCTGTGCGGTGGCCGCGACGAGGTAGGCGATCACCAGGCCCGGGTGCGACGGCGGACGAAGCCGCGGCGCCGGCCGGATGACCGGCCACCAGAACAGCAGCGCGCTCCCCAGCAGCATGGCGTGCTCGACGACGTGGACGAGCTCGTGCTCGGCGGCGGCATCGTAGGCCGCGGGAAGGTGCCAGCCCCACACGGTGATGACATAGAGCGCGCCGGCCACCGGCAGCCAGCTCAGCGTGACCAGGGCCCGGCGCACGCTGGTGGCCGGCCGCAGCGTGGCCGCGGCCAGACGACCTCGCACGGCACGCGGCAGGCCCCAGAGCACGAGCGGCAGCGGATTGCCGAGCAGCACCAGCGGGGCGGCCACCATGACCAGCAGCAGGTGCTGAATCATGTGCCACGAGAAGCGCGACGCTGCCGCTTCGTCGAGCCCGAGCAGGGCGAGCGCCAGGGTGACGAGCGCGAGCGTGTACAGCGCGAGCCGCCAGGGCGGCGGCGGGTGCCCGGCCGCGGCCAGACGCCGCCAGCCACGGAGATAGGCGACGCCGAGCGCGACGAGGACCAGCGCGCCGACGACCTTGAGGACGAGGTCGAGCACGAGAGGATTGTAGCGCGCGGTACCATCCGGCCCGATGGGCTCCCGGCTCGTGGTGACGCTGCTGCCGCTGGCGTGCGTCGTCTACGCGGCGACGGCGCTGGCGTGGCGTCATTCGTGGATCTCGGCGGTCGCCGGCGTGCTCGCCGCGCTCTTCCTGTGGTCGCGCCATCGGCGCGCGCGGTTCGCCGCCTACATCTTCTTCTCGGCGATGGCCATCCGCAGCGCGCTCACGTCCGCGTGGCCCACGCTCGCGTTCGCCGTGATCGCCGTCCTCCTCATGCAGACGCCGGCGGCACGGGCCGCGTGGCCGCGGCTCCGGCCTGGTCGCGTGCGCGGTGATAGAATGCCTCCGCCATGAAGTTCCTCTGTCTCGACTGCGATCAGCCGATGAAGCTCCACGAGACGGCCGGGCCCGACGAGGGCTCGCTGACCGTCACCTTCCGCTGCCCGGAGTGCGGCTTCCGGGTGGCGATGCTGACCAACCCGTTCGAGACGCAGATGGTGCGCAGCCTCGGCGTGAAGGTCGGCGGCCAGACGGTGGCGCCGGCGCCGTTCGAGCATCTGCGCAGCTCGCTGGCCGGCGCCCGGCCCGACGCCTTCGCGGGCGGCGGCGGCGCCAGCGAGACGGGCGGGCCCGGGTGCCCGTTCGCGGCGGCGCTCGGTGAGTCGCAGCCGGCCGCGGCCCCCACCGGCATCCCCTGGACGAGCGAGGCCGAAGCGCGGCTCGAGCGCATCCCGTCCTTCATCCGGCCGATGGCCCGTCGCTCGATCGAGCGATTCGCCGGCGACAAGGGCTACGCCTCCATCACGGAGGCCGTGATGGACGAGGCCAAGACCGTCTTCGGGATGTAGCGTGACGCGCGCCCAGCTCGTCACCCGGATGGCGGAAGCGGCCGGCTGGCCGCGCGCCGTCAGCGACCGCGCGCTGCGGGCGATGCTGGGCGCCGTCCGCGCCTCCCTCAAGCGCGGCGACGCCGTCACGCTCGTGGGCTTCGGCACCTTCTCGACCGCGCGGCGGCGGCCGCGCACGATCCGCAACCCGCGCACGGGCCAGGCGGCGACCGTCGGCGGCCGCGTGCCGCGCTTCAAGCCCTCCGCCGAGCTCAAACGAGCGGTTCGCTGAGGCTTTCGCTTGCTGGCCGCTCCGGCGGCTGGCTAGAATGTGCGGCAGTGTACGCAAGGCGTCCGCTGCTCCTCTCCCTGCTCCTGCTCGTCGTGTCCGCCTCTTCCGCCCTCGCCCAGAACGCGCGTCCGCCGGCGCTGAGCGCGGAGGCGGTGCTGCTGCTCGACCCCGAGGGACGCACGATCTTCGCCAAGAACGCCGAGTCCGAGCGGGCGCCGGCCAGCCTCGTCAAGCTGATGACGCTCTACATCGCCTGCGAGCTCATCGAGGCCAACAAGGCCGACGTCGACGAGCTGGCCAACGTGAGCGTGCACGCCGCCACCGTCGCCAAGTACCGCATGGGGCTGCGCGCCGGCGATCGGGTGCCGGTGATCGTGCTGCTGGAAGGCGTGGCCATCGCCTCCGCCAACGACGCCGCCACCGCGCTGGCCGAGCACCTGGCCGGCGACGAGGCCACGTTCGTCGGCTGGATGAACGACAAGGCCCACGAGCTGGGACTGGCCTCCACGCACTTCGCCAACCCGCACGGCCTGCCGGATCCCGGCCAGCACTCGACGGCGCGCGACCTGGCCGCGCTGACCGCGCGGCTGCTGGCCGACCATCCGATGTCGCGCCCGCTGCTGGGCGGGCAGACGTTCATCTACAACGGCCGCGTGTACGCCCGGCACATCCCGCTCTTCAGCGATCCCGGCGGCGTGCAGGCGCTGAAGACCGGCTTCACCAACGAGGCGGGCTACAACCTGGCCGTCTCGGCCTGGCGCAACGATCGCCAGTTCCTGATGATCGTCATGGGCGCCCGCACGCGGGCGCTGTCGTTCCTCGACGCCAAGCGCCTGCTGCGCTACGGCTTCCTGGAATCCGGACTGGACACGCCCCCGGAGCCGAAGCCGCGCGTGGCGCCGCGGCGCGGGCTGCCGCCGCGACGCTCGGCGACGAGCTCGGCCGCCGCGCCGTCGGCCGGCCTGCGCTAGGCGAAGCGGTGCCGGCCATTCGCGGCTACGTCTTCGACGCCTACGGCACGCTCTTCGACGTCCACTCGGTGATCGAGGCCGGCCGCGCGATCACCGCCGATCCGGCCGCGCTGTCGCTGCTGTGGCGGCAGAAGCAGCTCGAGTACACGTGGCTGCGCTCGCTGATGGGCCGCTACGAGGACTTCTGGGCGGTGACCGAGGCGGCGCTGCGCTACAGCGTGCGACGGCTCGGCCTCCGCGCCGACGCGACGCAGCTGGCCCGCCTGATGGACGCGTATCTCTCGCTCGCGTGCTTTCCGGAGGTGCCGGCCGCGCTCGATCGGCTGGCCGGGCGGCCGCGCGCGATCCTCTCCAACGGCTCGCCGCGGATGCTCCAGGCCGCCGTCGCTTCCAGCGGCCTCGGCCCGCGGCTGCAGCACCTGCTCTCGGTGGACGCCGTCAAGACGTACAAGCCGGCGCCGAGCGTCTACGCGCTGGGCCCGCGCGCCCTCGGCGTGCCCGCCGACGCGCTCCTCTTCGTCTCGTCCAACGCCTGGGACGTCGCCGGCGCCAAAGCCTTCGGCTACCAGGTCGCCTGGTGCAACCGC
>Ga0075426_10002179_pt1 | contig 14043 bp, 15 predicted proteins | sample SoiMethybrSBSTD5_FD_75304 | JGI IMG/M metagenome (GOLD analysis project Ga0075426, IMG submission 75304) | Bulk soil microbial communities from a Populus tree surrounding site in Tennessee, USA - Soil MetaG P. TD hybrid SBSTD5 | ecosystem: Environmental > Terrestrial > Soil > Tree plantation... | reverse complement strand
CATCGAGTGCCTGCAGACCCGCGATCGCGGACGGCACGTCGGCGTCGTCGCGGGTCACGGTGACGACCCATTCCGCGCGTCCGGCGAGCTCCGCCAGGGATCGCACACGATCGGCGGCGTCGGCGCGGAGCATCTCGTACACGCGGTCATCGTCGCGGTACAGCGCGCCGAACGACAGCGGGATCACGGTGTCGGCCAGCTCGAGCAGCCGCGCGTTCACGCGCTGATGCGCCGAGGCGCGTGGCGTGAGCCAATCGAGGTCGCGCACGTGCTCGTTCAGCGCGACCGAGCCGAACTCGTTCTCCGGGACGTCGCTCGTCGCCGCGGCGATCGCTCCGGACACGATCGCGCGGACCGGCGCGCCGCCGATCCCCGCGAGTTCGGCACTCTCGAGCGCGGGCGCGGCCAGCGCCGGCACGATCCCGTAGACGTACCGCAGGCTCATTCGATCTCTTTCGGCAGGTCGATGACGACGCGTCGCTCCCGGTCGACCGCGGCGCCGGCCTCGTCTGCTTCCTGTTGTGCGCGCGCCTTTGCGTGTTCGCGGATCTCGCGGAGGCGCGCGAGCAGCTCGGCCTCGCGCTCGCGGAACTCCGGCTCCTCCAGGCGGCCCTCTTCGTATGCCTGATTCACGAGGATCAGCTGCTCCCGCACCGGCTCCTCGTCCCACATCTCACGCTCGGCGACCTCGACCACCTTCTCGAGGCAATAGCGGATGCCCGCGACGGGGGCGCTGATGGGAAGTGTGAGCAGCTTGAAGAGCACGCCCGGCTAGACCCCGGCGCTCCGCTCCAGCTGCAAACGGATCGTGACGAAGTTGTACGGCGGCCATGGCCCGGTGTAGCCGAGCTTCAGCTTCCCCTCGTAGCGGCGACCGATCTCCTGCACCTTGCGGTCGAACAGATCGGAGACCTTGCGGTCGACGAGGAAGGCGGCGTTCATGATCATCCGGTCGCCGATCACCTTGTTCGAGCGCGACGCGATGGCCGCGTCACGCAACTCGGCGTAGATCTCGCGCACGTACGACTCAGACTTCTCCGCGAGCGCCTGCTCCACGAGACGCCCGAGCTGCATCCGCGCGAAGTACGTCGACGTGGCCTGGTCCGACTCGATCTGCGCCTTGAGACGGCGGATCTCCTCGTACTCGTTCTCGATCTCCACGAGCACGGTCTCGCGGTCCCAGTTCACCTTGAGGCCGAACTCGAGCTTGTCCTTCATCTTGCGCAGCACGTCGCGCAGCGCGTCGTAGGTGTCCTTTAGGAACTCGACGATGTCGCCTTCGGTCTTGAAGAGGGTGCCGAAGCTCATCGGCACGGGCGTCAGACCGTTGTCCAGCATGACGACCTCGTTCACGTGCTCGTGTGTGAGTGCGTTCTCACGCGTCGGGTCGTACACCATGAGCGGCGTGCGGCTCACCACCGCGGCCAGCTCCTTGTACGGAATGGTGAACACCTCGTCGCCGCGACCGCCGATGCCGATCTTTCCGAACGCGCGCGGCTCCGGGCTCTCGACGATGCAATAGACGTAGATGCCCTCGCTCTGCTGTTGGGCGTCAGAAGGTTGGATCATCGTCGCGTCCATTCCGGACTGCGAACTTTAGATGGGCACCCTCGTCGCCGTCGCGGTTACCGGTCGCTTGCTCGTGCGCTCTACGAGAGAGACGGCGTGAAGACGCCGACCGCGCCGCGCACCTTGCCCTTGGCGTCGAAGAGCGGCGCAGCCGAGATCCGCAGCCGTATCGGACGGCCGGTCGTGGTGGTCTTGCAGCTGTACTCCGTGGCCGGCACGCGCTCGCCGCTCAGTGCGCGCCGCAGCGGCCGTCGCTCGGGTGCGAGCGCGCGGCCCGCGGCGTCCGCGAACAGGAGCGTCTCCCAGGCGCTCTGTCCGACAGGTTCCCGGGGCAGTCCGAGGATCTCGCGGCCCACGGTGTTCATATTGCTGATCGTGCCATCGCCGCGGATGGTGATGACGCCGCTCGGGAGCTGGTCGAAGGCGATCGAGCGCTCATCCTCGATCTCCCGCGCAGAGCGTCTCGCCTCGACCACGTCGGTCACGTCGACGCCGAAGAGCACGAGCCCGCCAGGCGTCCCATCGGCGTGGAGCATCGGCTCGATGTAGATGTTGTGGTATCCGGGCGTCGCGTCGGTCGCGCCTTCGCGGTAATAGTTCGCGCCCACCTCGCGCGCCAGTCGCGGACTGCGCGTCGCGTATGCCTCGTCGAGGAGCTCGATGAGGGGGACGTTCTCCTCGCCTTGCATGACCTCGCGCGCGGTCTGCCCGACAACGAAGGTCCCACCGACCGCCCGCCGGTACGCGTCGTTGGCGGCGATGAGGCGATGCTCAGGCCCCTCGAGCAGCACGATCAAGAGCGGCGCGTGTAGGAACAGCAGGTGAAGCCACTCCGACGCGATCTCGGTGCTCCCGACGATGCGCAGCATGGCGGCGGCGTCGGCAAGTCCGGCGCGGTTCCGCACCGAGAGCCGGCGCAGCAGCGCGGAGACGTGCTCCTTCACTGCCTGTTCGGTGAGCCCGAGGCGTCGGCCGATCTCCTTGTTCTCGAGCCCTTCGGAGATCAGGTCGAGGATCTCGGCCTGGCGGTCGGTGAGGCGACGACCGCGCCGCGAGCGTCGTTCCCCAGCGCGTTCGTCAGTGTGTCGGGTCGTCAACCAGACGTAAGTATGCCTATCCAGGCAGTGAGCCGCCCGGGATTCGAACCCGGAACCAAAGGATTAAAAGTCCTCTGCTCTTCCGTTGAGCTAGCGGCCCGAGGTCGGGAACAAGCGTAGCCGCTAGATGCGTTTTGCTGTGTGCGTGCCCCAGAGCGCGAGGTTGATCGCTGCCGCGGCGACGAGCAGAACCAGCGCGACGTTCATCACCAGATCGCGCTGACCCTGGAACGCGAACCACGGTGGCGTGAGCACCGCGATCTGGAACGTCCAGTAGCAAAGCGCGGCGGTGTGTGCCCACAGCCACTCGCGCGAGGTGCGGTGACGCACGCTCGGCAAGATGACCGCGAGCCCGACGAGCGCCACGGCGAGATGACCGATGCCGCTCACGAACTGCACCTCGGTCTCGTACGGGATCGATGCGTGGAAGCGCAGCAGGATCTCGGTCGAGAGGACGAAGGAGCCGAGACCGAAGTACGCGAGGATCACCGCGAGCGTCGGCGCGACGTGGCCGAGCATCGTGCTGCGCACCGGCGTGACGCTCACGACCATCGCGCCGATGAGCAGGCCGCTCGTCATCACGGTCGTCGACGAGATGAAGAGGTACGGGTTACTAAAGAGGTACGCCACGAGTCCGCCGAGATCGCTGATCGTCGGTAGCGCGGAGGCATGCATGTCATGCGGAACGCGCCGGGATGGAGCGCATGACGCCGTGGCTAGCGCGCGGGGTCGAATAGATCCGCGTCTGGATGAGACTCGCCGCGGATGAGCGTCGCGATCATCTCCGCGCTGGCCGGGCCGAAGGCCATGCCGTGACCGGTGAAGCCGCCACACACGAACAGGCGTGGTCCGGTCTGTCCGACATAGGGGAGCGCATCGTGCGAGAAGCCCATCGTTCCGGCCCAGCGATGCGTGACCGGCGCGTCGATGCGGTGCTCGCTCAGGAACGCATCGAGCTGCGTCTGGATCTCGGCCGTCGGCGTCTCGTCCTCGCCGACCTCGTGTTCGATCGCGGTGTCGCGCCAGCCGCCGACCACGACGCGCCCGTCGGCTGTCTGCCGCCAGTACTGGTACCCGCGCTTCGCGTACGCGGGCCGTGCGAACACCGGCCGCGTCGGCGCGGTCGCGAGCATCTGCCCGCGCACCGGTCGGACGCGTGAATGGGTGAGATGCGCGGTGTATGCGTTCGTGCAGAGCAGCACCGCACCGGCTGACACGCTCCCGCCCTCGGTGACGGCACGCCCCTCGTGCACTTCGCTGACACGGGTGCGCTCGTGTATCCGCGCGCCGGCGCTCGCGGCCGCGCGCGCGAGTCCGCGGACCCACTTCACCGGGTGGAGGTCGCCATCTCCTTCATATGTCGCAGCGCGCCGCGCGTCGTCGACTTGCGCAGACACGCCCTGCGCCGCAAGCCTGCTCGCGCTGTCGGCGATCTCGCGCCACTCTTCATCGTCGCCGGCGATCTGATCGGAGCCGTTCCAGCGCAGCTCGCACGCGATCGCGTGCTGGGCTACGAGCTGACGCACGAGCGCCTGCGTGCGCTTTGTCAGCCGCCAGATGCGAAGCGCCTTCGCCTCGCCGTATCGGCGCGATGCGGCAACGAAGTTCTCGGCGACGCCCGCGAGCAGGAATCCCGCGTTCCGACCGCTCGCGGCCTCCGCGACCCCGCGCGCTTCGAGCACGATGACCTTCGCGCCGGACTTCGCGAGGAAGTACGCGCTCGCGATCCCAGCGATCCCGCCGCCGACGATCGCGACATCCGCGGTCGCGTCGCCTTGGAGTGGCTGGTACACGCGTTCGGCACCGTCCAGCCACAGACTCATCACTCGCAGTGTGGCTGCTTCCGGTAGGCTTCGGTCGCTTCCACGGCGTTCGAGCTGTGCGTCGGTGTGGGTATGCGTTGGAGGATGGGGATGGGTCGCCGTGCGCTGACGGGTCTTGTCGCATTCGCGATGGTCATCTGGAGCTTGCCGCTCATGGCGACGCCGGCGGCGGCAAGCTCGCCCGACGTCGTCATCAGTCAGGTCTACGGCGGCGGCGGCAATAGCGGGGCGACCTACCAAAACGATTTCGTCGAGCTCTTCAATCGCGGCACTGCGAGCGTCTCGCTGGCGGGTTGGTCCCTTCAATACACGTCCGCCACGGGCACGGGCAATTTCGGTAGCTCGTCGACGCTGATCACCGCCCTGAGCGGCGCGATCGCCTCGGGCCAATACATCCTCGTCGCGGAAGCGAGCACGGCGGCTGTCGGCAGCCCACTCCCGACCGCCGACATCACCGACGCGACACCGATCAACATGAGCGCTACCGGGGGCAAGGTCGCGCTCGTCAACACGACCACCCCGCTCGGCTGCAATGGTGGTTCGACCCCGTGCACCGCCGCGGCGCTTGCGACGATCGTCGACCTCATTGGCTACGACGGCGCCAACTTCTTCGAGGGCGCGGTGGCCGCGCCGACGCTCTCCAACACCACCGCAGCCCTGCGCGCCAACGGGGGCTGCGTGGACACCGACAATAACGGGGCCGATTTCACGGCCGCCACGCCCACCCCTCGGAACAGCGCGTCTCCCGTGCACTTCTGCGCCGGTGACGTCGCGCCGGCCGTCGCCACTACATCACCGACGAATGGGGCGACCGGTGTCGCGGTCGCATCGAACATCACGATCACCTTCACCGAGCCGGTGAACGTCGCCTCGGGTTGGTACGACATCACCTGCGCAAGCGGCTCGCGGACCGCGACGGTGACCGGTGGTCCGACGACGTTCACGCTCGACCCGGCGACCGACTTCGCGGCGGACGAGAACTGCACGGTGACTGTCGTCGCTGCGACCGTCACCGATCAGGACACGAACGATCCGCCCGACACGATGGTCGCGAACTTCGTCTTCTCGTTCCATACCTTCGTGCCGCCGGTCGCCATCCACGACATCCAAGGCACGGGGCGCGTCTCGCCGAAGACCGGTCTCACGGTCACCACGACTGGCATCGTCACGGCGCGAAAGTCGAACGGCTTCTTCCTTCAGGCGCCTGATGCGCAAGCAGATGCCGACCCGAACACATCCGAAGGCATCTTCGTGTTCACCAGCAGCACGCCCTCCGCGTCGGCCGCGGTGGGCAACAGCGTCAGCGTCACCGCGAAGGTGCAGGACTTCATCCCGAGCAGCGATCCACTGAGCCCACCGGTGACCGAGCTCTCCGGGAGCCCGAGCATCACCGTGCTCTCGACCGGCAACTCACTGCCGAGCGTTATCACCTTGACGTCCGCGAACTACGACCCGAACGGCGGCATCGATCAGCTCGTGAAGTACGAGGGCATGCTCGTGCGGATCAACGACGCGCTCACCGTCGTCTCGCCCAGCGGCGAGTCGCAGGATGAGCCGAGCGCGACCTCGACGACGACCGGCGCGTTCTACGCGACGTTCCCGAGTGTCGCGCGTCCATTCCGCGAGCCGGGCATCGAGACACCTGAGCCGAACCCGCCCTCCGGATCCACGACGCCGCACATCCCGACCTATGACGCGAACCCCGAGCGCGTGCGTATCGACACGTCCGGGCTCGGCGCGAGCAAGCTCGACGTGACGACGGGCGCCGTCATCTCCGGTGTCGTCGGCGCGCTCGACTTCATCTTCCGCAGCTACTCGATCTACCTCACGCAGTCGGCGACGCTCACGCAGAGCGGCATCAGCGCCGCGCTGCCGGTGCGCCTGCCGCAGCCGTACGAGTTCACCGTGTCCTCGGCGAACATGGAGCGCTTCTTCGACACGGTCGACGACCCGAGCACGAGCGACGCGGTCCTCTCAAGCACAGCGCTCAACAACCGCTTGAACAAGGCGTCGCTGGAGATCCGCAACGTCTTGCACTCGCCGGACATCATCGGCGTAGAGGAGATGGAGAACCTCTCGAACCTCCAGGCGCTCGCGAACAAGATCAACAACGACGCGGTCGCCGCGGGCGACCCGAACCCGATGTACGTCGCCTATCTCGAGGAGGGCAACGACGTCGGTGGCATCGACAGCGGCTTCCTCGTGAGATCCACGCGCGTGAACGTCACGAGCGTGACGCAGTACGGGAAGGACGCCACGTACATCGACCCGAACACCGGGCTGCCGTTCATCGAGAACGGAAAGACCGCACTGCTCAATGACCGGCCGCCGCTCGTGCTTATCGGCCAGGTCCACGCCGTCGTCGGACCCGACTATCCGGTCATCGTCATCGTGAACCATCTGCGATCGCTGTCGGGGCTCACCGGGACGGACGCGTGGCGCATCGGGAACAAGCGCCGCGCCCAGGCCGAGTACCTCGCCAACCTCATCCAGGGTTACCAATCGGCCGACCCGAGCGCGCACGTGATCTCGATCGGCGACTACAACGCGTATCAGTTCAACGACGGCTATGTCGACTCCATCGGCACGATCAAGGGCACGCCGACGCCCGCCGATCAGGTCGAGCTCGCGAGTCACGATCTCGTGAACCCGGACCTCATCGATCTCGTCGACAGCGCGTCACCCGACCAGCGCTACTCCTTCATGTTCGACGGGAACGCGCAGGAGCTCGACCACGTTCTCATCACTCAGAACCTGTCGGCGCGCGTCGACGGACTGCAGTACGCGCGCAACAACGCCGACTTCGGTGCGCAGTATCGCAACGATCCGAACCGGCCCGAGCGGATCTCGGACCACGACCCGATCGTCTCGTACTTCTCGTTCCCGCCGTACGTCGTCGCGCCCGCGAATGTCAGCGCGTTCACCGGCGGCGGTGCGACCATCTGCGGCGCGTCGCCGGCTCTCGGATCGCCCACGACGTTCGGCGCATTGCCGCTCACGCTGACGCGCGCTCCATCCGGCGGCGTCTTCCCGGTCGGAACGACGACCGTGACCTGGACGCTCACTGACGGCGGCGGCTCGACCGCGACCGCGACGCAGACCGTAAGCGTGACCGACGACACGAGACCGCTCCTCGTGGCACCCGCCCCGATCGCTCGCCAGACCGGCCCCGGCGCGACGACCGCCACGGTCTTCGTCTCCGATGCCGACCTCGCACCGCAGGCGACGGACAACTGCCCCGGTATCGCCGTGACGACGTCGGGCGTACCGGCCGGGAACCTCTTCCCGATCGGCACAACGACCGTGTCGTACTCGGCGACGGATTCATCCGCGAACACCTCGGTGGCCGCGACGACGGTGACGATCATCGACAACACGCCACCGCTCATCACGGCACCCGCGGACATCCTCGCATTCACGACCCCCACGACATGCACAGCGACCAACGTCACGCTCGGCGTGCCCACGACGAGCGACAACTCCGGCGGCGCGGTGACCGTGACCGGACCAAGCGGCGGTACGTTCCCGCTCGGCTCGACAACGGTCGTCTGGACAGCGACGGATGCATCCGGCAACAGCGCGTCGGCGACGCAGATGGTCACCGTCGCGGACGATGTCGCGCCGGTGATCACGGCACCTGCGAATCTCACGCGTTCCGGGACCGGCGTCACGACTTTCGTGTCCGATGCCGATCTCGGCACGGCGACGGTGAGCGACAACTGCGGCCTCGTGACGGTGATCCGGACCGGTGTGCCGGCCGGGAACCTCTTCCCACAGGGCACGACCGTCCTGACCTACACCGCGACCGATGGCTCCGGCAATACCGCGAGCGCGACGCAGACCGTGACCATCGCGCCGACCTCGGTGAGCGTGTGCGCGACGGTGCGGAGCGTCGTCAGCAACGCCGGCGAGGCGAACTCGCTCTGCGCCAAGCTGTCCGCGGCGGCCGACGCGACCGCCCGCGGGAACGTGAAGGCGCATGACAACCAGCTCCAAGCGTTCGTCAACGAGGTGAATGCGCAGCGCGGCAAGGCCATCGCGGATGCCGACGCGGACAGGCTCATCGGCCTCGCGGGGACGCTCTAGCGGACTAGGACTTCGTCTTCGCCTGGCAGTACGCGTAGAGGGCGTCGAAGATCGGCTTCGACGCCCTCCGCTGTTCCTGGTCGTTGGGATGATGGATCGCGCGCACGCCGTCGAGCAGCGCCTCGACGCCGCGCGACTCCGGCGTGAGGTCCTTCGCGCTCGTATCGGCGCCGCGGATGACCTTGGTCATGTACGCCATGGCCGGATCCTTCAGCAGGCCGTACTTCCGCACGAACGCGTCGAAGCTGCACTCCTCGCCGTGATGCCCGAGCTCGACGTTGCTGACGTCGTACGGCGTCGCTCCGGTGCGCTCGGCCTCGCGCGTGACGGCGTCGGTGGGGACGTAGAGGAACTCGGCCTCGCGATCGACGAACCGCTCGATGAGCCACGGGCACGCGACGCGGTCAACCTTGGGATGTTCGCGGGTGATCCACTTCGCCATGCGTGCCATCCTAGGACGACGCGTTGAGGGAGGTTCTCGCGATGAAAGTCATGAAGCTCGACTCGGTGACGCTGCCGGTGAAGGACTACGTGAAGAGCGCGAAGTGGTACGCCGACACGCTCGGTCTTGCTGAGATCTGGCGCATGGAGGACCGCCACGGCGCGGGCATCGGTGTCGGGGACAACTCCGCGACGATCAATCTCTTTCAGGATCCCGGTCCCGCGCAGCTGATCATCCAGGTCGAGCGCGTGAGCGACTCGCGCCGCGAGCTCGAGGCGAAGGGCGTGCGCTTCGACGGCGCGACCGAGACCCTCGAGGGCATCGGGAAGTTCGCGGCATTCCGCGATCTCGACGGCAACCGCCTCGCCCTGCTCGATTACACGATCGAGCACGGAGAGTCATCCGGCTAGGACGATCGCGCGTACCTGAGGCGATGCCCATTCGATGGACCGTGCGCATCGCCGCCTGCGCGTTCCTGCTCACCCTCACGGCGTGCGCGAGCGCGGCGCAGCCGCAGCCGTCGCTGCGCCCGAACGAGATACAGGTCATCGAGCCGGCGGGGCAGCCGGAAAAATGGACGTACGCGCCCGCGGTGCTCGCGATCGCGAAGGGCACCGCGGTGAGCATCGTGAACCACGGCAAGGAGTTCCACACCGTGACCGCGGACGCGCCGAACCGTCCCTTCGACATCAGCATCGACACCGGGCAGACGGTCACATTCACCTTCAACACGGTGGGCGTGTTCACCTTTCACTGCGGCGTGCATCCGCAGATGACCGGAACGGTCCGCGTCTGTGACGGTGCCTGCGGCTAGGTCGCCTTGACCGGCGTCGCGAGGTCCGGTGGCGGCGCGAACACGTAGCGGATCGTGAGTGCCGCGATCGCGGCGCCGAGGAGCGGACCGATCCAGTAGACGTACCAGTTGTCGTAGAAGCCTGCGGGCACCGCGGTCGCGAACCAGCGCGCCGGATTCATCGCCGCACCGGTGAGCGGACCGCCGAGCAGGATGTCCGTGAAGACGGTGAGGCCGATGCCGAAGCCCGCGATGCGCGGCGCGAGCGGCGAGACCGCGGTCCCGTAGACCGCCCACACCAGGAAGATGGTGAGGAGTGCCTCGACGACGATGCCGACCGCGGGCGTCACCGTTCCGGCCAGCGCGGGTGTGCCGAGATGCGTCTTGTCGACCGCCGCGATCGCCGAGTCGAAGACCATGCGCAGCGCGAACCCCGCGAGCAGACCGCCGATGAGCTGCGCCGCCCAGTACGTGAGCACGCGCGACCATGGATGACGACCGGCGAGCGCGAGGCCGAACGTGACCGCGGGATTGAAGTGTCCGCCCGAGAGCGCGCCGAACGCTGAGACGGCGATCGCGAGCGTGATGCCGTGGGCGAGCGCGATGTCGAGCAGACCTCCGCCACTACCCGCGGCCACGGTGAGGATCGCGCCGGCGCCGATGAAGAAGAACCAGAACGTGCCGCAGGCTTCCGCGAGCAGGGCGCGCGTGTGATCGGTCAATCCACTTCCTCCAACTCTCTCCGGTATTCTCGCGCCGTGGCTGATTTCCGTCCTGTCGAGGCGACGAAGGCGAAGATCCTCTCGATCCACCCGGCGCCGGACGGCACAGCCCTCGACGACGCGAATGCCGAGTGGATCGAGGTCGTCGTCAATCTGAGCTCCGATCTCGCGAACTGGCGTCTGCAGCACCTGCGCGCGCTGTGGCGCGAGGAGCTGGCGCGTCCGGTCCAGTGGGAGTGGATCTACACCTGGGGCTCGCCGTCGTTCGTCCGCGAGGGCGAGATCTACCGCATCCATTCGGGCTCTCGCGTCCGCGCGGCGTCCCACCCGCTCCCCGACGACCTCGCGCAGGGCCGCAAGCATGTCTACGCGGCCGGGCCGGTCGCCGCGGCACGCCTGTTCTGGTCGCGCGGCGATTACGCGCGCCTGGTCGACGCGTTCGGGACGGTGATCGACGAGATCGTCGTGTGGCCCGCGCCGGCGCCCGCGAAGGACGTGGCGGCGAAGGCATAGTGCGCGTCCCGGCACGCGTCTCGTTCGCGACGCTCGTCTGCCACGACGTCCCCGCGATGAAGCGGTTCTACGACCAGTTCGGCTGGCCCCCGTCGCAGAACAATGACGACTCATTCGCGGCGTACCAGTGCGGCGGCGCGGTGCTCGGCCTCTTCGGCGCGGCGTATTACGCGAAGACACACGGCGAGATGCCCGCGCCCGGGGCGTTCAAAGGAGTGGTGCTCGCCATCAACTGCCGCGATGCGGCCGAGGTCGATCGGGTGTACGACGCGATCAAAGCGATCCCGGGCGCACGTGTGCCGAACGCGCCGAAGGATCTGTCATTCGGTGGTCGCGGCTTCGATTGGTGGGATCCGGAGGGGAACGCGTGGGAAGTCGTGTGGGCCGAGGGGACGTCGTTCGACGCGCGTGAGGGCTTGATCTTCCCCTAAGACCGGTACTCCTTCGTCTGCGTGGCGAGCCTCCGGATGTCCTTCTCGAGCACGGTCACGCCGATCCCCGGGCCGGTCGGGACCTTCATCGTGCCGTCCTTCTCGACGGTGAACGGCTCGCCGATGATCTCGGTCGCGAAGTAGCGCGCCGACGCGCTGACGTCACCGGGCAAGCGAAAGTTCGGCAACGACGCGAGGTGCACGTTGGCCGCGCGGCCGATGCCCATCTCCAGCATCCCGCCGCACCACACCGGGATCTGGCGCGCCTCGCAGACGTCGTGGATCTTCTTCGACTCGGTCAGGCCGCCGACGCGTCCGGCCTTGATGTTGATGACCCGCGTCGCGCCGATCTCGATCGCCTTGCGCGCGTCCTCGGCCGAGTGGATCGATTCGTCGAGGCAGACCGGGGTCATGATCGCCTTCTGCAGCGCGGCGTGGTCGATGATGTCGTCTTCCGCGAGCGGCTGCTCGATGAGCAGTGGTGTGTACGCGTCCATGCGCTTGAAGAGCGGGATCGCGTCGAGCGTGTACGCCGAGTTCGCGTCGAGCTGGAACGGCAGGTCGGGGAAACCGTTGCGGATCGCCTCAGCGATGCGCGCGTCCCAACCCGGCTTGATCTTCACCTTCACGCGCTGGTAGCCACCCTCGAGCTCCATGGCGATGCGATCGAGGAGCGCCTCGACCGATGGCTGGATGCCGATCGCGACGCCGCACAGGATGCGGTCACGCGTGCCGCCGAGCAGCTTCGTGAGCGGGACGTCCGCGGCCTTCGCGAACAGGTCCCATGTCGCCATCTCGAGCGTCGCTTTGGCCATGCGGTGATCCTTGATCCACTCGAGCGTCTTCGAGACGTCATCGGGGTGACCGAGATCCGCCTTGAACAGCGCGGGGATCGCGATCGCATCCAGCAGCCACCACACCGTCTCCGGCGTCTCACCGGAATACCACGGCGTCTCCGGCGCGACGCTCTCGCCCCATCCGACCACGCCCTCGGACTCGATACGCGCGATGACGCGCGTCTGATGCGTCTCGCGCGAGCCGCTCGTTTCATACGGCGTCTTCAGCGGAAGGCGGATCAGGAACAGCTCGATGCGCTCAAGCTTCATCGGTGTCGATCGGCTCCTCTCGCCGCGGCTGCGGCACAAGAAGGTACGCGCCTCGGCCATCGGACGAGCGAAGGAACTCGACCGCGGCGTATCCCTCACTGAAGGCCGCCTCGAATGCTTCGCGCGCCGCGAAGCGCCACGCGAGCGCGAGCTGCGGGTCGTTCGCCTTCAGGTCCTGGAAGCGCGGCGGGATCTCGACGAGCAGATGTGTGTCCGCCGCGAACTCGACGCGACCCGGGCCCGCGCCGTCGGCGCGCAGGATGTAGCGGACGCCTTCGCCCTCGGCGGCCTCGAGCGTCGGCGCGCGGTCCTCACCTTTGAGGCGCTTGTAGGTGCGATCGTGACCGATCGGCCATTCGACGTAGATGCGGTCCGATGGCAGACCTTTGTTCAGCTTGTCCGGCATCGCGCCGTAATAGTCGCGGTGGTACTCGCGCGTGTACGCGCCGAGCTTCGCGAAGTTGAATGAGGCATTACGCGCCTCGAGCGGATCCATCGTCCAGGCGATCACCTCGATGCCCTGATCGAGACAGTGATCGCGCTGCGCTTCCTTGAGCTCCTTCGCGAGCGTCGTGCCGCGGTACTGCTCGCGCACCGCGAGCATGTGCGAGTGATGACGGAAGTGGTAGTCGCGGATGCCCAGAAAACCGAACACGAAGCCCGCAGGATCGGCATCGCCGTCGGCGTATCCGAGCGCGAGAAAGCCGCCGTTATGGACGACCGCGAGCAGCATGTTCGCGGGGACGGCGAGGTCGCCGCTCCAGGTCTGTTCCTGCAGGGGGATGGTCGCGGCGCACGCGGCGATGTCGTGCGCGACCTCGATGCGGAAGCCCATGTACTCGGTCGAAGTATCTGCGATACCATGCCGCGCGTGGCGGGGAACGCGGAATTCCTCAAGCGCGTCTCGTGGTTCGAGGACCTCGACAAGGCCTCGCTCGAGGCGATCGCCAACGCGGCGGTCGAGCAGAACTACCAGCCGGGTCAGCTCATCATGCGTCAGGGCGACACCGGCGTCGGCGCGTTCATCATCCGCTCCGGCAAGGTCGACGTGATCCAGGACCGTGACGGCAAAGAGGTCACGATCGCGTCGCTCGGTCCGGGCGACGTCGTGGGCGAGATGTCGCTGCTCGACGAGTTCCCGCGCTCCGCGTCGGTGCGCGCCACCGAGCCCACCACCGCGCTCGGCATCCAGCGCTGGCACTTCCGCGGGATCCTGCAGAGCCACCCGCAGCTCGCGGTGGCGCTGCTCCCGATCCTCTCGCGTCGTATCCGCAACGCCGAAGGACAGCTCCCGCAGCAGGCCGCGCGGCACTAGCTCCGCCGCGCGTTACTTCGCGGTGATCGTGACCTGATAGCTCCCGGTCGAGTTGCGCAGGCTGCGCACGACCACGTGGTACGTCCCGGCGTCCTTGACGTGGTAGTTGATCGTCGCGGTCTTCGCGGCGCCGAGCGCGTTCTCGC
>Ga0075426_10002178_pt1 | contig 14047 bp, 14 predicted proteins | sample SoiMethybrSBSTD5_FD_75304 | JGI IMG/M metagenome (GOLD analysis project Ga0075426, IMG submission 75304) | Bulk soil microbial communities from a Populus tree surrounding site in Tennessee, USA - Soil MetaG P. TD hybrid SBSTD5 | ecosystem: Environmental > Terrestrial > Soil > Tree plantation... | reverse complement strand
TTGTGCCAAAGAATTTCCGGCCCAAAGGCGGCCAGATTCAGAACAATCATAATCAAAGCAAACAGATACATGCCCATTGCCAGGCCAATGCCGACATGCATGAGCAAAATAGCGATCAGCCATGGACGCCGCAGTTTCGGAATCCAAATGCAGACAGGGTAAGTAATTTCGAGTGCGAGCACGGCAATGCCCGCGACCGGGAATAGATACTTAAATCGCACGAGAATATCCGCTGGAATGAGATCGAAGGGTGGACGGATGAGTGAGCGCCAGAGATTGATCCCGTTCCACCAATCGCGCCCAAGAGCTTTCGTGAGCCCGCTAAAAAAATAAATGAGGCAAAGATGCAGTTGCAGAGCGCGCCGCCAAAAGCCGAGGAACTTCCAATCAGTAAACTTTTTGCGCCAGATATGATCCAACGAAAATTTGTCTGGCAGCGGAGAGAGCATCAAATAAAAGAGACCGGTCGTCGTTAGAGCATCTACGCCGTAAGAGATCGGTCCTCCGCTTTTGACCGAGCAGAGATAAAGGAACCAGACGGCAACGGCGGCAACGCGCGAATAAAGACCGATCAGCAGAAAAATCGCGCCCAGGGCTAAGAGATACCAACCCAGAGAGAGGACAATGGTTTCATCGACGCCAAATTGTTTAGCTAAACTGATGAACCAGCCAAATCGCGGTATTATCGAGCTCTCCAAAGATAAAAGCGCTTCAGTCAGTTCCCGGCTGATTAATCCGCGACCGGTTCCACCCAGGAGATAATTCCAATCAGATCGGAGTGAAAAAACATACAGGAGAATCTGCACGCCAAGCCCGATTCGCAAGATCGACAACCAGTCGTCCGCCGTTGGACAAAACAACCACTCGCGGACACGCGCCGAGAGTCGGCTGAAGCTACTTCGATTTGGAATCGGCCGATCGTTCAAAATCGTAAGCCGCAATAAATTCGTAAGAAGGTGTGACACCGCGCTCAAACTGCATTGGGCCGGGCAATTTCAATTTTCCAAAGACCGCGTGAACTGAGACAGCTTCGGGATGGTTCTCCCAAGCCGCCGAGGTGAGCATTCGAATTAATATTCTTCGATATCGCTCCGAATCGCTCCGACCGATTACGTCGAGCAAACTTCCGAGTCTCAGCTCGGCTGCTCGCGAATCCACGCTCGGCAAATCGTATTCGCTACTCGCGTCTTGGTTGTGGAACTCAAATGCCAGCTTGTAGTTTTCCGGAACGTTCGGAGCAAAAAAGCCGTAGGCGCCTTCGATTCCAGCACAATGCAAGTACCCTACTAGCAATTGTTTCGCCGGATTTGACGACGCTGGCTTGGCGGTTGTCGAGCTTGCTTTCTCATTCGGCGATTCGCTGGCAACTCGGGAGAACGGAATGATCGTCAAGCCATTGGCGATCAGCCAAGAGAGCTGGCGAACGGAGATCGCCGCAATGAAAAAAAGATGGAGCGCTAACCACGCCAGACAAAGATTTTTCCGGCGCACGCTTCGCGTTGGATATCAATTAAAGGTGGCTTCGATGGCTTGCTTGTCAGCCGCAGTCGCACACGGGATATTCTGAGTCACATTTACGCCAGAGAGCTTGCTCTGCATTGGGACGGGAGCTAACGAGCTCCCAACTGGAACGATCAATGATTGCGAAGCAGCAGCCTCAGTATTTGGGCAATGTTTCTTCGGCGTTCCGTCGTTTTTACGATGAGTAATGCAATACTTTTTGGAGTGCTGTTTCAGAATGTTTTTCTCCCAGAGATCACCATCATTATCGTAGGGCGCTTTCAGCTTTTGCCAGTTCGACAGGTTGATATCGTACGGCCCGGTTTGGGCAAAGCTGCGCAACCCTAAAAACACCGCGCAGGCGACGACGGCGAGGGCAAGACCAATGGTAACGGTTCGGCGGGTTTTCATAGGAAAGCCGGTTTGGCCTAACAGGAGGCAAAAGACAAGCCGAAAATTGACGGACCTGCCTTAGTCGAGGGAAGCGGTGCGGGTAACGCCGACGCTTACGTAAGCGGCATCTTGCAGGACGAACTTGCGAATTTGGACATGGATTTGACGAATCCGAAACTTCCGCATCAGATGAGAAGCCAAATCATCACCGAGTGTTTCAATGAGCTTGGGCGATTGTTTCGACACAAACGCTTTGGCTTCCCGCGCGACCGCAGAGTAATTCACCGCGCGCTCAACCGCGTCCCCGAGATCGCGAAGATCGCGAACTGGCCACAGCGTTAGGTTAAGGAGAAGTTTTTGGCGTCGGTTTCGCTCCGCCTTTGTCACACCGACCCGCCCCATCACCTTTAGCTGCTTGATGCGAACGTCGTATTGAGCTGTCACTCTCATTGTGGAATCTGAATTTGGCCCAACTCCCTCGTATTAGCCAATTTCCGATTTGCGAAGTTTTCCCAAAACTTGCGAGAGGAAATCTCGTAACTACCCAATGGAAGCGGTTCTTCCCAAACATGATCGAGCCTGCATTTCTTTCTAATTCGCGGCGTTTGGGCTTGTTCGTTAGGGCAGAAACTTCCATCATCAACATCCGTGAAATCGGAACCCCCAAGTGGAGAAACCTTGAACTCCACGCGGTTCCAGACGACGCGCTGGAGCATGGTGCTTTCCTGCGCACAGACGAACGAGACTCAAGAGGCGGCGCATCGAGCGTTGACCGAGCTGTGCCGCATTTACTGGCGGCCAGTCTTCGCTTTGATCTGCCGGCGCGGTTATTCGGTCACGGACGCACAAGATCTGACCCAAGACTTTTTTGTGTTGTTGCTTAAGGGAAATCTCCTTGTTCTGGCCGACCCCGCGCGCGGACGCTTTCGTTCGCTCGTGAGGACGGCGGTTGAAAACTTTCTGAACGACAAACGGCATCTTGCGCGGCGGCAAAAGCGAGGCGGCAAGCTGCAATTTGTCGCCTGGGATGAGTGGATGGCAGAAGCGCCTTCGCAGTTGTCGATCCATGGACAAGAACTGAAAACGTGCCCGCCGGAACGAGTCTTCGATGTGCGCTGGGCCGCGACCGTTGTCGAACAAGCACTTCGACGATTGGCCGAAGAATGCGAAGCACGCGGACGGTTGCGAATGTTTACTGTCCTCAGCAAGTATTTAAGCCTGGAGCGAGTGGAGGTTTCCTACGCGTCGTTGGCCGCGTCCTTGGCAGTGCCAGAGAGTGCGATCAAGCGTCTACTGCATCAGCTGCGAGTACGTTATCGGGCGATTTTACGCGAAGAAGTTTCGCAGACGGTTTCCGATCCATCGGAGATTGACGACGAAATACGGTATCTGTGCGCGGCGCTCGCGAGCAAACAATGAATGAAGAAGCGGATCTTCCGGGGCTGACGGATTTACCGCCAGCTGCAGCGCAGGATTGCTCGCGCTGCCGATGCGGTTCAATGGCGCGAGTGGCGTCCGGAGTGTGCGTTAGCTGTTTGCTACGGAATGGACTGGAATCCGTCGAGGAACCGGACGTGGACGATTTCGACGCTCTGCTCGCATCGATTGATGTTCCCGATCGCGACTGGCAATTAGGGAATTATCGAATCCTCGAAGAGATCGGCCGCGGTGGAATGGGTGTCATCTATCGAGCGCGGCATGCGCCCTCGCAGCGCATCGTCGCGTTGAAACGAGTGCTGACTTACCACAGCGATTCGCGCGAGACGCTGATCCGGTTTCAACGCGAAGCCGCCGCCGCAGCAAGCCTCGATCATCCAAATATTCTTCCTATTTTCGACGTAGGCGCGACTGAAGACGGGTTGCCTTTCTTCAGTATGAAATTCGCGGCCGGCGGAAGTTTGCTTCATTCCTTACAAAACTTCCGGGCTTCGCCGCGACGCGCCGCTCAGCTCATTCTCACTGTCGCGCGCGCGGTGGACTATGCGCACAGCCGCGGAATTCTTCATCGCGATCTAAAGCCGGGAAACATTTTGCTTGATGCCCGTGGCGAACCCATGGTGAGCGATTTTGGTCTGGCAAAATGGTTGGATAGCTCCAATGAACTGACACAAACGCTCACGGTTTTCGGAACGCCGGGTTACATCGCGCCGGAACAAGCGGAGAGTTCGCTCGCGGACCTCACGCCTGCTGCGGATGTTTACAGTCTTGGCGCGATTCTGTTTGAGCTGCTCAGCGGCCGCCCGCCATTCCTCGGCGAGCATGCCTTGGCCGTGATCCGCCGAGCGGCTGAGGACGCCGCACCGAAACTGCGCACAATTGTTTCCAATGCACCTCGCGATCTGGAAACAATTTGCGCCCGCTGTCTAGAACGCGATCCACACCTCCGCTATCAATCCGCGGCCGCCGTCGCCGAGGAGCTTGAAAGGTGGCTGGAAGGAAGGCCGATCAAGGCCCGGCCGGTCTCGCCGCCGATGCGATTGTATCGCTGGTCGCGGCGTAATCCGGTCCTAGCTGCGAGTCTTGCAGTCTGTCTTCTCTTTACCGGCGGCATCGCAACGCGACAGATCCAGAATTGGAAACTCAAAAACCAACTCCGGGAAAATGAGCTAGCAAGAAATTCGATCACCATATTGCCGTTCCTCGATCTCGATAGCGCAACCGAGCGATCTGACTGGACTGCGACAATGATCCGCTCTCTGCAAAGTCAGATTTCCGAGCTCGGCGTCGCGCGCGTGGTAAATGGCGGACGCGGGGACGATGCGAAAGCGGCCGCGCGAAGTTCTCGAACTCGGACTGTTCTTACTGGCACGAAACGTAAAACGAACAACGGAACGCGAATCTCAGTGCGCGTCCTAAATGCCGATGGCGAATTGCTCCTTGGGCACACGGTCGATCTTAACGGCAATTCTGCGGATGCTTCGGCATTCAGTCAGAGGTTGGGACCGCTCATTTATTCTGTCCTTACCGCGAACGATTGGTCGAAACGAATCGCGTCCACACGAGATCCTGGTTTGGAGAATGAGCAGGCACGGGAACTAATAGCCGCGGGCCGCGAACTGCGTTTCCGTTACACGACGCTCGATTTCGACCGCGCCATCAGTTGTTTTGAGAAGGCGATCAACCTGAAACCGCGGTCCGCTTTGGCACACGCCTATCTCGCGATGTCTCAAGCGGCGCGGGTTCACCTCGTTCCGGATTTAAGCTTCCTCGATCGCGCTGAAAATGAAGCGCGCGAAGCTCTCCGGTTGGCGCCACTACTGGCCGAAGGTCACCGAGCGCTCGCCGGCGTGCTCTATCAAAGGGGGCGCTTGCGAGAATCTTTAGAAGAACAAATGCGCGCGCTCGAATTGGGCGGACCCGAAGAACACGTTATGGGGCTAATCGCAATGACGTTGAGCAGTCTAGGTCAACCTGAACACGCGATTCCATGGTACGAACTGACGCGACACTACGCGTTGCATCCGGGCAATTGGGATTCTCTCATTGGCGATTGCTGGTCGAAATTGGCCGACGATATCAAAGCAGATGCGGCATATCGTCGCGCATGCGACTTGCAACCCGATTTGCCTCAAGGTTGGATTGGCATCGCAAGGCTCCATCTTTTGCGTGGCGAGATTGAAGCCGCCCGCAGAATTTGCCGCGAACGCCAGGAGCAATACGGCCAATTCCTTTATTCCACCGAGATTGCGGCAATGGTCGAGTTCTTTGGACGCAATTATTCAGGAGCGGAGCGGCTTTATGAACAGCTCGCACAATTGGACAGTGAGAGTGGCGCTACGTTTTATGGCGATGTCAGCGCTCGGTCGGCGCTCGGTTATCTCCGCCTGGCCAGAGGCGATTCGAAACAGGGAGCACCACTATTGCGCGAAGCTTTGGCGCAAGAGTTATCCGCACTCAAGCTCGCTCCAGAGAGTCCAGGGATCCTGTATCGCGTCGCCGCGATTGAATCTTCTTTGCGCGAAACGGAATCTGCCATCGCGCACCTGCAAGCCGCTGCCGCCGCAGGTTGGATCGATTATCGCTCGCTAGCGGTCGATCCACGATTTGACGCAATCGCCAACGATATCCGTTTTCAAAGGCTTCTCGGCAAACTGAAACTCAAAGTGGAGGACATGCGAAAAGCGCTGCCGCTGGACTTCCCGCCCGAAAAAACAAGTAAACTATCAAAAGAAAGTTAACTATGAGAAAGTGGAACAACCCCGATGACAAAAAAGCGGCATGCACTGCCGTGCTGACAAAAATCATGAGCGACAGAAGTTTTGGAGAGAAGTGCCTGGAATCAGACGACTTTGCTCGCGAAGCTTTTCGCACTGTCGGCGAAATCAACGTCCCTGATGACGCAAAGGTCGTGTTCCTCCCGGAGGGCGACGTCGACAAATCAAAACGAGAAGGAGCCGGGTCACTCATTCTCGAAATTCCGCCGGCCGACGGCCAGCCAAATGGTCACACGATGGAATACGTGCGCTGCACGTACAGCGTTTGGTAGGACGAAAGAAGATACAACGTTGACCGAGAGGTGTTCGCTCTAACTTCGGCTTGAGCGGGCGCTCGCCCCCAAAAGAACACGGCTGCGGAAGAGTCGCGCCGATTGTCGCAATTCAGCGACTGCTCTCGTAAAACGCTTACGCGACAGGGGTCTCGTCGCGCGCGCTTCAATTTTCGGAATGTCACACCAAAGTAGCGCATCTGTTTCAGTCCACGCGATCTTGCGGTCCGCGACCGTGGCAGAGCAAGCGTTCTCAACGTAACGCGATCGGGCTTCGGCGGAAATCAAATTGATCGGGTCGAGCGAACCGCGCAGAAGCCGCGCGTAATGCGCAGTCGACCGTGGCAGCACGCGTTGCTTGTTACTCCTTCGGTGCGGCGCGATTACTTCGCGAAAAAATATTGGTGGGACGGTCTTGTCCTCGAATATTTTTTTAACAGCTTCGAAACCGCGCACCAATTCCGCAATATATCTCTGCGGCTTTTGCCTGAGGTGCTTATATCTTGGCCAGCAATCAGGCAACGCGTCCCCCGAGACTCTGCTATCGAATGGGCCAATTCCTTCGTACACACCAAACCGGTCTCGCAGAGTGAGCGGCAGAAGGCCAGTCTGCAGAATCAATGGTAGCGTTCCCGCGGCCACGCGACTATATCGATTCTTTTTCGGCAGCTCAGCATCGCCAATGAATTCCGCATCCACCAACACTGGCTGCGAACCGGCGGAGATCCAATTTTCGCGATGCAGATCCGTCGCCGCGAGAATTTGCGCGAGTGCCGCTTGCGCTCCCCAACGAAAATAAAATTGTCGGACAGCGCGAAGATTTTTACAGCTTCTCGAGGGCACGAACTCCATCCAGCAATAGCCTTTTTGCCCGAGCAGCTTCGGGATGCGAAAGCGCAGGCCAAAACCATTTCGATTTAGCCAACGCAAGCTCTCAAACCAGAACTGTTCGCGTCCTGCCGGCCGCGGCTTGTAAACAATGCGATTGCCGCCCGCGAATTCAAGTAGAGTGGCGGTTCGGCCAAACTGGTGCGGGTCAGACAGACCGGGGCGGAGATGGATAAGGCGAAAGCATTGCTGCGATGCGAGAAAATTCTTAGCGAGAACCGGCTTATCGAAAAGCAGACGGCTGAACAGCTCGCTCTGCGCCTCCAACCAGGCTGAAATAACTCGCGCGGCAAGATCGCGAACGCCCGGAAAGGCCCTGACCGTTTCGCGAAGAGTGATTTCATTGCGAACTGTTCCCTCACTTCGGGTCACCGCTTTCGCGGCGGAGTCTTGGAGATGCAAGGTACGACCCAACGCGAAAGTCAGGCGAGAAGAGAGATACTGGCCCAAATCTGCCCAAACGGAATGCGCCACGATCTTTTCTACACGAGATAATTTCGCACGGAGCTGAACCAGACCAAAGTTAACTGCCGGCGCTACTATTCTGTGCAGTTGAATCGATTCATTCTCGTGCAGTTTTATCGGACGAACGCGCGTTGTTTTCACAAATCTCTCGAGATCTCGCGCGACGCGAGCGACTTTCGCGTGCGACGGCATATGCATTGCGATGCGAGACCTGCGCGTTGGCCGATTCTTCACGGTTGCGATGCGACCCAGAGCGATTATCGATCTTTGGCGAACGCGATAAATTTCCTCAGGCTATCGATTCGCCGTGGTTCGCTCACGTGACCAAAGATAGCCGTGAGCGGCCGCCATTCGGGCACGGCATTGAGATAATGCTGCGGATCGGTTTTCATAACTCCGAGCAGAACTTCAGCGACAATTAGGCTTCCCAAGGGCCCGAGGCACTCGCCGCCGCGAAACCGCCGCCTCCCGAGCAGTTCCGCCTCACGCAAAACGTAATACCAGAGCGGCGTGTTTTCATCGAAGCCGCGCTCTCGGAGAAATTCATTCGCTTCATCATCGAATCCGATTTGATCGGCTCGCAGCGGCTTAAGCCCGGCTTGAAAACATGCTTCCTGTCCTGAGGGCAATCCGATTCGCGAGCCGCGCAGCAATGTGATTTCCGGAAGTGGCGGCGGTTTGTTTTTAAAAGGCACCGGCATTGCCGCCGCCGGCAAATCAAACATGTCTTCCGACACCAGTGTGTCGATGTTCTCCGCGAAGTTCGCGTTCGCGCCCCAGCTGCGTGTAAACCGATCCCAATCGACAACCCGATTCACGGGGAGAGTTCCATTGCCATTGCGTTCCTTGCGCACCAAGTCGCGTAGCGGCAGAAGCCCGATCCATTTGTTAATTTCATATTGCGCTTGGGCAACGCTGTGCCCAAAGCGAAATGCGGCTTGCGTGAACTCAATCGGAAGTGAAGGCACTTCTTCACCATTACGCCGTTCAAACAGCCTCGGCCCATGCTGTTCGATCTCAGCCAAAACGTCCGGCAACACGAACCAGCCCAAAAATTCGTGACGAACAATCCACTGGTAATGCCAGGTCGTTAGGCGCCGCGCGGTTGCAAAAACTGTTTCGTTTGGAAAACATTCAGGTCTAAACGAGCCGCGCTTAAGGCAGTCGATTAACCGGTTGTGAAATTGCAGAAAGACGACGTGCAGTTGTGAAATGATCAAATGCTGATCGTTGCGATCGTCAGCGAGCATTGGTCTTCCATTGTATCGGTAAAAATCGTCAAAGGTTGAGGGAATATCCTCCTCTGGGATTTCCGCTGTCCTGCCCAACAAGAAACTCTCCGCCCCTCGTTGAGAGAGATCATAAAGCTCAGGTGATTCTTCGGGCCCGCCGCCGTACACGCTCTCGAGATTTAAACTCGGAACATGTCGGTTGACGGTGTTTTCCGGAGCACCGCTCGAATTCTCCAGTGGCGTCTCATCACAAGTGAGATCGTGATCGAGAAATTGTCCGAGGTAGACAAACCCGGAAGGAGCAAGATCGCCAAGTCGCGGACGTCCGCGGCGGTTTTGTGGGATATCTTTCATCTGCGCCGACAACTCGCGAAGATGCGTTTCGTCATGGGCAGGAAAGGGTCCGCCGAATAGACGGGAGTAATGCGAAGCCATGCGAGTTCTCAAACCTCTACGGCTTCCGCACCCTAAAGTTTCTTACCGCATTATTTCTTCGCGGCCAACAATGGGGACGGCGTTTCGTTTCCAGGCAGCGGACTCGATCGAGATTACTTCGAGCGCAGCCGCTCGCTCAGTTCTTGATTCCGAGAACCCATTCCCGCCAGGGCAATTGATAGAGTAGGATCGCGAAAAAGGAGACGAAGTAAGCGCCGGCGATTCTTGGAAATTTGTCTTTTGCCAACGTGAATCCCATGATTGCCAGAATCCAGCCGAAGCCGAACACCGGCGCCGGAAGATAGGTAGTGAAGACAAAAAATAGTAGAAGAAAGTGTGCGATTTTATCAGTCAAGGTGCGCCTCAAAAGAAAAAGAACGCCGATTAGCGATTGGAGCGAAAGATCCCAGAACGTCAGCACTAGGGCTACGATCCGGGCACGGTCAGTGCCCGGGAGCAGGAGGTCGTTGTTGATGACTTGCGAAAACGGACTTTTAAAAAAGTCGAGGACCTTCTGGACGGCATCAGGCACAGTCGGATCAATTCCGACCAATTTGCCAAATGCAGTAAAGCGAGGATCGCAATAGAGGAAAAACTCGAACATTTCTCCAGATCGATAACTGGGCGACGAGAGTTTTTGCGCCACGGCCGCGAGGAAGACAAAGCAAAGAAAAAAGCGCGCGTTAAAGATGAGGACCCGGCGCTTCTGGTCCGGATCAATCGCAGCATGGCAGAAGACCATAACCCAAAGCCAGTAAAGCAGCAGGTATTTGTGGTTATCGGTGGTTGCCCACTCCAAGATGGTAACGACGGTGGCCGAAAGAGCCAGCGCCGCCCAGAAGGCCGGCTTTCGAATGATAATTGGAAAGACCAAAAACAAGAACAGGCATACACGCGCTGTTATTATGAAGATCCAATGGTCGAAAGGAAAAATTACCGCGAGAAACAAAGTCAGCAGACTAACGAGCTGAACAAGCTCCATCTGCTGGATCGATTCGATCAGTGATTCAAGCGTGAAGCGGCGCGCCAGATTTCGTTGAGATGGCTCCGCCACGCTCATTGTTGAACCTCGTCCGGAGTGAACGTGAAGGTCTCGGCCAAAGTCGCGTGGCAGGACCTGGTTAACGGATTGTAAGACATTTTCCAGTACTCGATTTGAATGTTCCCGCTCCATTTCTTATCTCGCGGCCATGGGCGGTATGGCGCCATCATGTGGTACGATTCGGATGCTCTTCCGGCCGGTTCTCCTTTGGAATCAATCAGGACGACGGGCATACGGTCAGGCGAGGATGCCCATTCGATCGTCGCGATCGATTTGGCGACGGCCAGGAAATTGCGGCGAACAGGGTAATTTAGCGCGTTACCAATGGCCTCCTTTTGGGCGTGAAGCAGGTGAGTGAGAGGTTGCCGAGTTCCATCTGACTGAGTGACGAACAACTGTGCGAATCGATTCGATTGACCGTCCATGCTGGCGAACATTCCCATGCCACCGCCTTTCCACACAGCAAGGCCGTGATAATTACTCAAGACAACCTGCCTGGCCGCGATCACTAGCGCGACAATGGGCATGCAGATGATTAGCGCGCGCTGCGAATATCGAAAAAATCCGAGCTGGTGGTTGCGCTGATCGGAGGATCCATTCATATCCGATTTTGCGGCAACCGCGTTCGCGGGGGCAGTTTGGAGTAAAGAAACAGCCGGGCCTTTTGCCCGACTGTATGCCCTTTAGCTTGTACCATATAAGCGATCATGATTTCAGGACCCAATCCCGCCACGGCAACTGATAAAGGAGAATGGCGAAGAAACAAACCACGTAGGCGACGGCAAGTCTCGGAAATTGCTCCTTTGCCAGCGTGAAACCCATAATCGCAAGAATCCAGCCAAAGCCGAACACGGGAGCGGGCAGGTAGGTGGTGAAAATGAAGAACAATAAAAGAACATGCGCGATTGCGTCGGTGCGTCGCCGGCGAATGAGCAGAAGCGCACCAATGCAAAATTGCACAGAGAAGTCCCACCAGGTCATCGCGAGCCCGGCGACGCGCGCGCGATCGGAACCGGCAATGTGAATGTCGTTGCCCTCGACTTCGGCAAATGGACTCCGCAAGAACATGAGCCGCTTTTTCACGGCGTCGCCTACTGATGGATCGAGGCCGATCAGTTTGCCGAAAGCGGTAAAGCGTCCATCAACGTAAAGATAATGTTCAAACATCGCGCCGGATCGATAACTGGGCGAAGAAAGCTTCTGAGCCGAAGCCGCCAAAAAAATGAGGCAAAGAAAGAAACGTGCGTTGACCAAGATGACTTGTCGCTGCCGTTCCGGTTGCGCGAAAAGGTGAACGATGAACAGAATCCACATCCAGTAATCCAGCAGGTACTTGTGGTTGTCGATCTTCTCCCATTCGACAATGAGCGAGATGGTTCCAGCGAGCGCGAGTGAAAACCAAAGCTGCGGCCGGCGAAGAACGCGCGGCTGCAAAACAAACAGCAACAAGCAGACTCTCGAGACGATGCGAAAGAGCCAGTAATCAAAACCAAAGATGATAGTGAGGACAAGCGTGAGCAGACCTACCGTCTGGATTAAGTCCAGATTGCGCACGAACTCGATCAGCGCGCCGAATTTGGACGAGTCCGCAACCGGTCGACCGCTCGCCGAAAGTGAGCGGGACTGTCCGCCGCCGTTCGCGGACGCACGCGCGAAGGCTGCGCTTCTCATAAATTTTTCTGCTCAGCGTCCGATGTGGAGAGCTCTTGTGGACTAAAAACGTACGTTTCAACCAACCAGGCGCGCTCGTGCCGAGTGCGCGGATCGTAGGTGATGTTCCAAAATTGGATTTCCATGCTCGGCGATTTTTCTTCCCGGTCTGAGCGCAGTTCCGACGGGGTCATCACGCGGTATGACTTTGCACCAGCGCTAACGGGCTCGCCATCTGCATTCACGACCAGCACCGGTCTCCGCTGATATGCCGGTATCCAGTTGTCATGGTTGATTTGTCTCGCTGCACGCAGAAAATTTCTTCTCGTAGGGTACTCAAGGGCACGGTTCAATATCTCGAAATCCTCGGACTTGAGTTGAACGAGCGGGTCTCGGCTTCCGTCCGCCTGAGCCAGGAAGACTTTTGCGTAACGACTCGAGAGATCGTCTGACGCAGCGAACATTCCCATCCCGCCCCCTTTCCAAGTGGACAACCCGTAATGCATATTGAGATAAACTTGGCGGCCAACGACAATTAGCGACACAAACGGGACGCAAAACATCAGTATCCAGTGTGTCAGCGGCGATGATCGAGATAGGCGAGACATTGCTTAGAAAAAGCTGAGGGCTCTAATTACCAGAACGAAACCTCAGATTGCCAATATTTTCTTTCGCGACCGTACAAACAGCGGGCTCGCCGCTGAAGGCGAGCCCACCGATGAAACAGCAAACTAAATTTCGCTTAACTAGTGTGCGCCGAAGAAACCGGTGAATTTATAGTTTATTCCTACGCGGTAACTCCAAAGATCGTCCTCGAACCTCTGCTTGCCCACGATCGCTTCTTCGCTAACGCCTTCACCCGATCTGCCGTAATCGATATTCTGTGTGTCATGTTCCAGCCAGGTGTAAAGCGCTTCAGCTCGCACGCTCCAGTGGCAGTTGAGCGCATACTCGATGCCGAAGCCGCCGACCCAGCCCCAGCGCCAATCATCGCCGTGCCAGTCTATTGAGTAATAGTCGGGAGGAGTGTAGTCGCCCGGGTAATAACTCCAGTAAACATCCCATGTTCCGTGAGCGTAAGCGCCGCCACCGGTCACATAGATCAGTGCCTTGTTGTCCAAAAATGAAATACCAAAACGCCCACGAAGGGTGGCCATGAAATCGATTTTCGCGTCCTGATACCAGCTTTCCTCGTTAGCGAGGTTTTCTGCAACCTCCGCGGCGTCGCAATAAGAGCAATCGGCGAGGTGGTGGTGGTGGTCGGCGCCCGCCAGGCCTGAGAAATCCGCCTCAATGCCAAAGACAAGATCTCTCCATTGGTAATTGTAGCCGATCTGGCCGCCGCCGATGAACGCCGCTTTCTCATACGTATTCGTGGCCCCGTTCCACGAATATGTGTCTCCATCATCGAAGCCCGCTCTGTACTCGGTAATACCTGCGTTCACACCGATGTACAAACCGGTCCAATCACAGGCCGGCGCAACCGGCGCGACGTTTTTTTCCGCCATCGGCATTGGACCAGCGAAAGCCGGAACTACCGCCAACACGACAGCGACTAAGGATAATTTGGTTAAGGATAGTTTCATGAGGGCAGAGTCTGAAGATTTGTTCACAGGCCGTCAACAAGAAAAAAACGGACTTTTTTGGGAGCCGATGGCTAGGTTTTCGCATCGTTTTGCACGAGAACGGTACGCACAACGGGCCTGCCATTGCTGGCAGGCCCGCCGATGAAACAGCAAACTAAATTTCGCTTAACTAGTGTGCGCCGAAGAAACCGGTGAACTTATAATTTATTCCTACGCGGTAACTCCAAAGATCGTCCTCGAACCTCTGCTTGCCGACATACGCCTCTTCGGTAACGCCTTCACCCGACCTGCCGTAATCGATACCCGCGTTGTCATGTTCCAGCCAGGTGTAAAGCGCTTCAGCTCGCACGCTCCAATGACAGTTGAGCGC
>Ga0075426_10002172_pt1 | contig 14071 bp, 10 predicted proteins | sample SoiMethybrSBSTD5_FD_75304 | JGI IMG/M metagenome (GOLD analysis project Ga0075426, IMG submission 75304) | Bulk soil microbial communities from a Populus tree surrounding site in Tennessee, USA - Soil MetaG P. TD hybrid SBSTD5 | ecosystem: Environmental > Terrestrial > Soil > Tree plantation... | reverse complement strand
TTGAGCGTCCCGTCCAGGTCGTGCGCGGCACCCGCCGTGTAGCCGTCGACCACTCGCTCGTTCACCCACGATGAGTCGCCCGACGCTTTGATCAGCTGGCCGCGGATCTTCCTGCGCACCAGGTTCACTCCTCCGAAGAGCTTGATCCAGGGCGCGAGCCTCATAGCACGCCGAAACGAGCGCGTGGCGGCACGCTCCGCCGGCCCGCCGTCGAGCGACACGATGCCAGTCACGAGGTCGGGTCGCCGATAGGCGAGACGAAACGCCATCGAGGCCCCGAGGGAGTGCGCGACGATGACCGCATTGCGCACGCCCAGCCCGTCGAGCGCCGCGGCAATCCGGTCGGCCTGCGCGGTGAGGGAGTAGTCCGCATGCTCAGGGCGCGCCGAGCTGCCGATGCCGAGCGGTTCCACGACGATCGCCCGGTAACCGGCGTCGGTGAGGAGCGGAATCACCGCGCGGTATCCGAACGCCGAGCCGAACAGGCCCGGCACCAGGACCACCGGATCTCCCGTTCCGGTCACGGTGACTGCCACCGACTCGGCAGCTGATAGCGCCAAGGAGAAGGTATGAACGGTGTCGGCCACCAAGGCCAGGGCCAGGAGCCACATGGTTCAGTCCTATTGGAGACGGAATCCCACAAGGGCGCGAGGTCCCTTGTGCAACGCCACTACGAGCCCGGTGACGACCGCGGCGATCGCACCCGTCGTGAGCACCTGCGTCGAGACGGGAATGACGAGACCGAGGGTCGCGAAGAACCAGACGCGGGGTGCGCGCCCGAGAAAGGTCGCGAACAGGTATTTCCGCATCGAATACTGCGACATTGGGGCGAGGACCGACACGATCCAATACGGAATCGGGCTCCAGGCGCACAACCATACGACGAAGAACGGACTGCGCTGGAACAGAGCGAGCGTCTTTCGGACCACCCAGGAGCTCCGCGCCGCCTCGAGGCGTGGATGCCGCATCACGGCGCCGTACACGTGGTAGTTCACGTAGTCCATGTACAGGTTTCCGGCGACGGCCAGTAGCGTGACGAGGAGGGGGTGGTAGAGTCGTCCGGCCACCATCAGCATGGGCTCGAACGCTGCGGGCAGCACCATCGAGATCGGCCCGCTCACAAACAGGGTGAGGCAGAGAAAGCCGGCCAGCACGGCCACGTCCGGCCAGCGGAGCGCGGGATAGATGGCGGCCAGCGCCAGGATCCCGGTGGCGCGGAGCACGGCGTCCCACTCCGGCGTGCCCCGGCGGGCGAGCAGCGAAGATGCGAAGCCCGTCATACGACGGCACCCGTGGGCGCGAGCCGCGAGAAGGCGACACCATCGAGACCGTCGGGGATCGGGAGGCCGAGCGTCTCGAGCATCGTGGGCATCAGGTCCACCGTGCGGATCGGCGCGTCGGGGAGCGGCACGCTCGCCGCGAGCGGGACCTCCATGTGGTCCGCGATCAGACTGCCGTGGCCGGCCCGGTGCTCGGGAATCTCCCACGCGCCGCGGAAGTCACAGCCGCGAGCGGCGGCCAGCACGACGTCACCGGTGCGGGATGCGCTGAAGAGCTGCAGCAGCTGCCGCGGCGCATCCGGGAACGCGGTGTGTCGCGTGCGTGTCAGGAGCTCCCGATCGTCCAGGGAAAGCCGCTCCGGACCGAGGCCGAGCGGATCGCCCAGCAGCGGCTCGTAGTGGACGCCGTCGGCGTCGGCGCTGACGCACGCCCGCTGCCATCCGCTCGCGACGATGACGTCACCGTGACCGTCGCGCCAGGCGCCGAGTTGCACCGCCGGCAAGCCGAGGAGCTGCTCGATCAGATCAGACGGCACCGCCGCGCCGCCGCGCGGCATCGCGCGTCCGCACCGCGGGCGGAAGTAGACGTGGACGCAACCGTTGCCAGACACCATGACGGCCGCTTGTGCGCCCCGGCGCCAGACGTGCCACGGGTGTCGGAGCGTGGGCACGCCCCACGCCTCGAGAGCGAGCGCGATGTCGCAGTGTTCACGGACGACGCTCGCGCCGTGATCGGCAGCCACGAACAGCACGGGGAGCTCGCCGCCCGCGCGCACCCGGGCGACGAACTGCCCCAGCGCTCGGTCGATCCGGCGGTAGGCCTCGAGCACCCGCGGATGGCAGGGATCGAGCAGGTGGGAGAGCCCGTCGGGACCGGGAAAGACCACGAACAGGAATCGCCACCGCGCTGCCGCCGCCGCCACCCACGCAGCGGCCACGGCGCGATCGAGCGCGTCGTAGGTCCCGAAGTAGTGGGCCGCGATACCAAGGAGCGCGCGCTTCGTCGGCATGAGGTGCGCTCCCCGACGCAACCCGCGGATGATCGGCGTGCAGATCGCGAGACTCTGCGGCACGAGCTCGAAGATCGACGGACCACACGCGATATCGCGGTTGATCCAGCTCGCCTGCACGCCGCAGTAGCTCCGCGCGGCGCGCCACTGGGCGCGCAGACCGCCCCCGGCGGCCCCGCGGTCGAGCCAGCGAATCCCCGGGAGGTTGGCATTTCCCGGGTACCGGCCGAAGAGAAACGGGATGTACGCCACGCCGGTGGTGGAGGGAAACACCGTCGTCCCTACCGTCATTCCACCTGGCTCGATCACCCACCGGGCGAGATTGGGAAGGTCCCCTCGCGCGAGGAGATCGCGAAGGACGTCGTGTCGCGCGCCGTCGATCAGAACGAAGACGACCCGGCGGTGCTGCGGATGAGGCGGGAAGACCATCGCGTATGCTCCCGACATGAAAGTGGCGAAGCACACGTTGGGTCGGCCGCCTCAAGCCATTATCAAGTCACCATGTTCTCCCGATAGCGGCGAGCCTGTCCGGGCGTGACCATCTCCTGCAGCAAAACCGCCCGCTCGATCGGGGCTCGGAACACATAGCCCCGGGCGTCCGCGACGAGCCAGCGATTCCACTCGAGCAGGTCGAGCACTCCCTCGACGACGGGCCGATCGAGGGCTGTGGCGCGCGCCAACCGGTCCGCGCTCAGCCGCTGGTCGAGCGCCGCCGCCGCGCCCAGCACCTGCTGGGCGGCCTGGGGGAGCGCGCGGAACCGCAGGCAGATTCCGCCGATCACGGCGGGCGGGAGATCACCCGGGAGCGAGTCGACGAGCGTCCGCTGGCGCGATGGCCACTCCGGCGCGTCTGGTGCCGGGGTGAATCCGGCCACGATGGCCTCGAGCATGGCGACCGCCAGGAGGGGGAGCCCGTCCGTGTCGCGCTCCACTCGGCGGGTGAGCCGCTCCGCGGCGTCCGTGTCGTATCGGGGCAGCGCCCAGTTCACGAGCTCCCGCAGAGCCGCGGCGTCGAGCCGTCCCAGGCGGACTACCGCACCTTCGAGATCGCGGCCCAGCCGCGCGCGCAGCTCATCCAGCCGCTCACTCTCGGGTGCGCCACGGGAGAGGCCGAGCAGCAGGAGCACCGGTCGAGTCGCCGTGTCGCGGGCCAACGCCGGGAGCGCCGCAAGCGTGGCCGCGTCCGACCAGTGAACGTCATCGAGCGCGATGAGGACGGGCTGCTCGGCCGCGATGGCGCCCACGGCGGCTCCGAGCGCCTCGCCGATCGGGGCCGCCGGGGCGGCGGCCCGGAACCTCGTTTGCAGGTCACCATCGAGCACCGCCAGTCCGGCCAGGGCTCCCGGTGGTGCTCCCGCTAGCCCTGGCGCGTCGCCCAGCCCTCCCGCGAGCAGCCCCGACAGCGCGCTCCAGTCCGTTTTCTGGTCGGCGGCCACGGGACGAGCGGTGGCGACGCTCGCGTCGTCCAGTCGCGCGTGCGCCACCAGCTCCTCGATGAGTCGGGTCTTCCCCTCCCCGGGCTCGCCCTCCACGATCACGACCTGCCCACGGCCGCTGCGAGCCCGCTGCCAGGCCGCCGTGAGCGCCGCCAGCTCCAGGCGGCGGCCTGTCAACGGCGGCCGGGCCGGAGCGGCGGGCGGAGCGGACACCACCCGGCGCCCGACGCGAGTGTCGCGGACCCGAGCCACGAGTCGCGCGGTTTCCTCGCTCACCTCCGCGCCCAGCATGTCGCGCAGTCCGTGCGCCAACTCGTCGGCCACGCGCAGGGCCTCGGCGCGGTCACCCGCGAGCGTCAACGCGCGCATTGCGGCGCGGGCCGCCGGCTCGGACGTACGGTCGAGCGCGACCGCGCGGCGTCCCATTCGAGCCGCCGACCCCGTGTCACCGCGTGCCAGATCCGCGGCGACTCCCTGCACCAGCGCGTCGAGCGCTTGCGCCCGCCACAGCGCCCGCTCCGTAGCGAGCCAGCTCTCGAAATCGTTGGCCTCCGGGATCGCGAGTCCCTCGAGGAACTCGCCGTCCACGAGCGTGGCGGCCCTAGCCCACTCGCGCCGGTCGCACAGCTCGGCGAACCGGTCGCAGTCGAGCGTCACGGCGTCCGGTGCCAGCCGGACCTGATCCACGTCTGCCACCAGCCGCTCATCCCCCAGCGCGCGCCGCAGCACGCGCAGCGCCTCGCTCAGCGAGTGACGGGCCTGGCGCTCGTCACGGTCGCTCCACAGCAGGCTGACCAGGTGCTCGCGGGTGCGACTCTTCCGTGGACTCCGTGCCAGATACACGAGCAGCGCGACGTGCTTGCGCCACAGCAGCTCGGCGGGCGCGTCCGCGCCGGCGATGCTGACCCGCACGGGACCGAGCACGCGGCAGAAGACGGGAGGCATGGCGCCCCCGAGTATCGGGCATGCTGCGGCCACAGGCAAGCGCAGGTACATTCTCCTGCGCCCATGCAGACACCCGAACTCGACGCGGTGCAGCGCGCCGTCGGCGATCGGTACGAAGTGCTGACCCTTGCCGGCGTCGGCGGTATGGGCGCGGTGTTCCGCGCTCGCCACCGCACGCTCGGTCACATCGTGGCCGTGAAGGTGCTGCCGCCCGACGTGGCGGCGAGCGCGATGCGCCACGAGCGGTTCCGCCGCGAAGCGACCCTCGGCGCGTCGCTCGACCACCCCAACATCGTGCGGGTCTACGACTTCGATACGCGGGAGGGAATCAGCTTCCTCATCATGACGTTCGTGCGGGGCGACACCTTCGAGGAGCGCCTCCGCGGCGATGCCCGAGTCCCAACGGACCAGATCCTCCGCATGGTACGCGAGATCGCCGACGCGCTCGGGTACGCCCACCGGCGCGGTATCGTGCACCGCGACGTGAAGCCCTCCAACATCCTGCTCGACGAGGACAGCGGCCGGGCGCTGCTCGCCGATTTCGGCATCGCCAAGGTGGAAGGCGCGGCGGAGTCGTCACTCACGCAGCCCGGAGCCGCGATCGGCACGCCCGGCTACATGGCGCCCGAGCAGGCGGTGAGCGGGCGCGTGGACGGGCGCGCCGATCTACATAGTCTCGCCGTGGTCGCGTTCGAGGCGCTGGGCGGCGGACCGCCGGTGTTCAAGGCCGATCGGACCGCGCAGGTGCGCGCGTTGCGGACCGCGCGGCCGGACTTGCCGGCTCGCCTCGCCGCCGCCCTCGTGGCGCCGCTCGCCGAGCAGCCCGATGATCGACCAGCCACGGCCGCGGCATGGCTCGCCGCGCTCGGACGCGCCGGCGTCCGCCCGTGGCGCCCATGGGCCGCGGCGGGAGTCGTGCTGGTGGGGGGCACCGTCGTCCTTCGTTTCCTGCTCGGCGCTCACGGGGACTGCCGCTTGCCACGCGATGCACCGGCACGCCTCGCGGTGATGCCGTTCGCCGTCCTGGGCACGCCACCCTATCCCGCGACGCAGCTGCCAGAGTACTTCATCTCCCGATTCCGCCCCGTGGAGCGACTCAGCGAGGTTGTTTCGTTCGGGCGGGTGGTCGCGCAGATCGCGAGCGAACACCCGTCGAACGAAGAAGCCCAGGCCCTCGCCTGTCGCCTCGGCGCGAAGTTCTTCGTGCAGGGAAGCGTCGCCTACGTCGGGCCGACGGTCACGCTCCAGGCGACGCTGTACGAGGGCGGCCGGGCCCGGCGCACCGCGAAGGCGGAGGGACGAGTCGGCGCCGAGGAATCGGAGGTGATGGACCGGGTGTGGGCCGGGCTGTACCCCGAGTTTACGCCTGGCCCGGACGCTACCCTTCCGAACGGCGGACCCGAAGCGCTGGCCGCGTATTTGAACGCCGAAGCGGCATTTCGGCGCGGTGATTACCGCACCGCACGCGACGAGTACACCCGTGTCATTCACGCGGACACCGGATTCGCGATCGGGCGGCTGCGGCTGGCGCTGGTCGCCGCGCAGGTGGACCCGACAGAACAAGGTTTCGGCGCTGCCCTGCGGGGGGCCCAGGTGCACCAGAGAGGACTCTCTCCGGCGGACAGCCTGCTGCTCGACGGGTTCACCCGGCTCCTCGCCGAAGGTGATGGGTTGGCAGCGCTCGATCGATTCAAGCGCGCCACCGAGGAAGCACCGAGCTACCCGCAGGCGTGGTACGTGCTCGGCGAGTTCTACTATCACTTCGCCGGCCTGTTCGACGAGACCGTCGGCGAGGCCGGAGTCGCGTTCAACCGCGTGCTCGATCTCGATCCGCGGTTCTCTCCGGCCATCGGACACCTGATCTCGCTGGCGCACCAGGCCGGCGATCGTCGCGAGACTGCCGACCTGATTCACCGCTACCTGCGCATCGACTCGACCTCGGTGGTCGCGGAGGCCATAGGGATCGCCGACACGCTCATCCTCGGCTCCGCCCCCGCCCAGCTCGCGCTGCTCCACAACGTGTGCCGACACAGCTTCTTGGCGCTGCAGTACCTCGCCTTCCAGGCGGCGGCATTCGGTACGCCGGTGCAGCGGACCGGACCGGCACGAGTGGTGCTGCGCTGCCTCGAGCAGCGCGCCGCCACGGACGCGGAGCGGGCTCGCATCCTCCGGATGGGCGTCGCTGCGGACGTGGCGGCGGGGTGGGCGGACAGCGCCCGCCTGCGCCTCGAGCGGGCGTCCGGAGGCTCGGCCGGACGGGAGCGAGACCTGTGGGTCCTGCTCGCACGCGCGACCGGGCTACCGGCGCTGGGCGACTGGCAGACCGCGGTGGAGCGCGTGCGACGCCGTCTCGGGGCCGCCGCCGACACCGACGCCGTCGCCCACTGGCTACTCGCACGCCTCGGGGTGGAACGCTCCCACCACGCCGCCGCGCTGGTCCGAATCGCTGGCGCGAAGCGGGGCCCCCTCCCGGCCAGCCTTGCTGCGGATCTTGACGCGCGCGATGCCCTGGCCCGCCGGGACACGACGCGCGCGCTGGCGCTGTGGGACGGCGCGACGCGACGCTATGCCGTTCTCAGCGCGCCGCTCGAGCTGGTCGCGTCGCTGTGGCCGCTGCGGCTCGACATGGCGCGCGTCGCGACGGTGCAGCGGGACAGCGCCATCGCGACGCGCGTCTGCAGATCATTCGAGACCCTGATCGGCTATGTCGATCAGGTCGTGCAACCCGAGGCCCAGCGACTGTGTCAGGCAACCCCGTGAGGTGAGAACGCGGGACGCCCGGAACCTGGTCAACGTGCGCACGCCGGCAGCTGATCAGGAAAGCTGGTGTCGAACCGATTGCGGCCCCAGCAGTCTCCTACACCCGAGCCGTCCCACAACAAGTCCACCGCGGGGAGGAACGGGATCGGCGACGCGGTTGGCGCGCCAGGACGACGATGCCCATGCCGCCGCTCCCCAGCTCGCGCAGCACCTCGTAGCCCTTCGACGCCAGAGCGGCACGCACCCGCTCGAGGAAGGCGGACATGAAATGACCCGAAGAACATCCCGGCGGCCGCCTCGAAAGTCAAACGGCCCCGGGAGTCCCGGGGCCGTTTCACTGCAGCACGATCGTCGCGAGTTACTGCACCGTGATCGCGATGTGCATCCCGAGCGCGACGTGCGGCAGGCAATAGCCCTTGTAGACGCCGGCCGGCGCTCCGGTAAACGACACGTCGTACTTTTCGTTCGGTTGCGTCAGGAACGGCCCCATGAGGTCGCCCATCGCGTTGGGCATCCCCTTCTTCAAGACAGCGGCACCGCTCTTCGGGATCGAATCGCCGTAAAAGGCGACGTTGTGGGGACCGCCGGACACGTTGATGAACCGTACCGTGGTACCGGCTTTGATGCTGAGCTTGTTGGGCTCGAACGCGGCTACGCTGGTACCGTTACCGGTCATCTTCACTTCGACCACCGCGCCAGTGGGCTCGGCGGCGGGCGTAGCGGCCGGCACCGCGGCCGGCGTGGGTGTGGCAGCCTCGGCCTGGGACGCCGCCGACTTCTTGTCGCCGCCGCAGGCGACGATCGCGAACGCGGCAAGCGTGGTGAACTGGGTGAACCGCATTGCAGACTCCCTCCGGGACGAATGACGAAACAGCGCTTGTGAACGCGTTCACAATATATCCGCAGGCTCTCAAAACGGGAGCCCTCCAACCACGGGGCCGTTGCGTTTTTGCACCACCCCGACGACACTGATGCGCATGCCGGAGCTGTCCATTCCGCTCATCCCCGCAGCCGAACTCGCTCGCCGCCTCGATCAAGGCGAACACGTGCAGCTGCTCGATATCCGCTCGGCGGAGCGGGTCGCCCAGGGACGCGTTACCCTCGGCGCGACGCTCGATTTCCGCGCCCTCGCGGCATCGCAGCTGTACCAGCTCCCCACGCTTGAGTCGCTGGGGCTCGACCCCGCAGCTCCCATAGCCGTCATCTGCGGACACGGCAACTCGAGTACCAAGGCTACTCGCTTCCTGCGCGAGCGGGGGTTCGACGCATACTCGGTGGCGGGCGGGATGGCATCGTGGGAAACGGTCTATCTCCCGCGACGCCTGACTCCCACTCGCGCGCTCGAGCACGTGGTCCAAATCGATCGCGTCGGCAAAGGCGCGCTATCCTACGTGCTCGTGAGCGACGGGGACGCCGTCGTCGTCGACCCGGGCCGCCACCTGCAGCCGTACGAGAAGGTGCTCGAAGACCTCGGGGCCTCGGCCGCAGCGGTGATCGATACCCACATGCACGCCGACTATTTGAGCGGCGCCCGCGCCGCGGCCGCGCGCTGGCAGGTGCCGTACTTCGTGCACCCCGACGATGCGCGTTCGCCGTACGACGGCGCCGAGGGTCGATTCACTCACCAGGCGCTTACGCAGGGCGACACGATCGCGTTCGGGCGCGCGACGCTCGTCGCTGCTCACGTCCCGGGACACACGCTGGGCAGTACGGCGCTCGTCGCCGACGAGGCGCTGGCGCTGACGGGGGACTTTCTGTTCGTGAAGTCGGTGGGACGCCCCGACCTGGGCGGACAGCGCGACGCGTGGGCGGAGCAGTTGTGGAACAGCCTGGAACGCGTACGGCACGAGTGGGCGGGTGACCTGCTCATTTTACCGGCGCATTATGGGAGCGAGGCCGAGCGGCGCGCCGACCGCAGCGTCGCCGCGCGGTTCGACGTGGTCGCGGCGACGAACGAAGCGGTCGCCATCCAGGATCGGCGTGCCTTCCTCGCCTGGGTGACCCAGCACACCACAGCGCCGCCCCAGGCGTACCGCACCATCAAGCTTGCGAATCTCGGGCTCGTGGACGTGGCCGACGCGGACGCCGAGATCCTGGAGTTCGGACCGAACGTGTGCGCGATAGGATAGCCGCAAGCCGTAAGCCGCAAGGGGCGACGGGGCCTTGCGGCTTGCGCCATGCGGCTATGTTACCGGCGCTTGCAGCACCACGTACACCCAGTCCGTTCCCCCGAGCGTATGCATCCCGTACGGCACCCCCGCCGGAATGTGCACGAGATCGTTCGCCGAGACCTCGATCCGATCCCCGTCCAGCACCATCACGCCGCGGCCCGCGATCGTGAAGATGAGTAGCCCCGTCTCGTCCTCCGCCGAAACGGGCACGGCTGCCCCCGGTTCCATGACCGTGTGCTCGAAGCTCAGGCCATGCAGCATGCCCGGGAGATTGAGAACGGTGTGGCGACGCAGCTGGTCTGCGGTGCTGGGCAACTTCGCGAGGCGGCGATAGGTGTAGCGCGGCACTATTCCCCATCCTGTAGGGCGCTGCAGCCTTACGCGGAGGGCGCTGCGGCGCCCCCAAAATGGGCAAGCCGGGCCCCCTGTGCAAGCCACTGGGCGCCAAGCGTCTCTCTTGGCGTCTCTCACAGGATTCGTTGCCATGTTGTCCGCACGTCGCCTCTTCGGAGTCGTCTGCTCCGCAGTGCTGCCGATCGCTTCCGCGGCAGCGCAGGGCTGGATCGAGCCGACCCGGCCGGTCACCGTCCCCACCACCCCGCGCGGCGGGATCGAAAAGGTACGCAGCGCCGTCCAGGTCGCGGTCGTCGGACGCGTCGCGCGCGTCACGGTGGAGGAATGGTTCCGCAACACGGGCGCCCTGCTCGACGAGGGCAACTATCTCTATCCGCTGCCTGGGGAGGCGGTGTTCAGCGACTTCTCCCTCTGGCAAGGCGATCGCGAGCTCAGGGGCGAGCCGATGGATGCCGCACAGGCGCGCGCCATCTACGAGGAAATCGTGCGTCGCAAACGCGATCCCGCCCTGATCGAGCTCGCGGGACACGGACTGTTGCGGGCACGCGTGTTCCCCATCGGGCCGGGCGAGACCCGCAAGATCACGCTGCGCTACACCCAGATGCTCGATCGTGTGGGCGACGCCTGGCGGTTCCGGTACACCGCCGGGGCCGGGGCAGGTGCGGCGGCGTCTGCGAGCTTCCGGATGCAGGTGGACAGCGCCGCGCGATTCGGCGATCCCTACTCACCGACACATCGACTGAGCACGAGCCGCAGTGACAACCGCATCGAGCTCACGCTCGCCGATACCAACCCGCGCGGGGATCTCGAGCTGTTCCTGCCGCTCGCCCGCAACCTGGTGGGGATGTCGTTGATCACCAGCCAGCCGCTGGGGGAAGACGGGTTCTTCATGCTGCTGCTCGCGCCCGGCCGCGCCGAGACACCGGCCGTACGCCGCGATCTCGTCGCCGTGCTCGACGTGTCCGGGTCGATGTCGGGCGACAAGCTCGACCAGGCGAAGACGGCCCTGGTGCAGCTGCTCGGCACCCTGCGCTCAGGCGATCGGTTCCGGGTCGTCACGTTCGGAAGCGGCGTGCGCCGCTACGCCGCCGGGTGGACGGAGGTGTCGACGGACAACGTGCATGCCGCGCAGGATTGGGTCCGCCGTCTCGACACCGACGGCGGTACCAACATCGCGGGTGCCCTGACGGAGGCGTTCGCCGAGCCGCCGGCCGATGGTGGGCTGGGCGTGGTCGTGTTCCTGACGGACGGGATGGCGACGGTGGGCGAGACGAATCCTGAGCGCATCGCCGACCAGGCCGAGCGGGGCCGCGGGCCGTTCCGCGTCTTTGCGTTCGGGATCGGGTATGACGTCAACACGTACCTGCTGGACCGGCTGACCGAGCGAGCCCGCGGCGTGACCGAGTACATCCGGCCGGGCGGCGACATCGAGCAGGCGGTGGGGTCGCTCGCGGCCAAAGTCGCGTCCCCAGTACTCACGGACCTGGCCTTGCGGGCGGACGGCGTCGAGCTGTACGACCTCCAGCCGCAGAGTCTGCCGGATCTGTTCGGGGGAGACGAGCTGGTGGTGTTCGGCCGGTATCGGGGAGCAGGGAGCGGGGAGCGGCTCGTGACGGTGACGGGACGAAGAAACGGGCGCGAAGAGCGCTTCTCGACCAGTGCGCGGTTCGGGAGTGAGCAACCCGGCGCGGACTACATTCAGCAGTTGTGGGCGGCGCGCAAGGCGGGCGCGCTCTCGAGCGAGATCCGACTGCACGGTCCGAATCCGGAGATCGTGAATGAGCTGAAGCGGCTCGCGTTGCGCTACGGCATTCTGACCGAGTACACATCCTACCTGGTGCAGGAGCCGAACGTCGTGGCACGGCCGATGCCGTTGCAGCCGCCCGCGCCCGAGGCGCAGGCGGGGGCGGGCGCCGTGGAACGATCCGAAGCCGCGCGCAAGCTCGCCCGTTCGGCGAACCTCGACGCAATCGCGTTGCATGGCTACTCGCGAGCGGCCGATTCGCTCGCGGCAGCACGCGGCGAGCGGGCCGATCGCTCCCGGCGGGTCGGTGGGAGGGTCTTCGTGTGGCGCGACAGCACCTGGACCGACATCGCGCACGGCGACTCGCTGCGCGTGGTCAAGGTCGCGGCGTTCAGCGACGCCTACTTTGCGCTGCTCCGCGCCCTCCCCGAGCTGGTGCAGCCCGCCACGCTCGAGCCCGCGGTCCTGGTCGCCGGACGCCGCGCCAGCATCAAGATTGAATCCGGCGGTACGACGACGTGGACGGACGGTGAGCTGGCAGCGCTGGTTCGCGACTTTCGCCCGTGAGCAGTGTGAGCCCACAGGATCTGGCCGAGATCTACCGCACTACCTACCGCGCGCTCGTGCGGTTCCTGTACCGCAAGGTATGGGACGCCGAGCGCGCGGAAGACCTCGCTCAGGAGGCGTTCGCCCGAGCGCTGGTCCACAAACCGGAGAACGCGCGGGGGTGGCTCTTCATCGTGGCGGCGAACATGGCGCGGGACGATGCGCGGCGCGCGGCGCGGGAGCGACGGCACCTCACGCTCCTTACCGCCGAGCCGCAGGAGAGCACGCTCGCGTCCGATGAGGCGGTGGAGATCGAGAGCGACCGCGTGCGCGTCCGGGCCGCGCTCGAGGAGCTCTCGCCGCGCGACCGGGAGGTGCTGCTGCTGTGGGACTCAGGACTATCGTATGACGAGATCGCTGCCCAGACAGGTTTGGCGCGCGGCGCGATCGGGACAACGCTAGCGCGGGCGCGGCGGCGGTTGGTGCAGGCCTACGAGGCGGGAAAGTCAGGTGAGCATGTCGCACGTGGATGACGGTACCCTACACGCGTATCTCGACGGCGAGCTCTCGCCGCCGGAGGCCCGGGGCGTCGAAGCACACCTGGCCCAGTGCCCCGCCTGCCGCGGCCGGCTCGACGAAGAGCGCGCGCTGATCACCCGCGCCGGCGAGCTGCTCGCGCTGGCGACACCGCCGGACCGTGAGCTCCCGCCGTTTCGCGCGGGCGACGTGAAACCGGCCACTCGACTGTGGTGGAGGGTGCGGCTACCGCTCGCGTGGGCGGCGACCGTCGTACTGGCACTCGGTATCGGGACTTACCTGGGCAGTGGCGTCGAACAGCGGGAAAAGGCATCCGACGCTGAACGGGCGGAGCGACCCGCCCTCGAGGCGCCGGCCATCTCCGAGCGCGCACGGCGCGAATCCCTTAACACAGTGCGCGACGCCGCCCGCACAGCGCCAGCGGCGCAGCGGACCGCGCCTGCCCAGGATGCGCTCGCCCGGGCCGAGCGCATTGAACGGAAGCGCGGAGCACACGTCGCGGTCCCGACGGAGTCGGTCTCGGCGCAGAGCGCGGCAACCCCAGCCCCCGCCCCGGTCCCGGCCCCGGCCCCGGCCCCGCAGGCGGGTATCGTGGTGCTCGACGGTGCGCTCTACTCGCCGGTGGGAGCTTCCATCAGCACCGACAGCGCACGGCGCCTGCTCGGCGGGGATCCTCTCGCCGTCCCGGGTGCGGAGATCCGGGGGATCTACGCGGCGCGCGAGGCGGGCTACTCAGCCGTGGTGATCGTGCAGCAAGCGCTCGATTCCGGCACGGCAATCGCGGTGGTGAACAAGCGCCAATCTCCCATCGCCCTCGACGAGGTTCCGGTCACCGCGGCGCGAGGGGCGCGGGCTGACACGATGAGCCCGACGGACCACGCGCAGGTGGAAGAGCGAGCCGCAAAGGCGGCTGCTCGACTCAGTTACGCTGAGAAACAGAAGCAGGAGACACCGAACCGGTTGGTGCGACGGCTCGGCAACCTCGAAGTTCGAATCTCGGGCCCGCTGTCGACCGACTCCCTGCAGAAGCTCCTGCAGCTCGCCCGCCCCGTCGAGCCTTAGGGTGATACGGTGATGGTGCCCGTCATGTTGTACGCCGGTGGTGGATGGATACTGCAGTGGAAGGCGTAGGACCCCGCCGTGGGGAAGGTCACGACCACGGTGCTGGCGTTCGACAGGCTACCGCCGGTGAACCTCGCGTCGTCCGATGTGACGGTGTGCGCGATCCCGCTGTTGTTCACCCAACAGACCGACTGCCCCGCCGTGATCGTCGCGGTGCTCGGGCTGA
>Ga0075426_10002171_pt1 | contig 14071 bp, 12 predicted proteins | sample SoiMethybrSBSTD5_FD_75304 | JGI IMG/M metagenome (GOLD analysis project Ga0075426, IMG submission 75304) | Bulk soil microbial communities from a Populus tree surrounding site in Tennessee, USA - Soil MetaG P. TD hybrid SBSTD5 | ecosystem: Environmental > Terrestrial > Soil > Tree plantation... | reverse complement strand
TCGAGCTCACGCAGCACACGCAGGTGGTTGCGGCCCATCGTGCCAAGGCCGACCAGCCCGACGCGGGTCGTCACAAACTCGCCACCGCCAGTCGCACTGAGTCGATGATTCGATGCAGCTCGGCCTCGCCCAGCCCGGTGTGCACGGGCAGCGACAGCACCTGGCCCGCCAGCCGCTCGGACACTGGAAGCGAAACGTCGCCGTAGCCGAGGACCCTGTACGCAGGCTGGCGATGGACCGGAATCGGGTAGTGGACGGCTGTCCCGACGCCCAGGTCGCGCAGCTTTTTCTGCAGCTCGTCGCGCTTCCTCTCGACGACGACCGTGTACTGGTGATAGACGTGGCCGAAGCCTTGCCTCTCGATCGGGAGCCGCAGTCCGGGCACATCTCTCAGATCGTTCGTCAACACCGAAGCGTTGGCCCTCCTCGTGGCGTTGAAACCGTCGAGCTTGTGCAGCTGGGCCAGGCCGATCGCCGCGGCGATCTCGGTCATGCGGAAGTTGTAGCCGACGATGTCGTGCACGTAGCGGGTGTCCGCGCCGTGCTGGCGCAGCAGCCGGATGCGGCGCGCCACCTCGGGATCGGCTGTGCTCACCATCCCGCCCTCGCCGGTCGTCATGTTCTTGGTCGGATAGAAGGAGAACGTCGCATCGGCACCGAGCGCGCCGGTCTTCACGCCATCGACGGTGGCCCCGTGCGCCTGGCACGCATCCTCCAGGAAGAGGATGCCGTGGCGCTCCGCGATCGCTTTGAGTTCGCCGACGTCCGCGGGATGGCCGTAGAGGTCGACGCCGAGGATCGCCTTTGTCATGGGCGTGATCGCGGCTTCGATTCGCCCGGGATCTAAGTTGAACGTTTCGCTTTCGACGTCCACGAATACGGGACGAGCGCCCGTATAGAGGATCGCGTTGGCCGAAGCGATGAAAGTAAATGGCGTGGTGATGACCTCGTCGCCGCGGCCGATGCCGTGGGCGAGCATCAGCAGGTGGAGGGCCGCCGTGCCGGAGTTGACAGCAACCGCAAACGGCACGCCGCACCAGCGCGCAAACTCACGCTCGAACTCCTCGACGACAGGCCCCTGGGCGAGCTGACCGCTATCGAGCACCGCGAGCACCGCGTTCCGTTCCTCGTCGCCGATCTGCGGCGCCGCGATCGGGATCATTTTCAGCGTGTCCAACGCGTCCTTCATGTTATGCGAGGTCGCGTCGGGCTCCGCGTTGCTGAAATACTGGAGAACGTGGAAGCCGCCGCGGTGAAGTCGATCGCGGAACCACGCCGCAGGGGCGGTCAGGCACGCGAATTTCTGGCGGTCGGCGCTCTCGTGGCGGTCGCATGGCTGCCGGTCCTCGTCGGTGTCACCACGCGCGCGCTCGCCGGCTGGGCCGCCGCGGCGGTCCTCGCGTTCGCAGTCGAGCGGGCGATCGTGCGATTCCCGCCGAGAGTCCTCGTCGCCGCGCTCCTCGCATCGGGCGCGTTCGTGCCGAGCGGCCTCGTGACCGACTCGACCCATTACCTGCCGGTGGCTGTCACCGCCGGCGCGCTGTCGATCCGCTTCGTCCGGAACGCCTGGCGGTCGAAGCACCTCGAGCGGCCGGCGGCCGAGCCGGTGGCAGTTGCCGTCGGCGTGTATCTCTTGTGGGCCCTGGTTCCCACGGCGTTCTCGATCGACCACCGCGTCAGCCTCGCGTACTGGGTCGGCATGTTCGCGGTGTGCGCCCTCGTCTTCTGGGTCAGCCCGCTCGTTATCCCACGACGCGAAGACCGCGAATTCATGCTCGCGGTGCTCGGCGGTCTTGGCGTGATCGTCGCGGCGACCGTATACGTCCTCTCACCGCTGGGCGCGATCAGCATCTTCGGCCGCCGAGTCAGCGACTACCAGCTGATCGACCTCACGGTTGGGGGTCACGGGACCGGCATCCATTTCGGCAAGTCGGCTGGTCTCTTTCTCGCCCCACTCGAGCCGAGCCTGCTGATGGTGGTGGCCATGCTGGCGCTGCTCGGGTGGGCCTCCATGCGCACCGGCCGCTGGTTGTGGGCGGGCCGCGCCGCGATCGTCTTCCTCGTCCCCGCGATTCTCCTCACGCTCGACCGATCAGCCTGGATTTCGGCGAGCATCGCGACCGGCGTTTTCGCGGTTCTGCCTGCAGCGCGCCGGTCGGCGGCCGTCACCGCGGGCGTCCTGTGCCTCGTCTTCACGCTGTCCTTCTTCGGCGTGGTCGCCAACCTCGTGGGCGCGAACGCGATCGCGACCGCCTGCCCAACCGGTTGCACGCAGCCCGCCGCCGGAAGCGACGAGGCGCCGCTGCGCGGAGGCACGGGCCTCAGCGGGCGCGAATTCCTGTGGAGCGCGTCGGTGCACGCGATCACGCACCGGCCGATCACCGGTTATGGACCCGGCACCAACGTGCCGGCCATCGACGCGTACCTGACTGGCGAAGGGCTGCGCTTCAAAGGCCTCACGTCGCACGACACCTGGCTGCGCGCCGCGGTGGAGCTGGGCGTACCGGGCCTCCTCTTCTTGCTGGTGGTCTTGTTGTCGGCGGCGTGGGTTTTCTTGCGCGCGCCACGCGACCCCCGGCCGCCGACCGAACGGCGTACCGGAATCCCAGACCCGACCAGGGTGACGTTTGCCGTCTCTCTGCTCGGCCTGCTGGGCGCGATGACGTTCGAGAGCTTCTTCCTCGGCGGCGTGAACTTCAGCAACCTGTATCTCGGGATCGCGCTGGCGATGATGGTGCCGCCGATGACGTTCGACCATTTCATCGCCACGCTGTCACGTCGCGCGCCGCAACCGAAACCGCACTAGCCGAGTCACGTCGCGCACATCCGACATGGTCGGAACGAGCAGGTCGCGCACGCTGAGGTCCGAGTGGCGCACGACCCAGATGAAGTTGACCGTCATGGTGGTGGTGTAAGCAACCGATGACGCGATCGCCGCGCCGGCAAATCCATACCTCGGTATGAGCACGACGTCGAGGACCAGGGTCACCACCAGCCCCGCCACTGCGGCCGCCAGGTCGACCCTCAAGCGGTTCTTGCCGAGCAGGTAGCTCGACAGAACGCGCGCCACGCTCAGCGTGATGATTCCGGGCAGCAGAAGCCAGATCGCGATCACGCTCGGACTGAACGCGCTGCCGAAAAGCACGCGCACGACGATCGGCGCGGTGATGGCCAGCGCGAGCGAGGCGGCTGCGCTGGTCCACAGGACGACGCGGCTCACGCGTCCCGTGGTGATCTCCGGCGCGGCCCCTTCCGCGCCGGCAACTCTCGGCGCAAGGACCGTCGACGCTGCCGTCGAGATGTACCAGATGGTCTCCGCCAGGGTGACGGCGACCGCGTAGAAACCGACCTGCGTGGCGTTCGTGAAGATGTTCACGAGGAAGGTGCTGAGCCGCAGGTTCAGATAATTCGTCATGAAGCTCAGGTAGCCGACAATCCCGAAGCGAAGGAGCGCTCTCAACACGGTGAGGTCCAGACGCACGTTGAGCCGCCCCGACCGGCTGAGCAGGTAGAGGCCGGCCGCAGTCGTCGGCACCCAGCTCAGCGACCACGCCGTCACCGCCAACGTCACGTTTCCCTTCGCCACGACGAGCGGCGCCAGGAGCACGACGAGCGCGACCGCGTTGACCACGTAGATCGCATTGAATCCCACGAAGTTCTCGAGGCCCTGCTCGAACGAGAGCGAGTAGTAGAAGAAAAGCGCGAGCGGGATCGACGCTCCGGCGATAAGGACCAGGCTTAGCGGTACGCCCGGCAGGATCGCGCCGCCGGCGGCCGCGGCGATAGCGAGCAGCCCGAGGGTGGCAGCCCCGCCGAGGATGAACGAAAGCGAAACGACCTGGCCGATGAGCTGGTCTCGGGTGTAGATCCGCTTCGCGAGGAAGTAAACCAGCGCCTGGCTGATGCCGAGGTTGGCGACGAGCGCGACGGCCGACGGCGCCACCAGGGCCAGCGCGTACAGGCCGCGACCCTGCGGCGCCAGCGTCCGCGCCAGGATCACGTTCGAGACGATCGCGAGGCCGAAGATCACGCCCCGGCTCGCCAGCGTCATCGTGCCGGAGCGCACGAGCGGCGTCTGGGCCTGCGGAACTCGAGGCTCCTCCGTGCCCGCGTTCATGGATTCGGGAACACTAGCGGCATGAAGCGCGTTTTTGACGTGGCCGTCGCGTCGGCCGGCCTTGTCCTCGCCTCCCCGCTACTGCTGGTCGCGACGATCGCCATCAAGGCCGGCTCGCCTGGTCCCGCGGTCTACCGCGGCGTACGCGTGGGACGCGGCGGCCGCACGTTCCACATCCTCAAGCTGAGGACGATGCGCGCGGGAGCCGATACCCGAGGTCCGGCGCTGACGCACGCCGCCGACCCGCGGGTGACCGGCGTCGGCCGCTTCCTCCGCCGCACCAAGTTCGACGAGGTCCCCCAGCTGCTCAACGTGATCCGCGGCGACATGAGCCTGGTCGGGCCGCGCCCGGAACACCCCGACTTCGTCGAGCACTACACGGAGGAGCAGCGGCGGGTCCTCGCGGTGCGACCGGGGATCACCGGTCCCAGCTCGCTGGCCTTCATGCGAGAAGAGGAGATGCTGACTGGCGCCGATCCGGTGGCGCAGTACGTCAAATCGATCATGCCGAAGAAGCTGGAGATCGACCTCGATTACATCCGCACCGCGACATTTGGGGGCGACCTGAAGATCCTCGGCCTGACGGTGCTGCGAGTGCTCGGGCTGTCTAGGCGCGATTGGCGCGCGCGATCTCAGTAACCGCTTCGATCACGTCGGCGATGTCTTCGTCGGTGTGCGCGGGACTCAACGGCAGGGAAAGCATGCGCTCGAAGTTGGACTGCGCCACCGGGAAATCGCGTGGCTGGAGGCCGTATTTGTCCCGGTAGTAAGGGTGGAGGTGCACGGGGATGAAGTGGACGCTCGCGCCGATCCGGCGCTTGCGCAGCTCTTCGATGAACTCGTCGCGGCCGATCCTCAAACGCGCTGGTCGCAGCCGCAGCAGGTAGATCTGCCAGGCGCTCTCCATCCCGGGACGCACGGTGGGCGTCTCGAGCTCCTCGAGGTGCCCCAGGGCTTCGTCGTACTGGGCCACGATCGCCCGGCGCCGTCTCTGCATGGCGTCCAGCCGCTTCAGCTGGTGTAGACCGATCGCAGCCTGGATGTCGGGCATGTTGTATTTGAAGCCAGGCGCCACCACCTCGTAGCGCCACGAGCCCTCCGACGTGTATCGCTTGAACGCGTCACGGCTCATGCCGTGCAGCGACCAGATGCGCGACTCGTCGATGAGATCCGGCGGTCCGGTGAGCATGCCTCCCTCGCCTGTCGTCAGGTTCTTTGTGGCGTAGAAGGAGAACGCGACGAGGTTCGGTGGCTCGAATCCGTTCTTCGGCGTTCCGATCATCCGGCCGTCGGCACGCGACGGCAACGCGTGCGCCGCATCCTCGACGACGGCCAGTCCGTGCCGCTGGGCGATGTCGTAGATCGCGTCCATTGCGGCGGGATGCCCGTACAGATGCACGGGCAGGATCGCCTTGACACCGGCCGTATTCTTGACCGCTGCCTCGACGCGATCGGGGTCGATGTTCAGCGTGTCAGGTTCGACGTCGACGAGCACGGGCCGCGCGCGCTGGTGCTCGATGACGTGGATGGTCGAGCAGAACGTCATCGTGGTGCTGACGACGGCGTCCCCTTCGCCGACGCCCAGCGCCGCAAGCGCGACGTGCATCGCCGAGGTGGCCGAGTTCAGGCCCAGCGCGGCTGGAGCGCCGACGAAATCTGCGAATTCCGCCTCGAACTGCTGCGTCTTTGGACCGGTCGTGAGCCAGCCGCTGCGCAGCGTCTGCACAACCTCGTCGATCTCCTCCTCTCCGATGAGCGGAGGCGCGAACGGCAGGAACTCCGCGCGCATCAGCCGGGCTTTACGAGCAGTCCGAGCAGGTGGCTGCGCAGCGGCGGCACGAACACCAGCGGGCGATACGCGATCCCGGTCATGGGGCCGAGGCGGCGCGCAACAGGAGGCAGGAGCGTGAGGCTCAGGAGCCGGACGTCGAGTCCTGGAAACAGCGCCCGCACCCTCGACGTGGGTACGCCCCGCACATTGGGGTTCGCCGGACTGTCGTATCGAAAGTCGTACCAGAGCAGCCCACCGCCCGGCTTCAACACGCGAACGATCTCCGCTGCAACTGCTTGGGCCATGGCCGGCTCGAGGATGGAGCTGAACATGGTGAACGTCATCACCAGATCGAAGGCGGCGTCGGGAAAGGGCAGGCGCTCCGCGTTGCCGGAGCGGAAGTCGATATTGGGAAACGATCGACGGGCAACCTCGACCCGCTCCGGCAGAAGGTCGATGCCAGAGAGGTTCGACTCCAATGCACCGAGCTCGCGCAACCAGGCCAGCTCGACGCCGTTGCCCGCTCCCACGTCGAGCACGCGCCGGTCGCCGAGCGGCAGCCATCCGCGCTTCTCGAGCAAGTGGCGGACGAGGCGCCGCCGCTCAGCGAGAATCGCCCGGTTGCCCAGGTTGGCGAGGTCCCATCGCACGCCGGCGCTTGGATCGCGCGACCTGTAGGCCTGTGCGATGCGGTCGGCTTCTGTCACAGCCGCGCGCTTTCCTGGACGGGCAGCGAGTACGTGCGGCCGCAGGTCGCGCACGCATACGCACCACCGCTTCCTTCCTGATGGATCGCGTGCCCGCAATCGCAGGCGAACCCACGCAGTCGCGCTGGGTTGCCGGCCACGATGCCGCGCTCCGGCACGTCACGTGTGACGACAGCGCCCGATCCAACGATCGCCATCGTGCCGATGCGCACCCCCGGCAGGACGATCGCGCCGCCGCCGATGGTCGCCCCGTATCCGACCGATCCCGCGCTGACTTCCCAGTCCACATCAGACTTCAACGTCCCGTCGGGATTGATCGCCCGGGGATACTTGTCGTTCAGCAGCATGGCTCCAGGTCCGACAAACACACCACCCTCGAGAGTGAAACCGTGATAAACCAGCGCGCCGTTCTGCACCTTGCATCGGTCACCGATGTGGACATCCCTGTCCACGTAGGCACCCTTGCCTAGGATGCATTCGCGCCCGACGACTGCTCCTTCTCGAACCTGGGCCTCGTGCCAGATTCGAGTTCCATCACCGATGGTCGCACGCGGTGAAACGTCTGCCGTCGGGTGGATGAAGACCGAATCGCGGGACAACTGTTACCGGTGAAACATGCTACTTGAATCGATTCGCACCCGACCCTGCCCAGCTTGCTTCGTGTGCGGGTCGGGCGGAGATACCATCTATCGCGACCTCGACGACGTTCTGTTCGGCGCGCCCGGGAGTTGGTCGGTCAGCCGGTGCCGCAATGCGCGATGCGGCCTGCTGTGGCTCGATCCCCAGCCCGTCGAGGAGGACCTCGGCCGCGCGTACGCCAACTACTACACGCACACGTCGCAGGGCGGGGGATCGAGCCTTCCGCGAAGGGCCTTCAGGCAGGTCAAGGCGGCCGTGTTGCGCGCGCGTCTGGGCTACCAGGGCGCGGCTCCCGGTTTCGCGTGGAGGCTGACGGCGCCACTCGGCCACCTGTACCCCGGTGGCGCCGAGGCGCTGGCCGCCACGGCCATGTTCGTCAGGGCGCCAGGACGCGAGTCGTCACTGCTCGACGTCGGGTGCGGGGCGGGCGACTTCATGGCCGCGATGCGCGGCCTCGGCTGGCAGGTGACAGGAGTGGAGACCGACCCTCGCGCTGTGGAGCGCGCCCGGGGGCGCGGCCTTGACGCCCGCCACACCGGCCTCGAGCAGGCCGGCTTCGATGACGCCTCGTTCGACACGGTCACCATGGCGCACGTCATCGAGCACGTGCACGACCCGGCGAGGCTGCTGGCCGAGTGCCGGCGCATCCTCAAGCCAGGCGGAACGCTCGTGATCCTGACCCCCAACAGCGCGAGCTGGGACCACCGTCACTTCGGCCGCGACTGGCGAGGTCTCGAGCCACCCAGGCACATACGGATCCACAACCGCTCCAACCTTCGACGCATGCTCGACACCGCCGGCCTAGAAGCCGTCCGCGTGGCGACCCTGGCCATCAACGCCAACGCGGTCTGGACCAGGAGCGCGGAAATCCGCCGAGCGCGCTCGGCCGGCGCTGCCCACGTCGCCGCGTCGCGCATGCCGCTGGGAGGCGTCGCGTCGCAGCTCGCGGAGCGCATGCGATTGAGGATCGACCCCGACGCCGGAGAAGACCTTCTCGCCATCGCGACGCGGGCCGCCTGAGCACCGTGCCATCGGTTTCGGTCGTCATCCTCAACTGGAACGGCGCGGCTGAGACGCTGCCGTGCCTCGACTCGCTGAGCGCTCAGACCTTTCGCGACTTCCGAGTGATGATCGTCGACAACGGATCGGCGGACGACTCGGTGGCAAGGATCGAGGAGTGGGCGCGCGCGCACCGAGGCTTGCCGCTCGACTTGATCAAAACAGGTGAGAATCTCGGTTTCGCCGGGGGATCCAATCGCGGCATCCGCCAGGCGCTCGAGGCCGGCGCGGACCTCGTGTTTCTGCTCAACAACGACACCCTCTTGCGGCCGGACGCGCTGCAGCTGCTCGTCGAATTTCTCGGTGCGCACCCCGACTACGTTGCCGTCACGGGACAGATTCGCTATGCGGACCGGCCCGTGATCTGGAACTGCGGCGGCGACCTCACCTGGTCAGGCAGCCGGAAATATCTGTATGGCGAGACGCCCGTGGAAGCGGTTCCGCAAATCGGATGGAGGCGCATTACGTTCATCACTGGCTGCGCCTCGCTCGTCCGCGCCTCGCTGTTCAAGAAGCATGGCCTCTACACGGAGCGTTTCTTCTTTGGAGAGGAGGACTACGAGTTCTCGCTGCGTCTCAAGCGGCTCGGGCTGCCGATCGCGGCCTCCCTCGACGCGGTGATCTGGCACAAGGTCGGCTCGTCGATCGACCGCGCCGCGCCCGCCACTCGCCTGGGTCGCTACTACCTCTATTACTTGAACCGATTCATCGACATGCGCGGCTACTGGCCGCGGCCCGTGTGGTGGCTCTGGCGGCTGGGCTCGATCGGTGTCATCGTGCCCAAGCTCAAGCGATCTCGCCACCTCAGCTGGCGGGCGCTGTGGGTCCTGTCCACCAGGTTGCTCCACGACTCCTCGCGGCTCGACGGCGTCAGCAAGGAGCGCTTCGAGGCGGCGATGCGGTCCGGCCCGGACTCGATCTAAGGCCGCTCCAGTTCGTCGGCCCGCGCCTTCGGGCTCGAGCGGCGCGGGCTCTCCGGTTCCTCGACCGGTTCTGCCGGCGCCTGGACCGCAGCCTTCAGCACCCGGACCAGCTCATCGGATTTGCCTTCGCGCGCGAGCGTTTCCATTCGCTCGACCGACCACGCCAGGTCGTCTTCCTTGGCGAGGCGAGGCGAGATCACCTCGCGGATCGCCGGATGGACGGTCGGCCTCCAGCCCTCGTCCGGGCCGAGGAGGTCTTCGGTCAGGCGCTCGCCTGGGCGAAGGCCGGTGAACTTGATCTGGATGTCGACGTCTGGCCGCAGGCCGCGTGCACGGATGAGCGCGTTCGCGAGGTCGAGGATGCGAATCGGCTCCCCCATGTCGAGCATGTACAGGTGCGACGACTTGCCGAGGGCGAGCGTGCTCAGGACGAGCGCAGCCGCCTCGCGGATCGTCATCATGAACCGCGTCATGTCGGGATGGGTGATCGTCACCGGCCCGCCCTGCTCGATCTGACGTTCGAACAGCGGGATCACGCTGCCGCGGCTGCCCACCACGTTGCCGAATCGCACCGCCCAGCACGTCATCGGGCCGCGATAGGCGAGCACGATCTGCTCGCACAGGCGCTTGGTGCAGCCCATGACCGAATGCTTTGACGCTGCCTTGTCAGTCGAGACGAGGATGAACTTCTGCACGCCGGCCGCGTCCGCACAGCGCAGCGTGTTCCAAGTCCCGATCACGTTCGTCAGCACCGCCTGAACGGGGTGCGCCTCGAGCATGGGCACGTGCTTGTAGGCAGCAACGTGAAACACGATCTCGGGTCGCTCGTCGGCGAAAACGTCGAGCAGGAACTGCCGGTCGACTATGGAGACGAGAGCCTCTCGCACGTCGACGGGCGCTATCGACCGCAGCTCTTCGGCCAGATCGAATAACCCGCTCTCGTTCGTGTCGACGAGGATCAGGCGGCGCGGGGACATGCCGGCCAGCAGGCCGGAGATCTCGGATCCGATCGAGCCCGCGGCTCCGGTGACGAGCACCGTGCGGTTGCGGACCTCGAGCGCGGCCTGCGCGAGGTCGATCTCACGCTGGTCGCGGCCGACCAGGTCGTCGGCGGAAAGTTGCCGCAGGCGCGAGCCCGTCGGTCGGGGAAACCATTCGTCCGCGGCCGGCACGACTAAGATGGGAGCTTGCGCGGCCAGGCACTGGGAGTAGAGCGCGCGCTCTTTCTGCCGGTCCGACGTCGAGGTCTGCACGAAGGCAACGCCCTGGGCCGCGGTCGCGCGGATCCACTGCCCGAGGTTGCTGGCGGAGCCCAGCACCGGGATGCCCATGAGCGTGCGCCCAACGTCGGGCGGACCGATCGTCACCACCGCCACCGGCACCCAGTCCGCGTTGAGATGCTGGACCAGCGCCTTGACCGTGGCGTAGCCCGTCGCGTCGGGTATGACCACGAGCAGCCGGTTGCCGGTCGGACGCGCCGAGGCAAGCAGGCGAGGCACGAGCCGCACGAGGCCGATGGCGATGACGACGGCGGGCGCGGCCAGCACCGGGGCGAGGACGCGGAAGGGCCGATAGCCGTCGGGGAACAGCAGGTTGATGATCGTGACCAGAAGCGAGGCTTCGACCACGGCGAGGCCGACCGCGACCGCGTCGCTGAGTCCGGCGACCGACCACACGCGTCGGTATAGGTGGAAGCGAGCCTCACCCGCGCCCATGGCGACGGCGACGATCACGAGCGACACCAGGGAGTACCAGGGCGGCGCGAAGGAGGCGCTCGGGTGGCCGTAGCCGCTGATGTCGACCGCCTTCACAATCACCCAGAAGACGAGGACCTCGACCACGAACATCGGTCCGTAGCGCAAGCTGGCCCGGCCCATACGTGCCGCGCGCCGGCTCACCACGTTCGACATGTCGGCGTCAGGGTACCGGAGGCGCACATATCTGGAACGACCTGCCGCGCCCGAGTCCGCGCATCACAACCGTATTCTGGTGCCGATGCACCGGACGGTCGCCGTGATTGGGCTCGGCAAGATCGGACTTCCTCTGGCGGCCCAGTTCGCCTCCCAGGGCTGGAGCGTGATCGGTTGCGACGTCCTGCCTGACGTCGTCGAGGCTGTCAACGCGGGACGCAGCCACGTGCACGAAGAGGCTGGGCTCGAGGACGCGGTGGCACAGGCGGTCGCGACGGGCTCGCTGAGTGCAACCCTCGACACGGCCGGCGCGGTGAAGTCGTCGAGCGTCGTCGTGCTGATCGTGCCTCTGCTGACCGACTCACAGCACAACATAGATTTCCGGAATCTCGAGTTGGCCGCACGCGACGTCGGCCGCGGATTGGGGCAAGGCACGTTGGTCATCTGCGAGACGACCGTGCCGGTCGGCACCACGCGCAACCGGCTGGCGCCGATCCTGGAGGAAGCGTCCGGCCTACGCGCTGGCGTGGACTTCTTCGTCGCGTTCAGCCCCGAGCGGCTTTACTCCGGCCGCATCTTTGCGGACCTGCGCAGATATCCGAAGATCGTCGGCGGCCTCGAGCCTGAAGGCACGCAGCGCGCAGTCGACTTCTACAAGTCGGTGCTCGACGCGGACGTGCGGGCGGTGAAGAACGCGGAGACCGCCGAGTTCGCCAAGCTCGCCGAGACCACGTACCGCGACGTCAACATCGCGCTGGCCAATGAACTCGCGCTGTACGGCGCCGCTCGCGACGTCGATGTGGCGGAGGCGTTCACGGCCGCCAACTCCCAGCCGTTCTCGCACCTGCACCGTCCGAGCATCGGCGTCGGCGGTCACTGCATCCCCGTGTATCCGCATTTCCTGCTCGCCGACGCCACGGACGGCGAGCTGGAGCTGCCTCGCGCCGGCCGAGCCGTCAACGATCACATGGTCGACGTGGCGATCACATCCCTGGAGAAAGTGTTGGGCACGCTGCGCGACCGGCGCATCCTCGTCCTTGGCGCCTCCTATCGCGAGGACGTGAAAGAGCTGGCGTTCTCGACGGCGATCCCACTCGTCCAGCGGTTGCGCGAGAAAGGCGCGGACGTGGACCTGTACGACCCCCTGTACCGCCCGGAAGAGCTGCAGAGCCTGGGTGCGAATGTGATCGACGTGGGGTCCAACTCGCATCTCGACGCGGACGCAGTTGTAGTCCAGGCGCTCCACACGTCGATGCGCGACCTGGACTGGTCCCGCCTTCGCGGCGTGAAGGCCGTGTTCGACGGCCGCGGCGCGCTGGACCGCTCGGTGACCGACCGTCTCGGCGCGGTCTACCTGGCCGTGGACGTGCCCGTCCCGAAGTAAGCACCCTCGAGGACGCGCAGGTGACGCTCGTAGCTGTGGTTGCGGCGCACCCACGCCCGTCCTTCCTCGCCCAGCCGCGCGAGCTCGCGCGGGTCGTCCCGCAGCCTGGCCACCGCGGCCACGATGTCGTCGGGCCCACCTACATCGATGACCGGCGGCTGATCCTCCTCGTACAGGGTCCGGTCGATGCCGGTGATGACCGGGCGCCGGGCGGCCATGGCCTCGATCTCCGAGAGGCTGAGTATGCCCTGGCGCATCTGCCCGACCACGACGTCGAACCGCTGCACGAAAGCGCCAATCTCGGCGTGCGGGACCAAGGGGGCGAAGTTCACCCATTTGCCGTAGCGCGCGATGTACTGATCCTTCAGTGGGCCCCAGTCCGGCGCGGTGACTTCAGCCAGCTCGCTGAGTCGCTCGGCCGCCGGAAAGATGCGATCCACTCCTTTCACCGGGTCGATGCGGCTGAAGATGAGAACGCGCGAGACGCGCGTAGGCGTGGAGGCGGCGGGCGCGATCGCGTCGACGTCGATTGGGTTGGGAAGGTAGTGGAGCTTGGATTCGAAGCCTCGCAGGTAATGACGCAGGTTGGGAGTGACGTAGAACACCGACTTCGCCCGTCGCAGCACGACCCTGGTGATGCGCCCGTAGACCGGATTGTTCATGTTCAGGTGCAGGTCCGAGCCATGCGCCTGGGCGAAGAACTCGCGGCCCGCCAGGATGCCCACGATCCCCTGGGCAAGCCAGTGGATGTGCACCACGTCGTACCGGCCCGACCGCAGCCTGCCGATGTCCGGCACGTAACCCGCCACGCGCACTGGCAGGGCGAACGCCTTCAGCGGCCAGCGCCAAGCCGCGCCCCACTCAGGCAAGGCGATCTGGTCGACCTGGTGGCCGGCGCGCCGCAAAATCTCCGCCTGGACCGCGGCCACGCCCGCGATGTCATGGACAAGCGCGATTCGTGCCACCCGTTCGCTAGCGCGTGATCTGGGACATGCGGTTGGCTCGCGTCATGCGGCGCAGCCCGAAGTCGATCAGTCCCTGGAGGAACCCGACGCCATAGCCAACGTGGTACGTGGCGAAGACGGCAGGCAGCAATGGCAGCAGGTCCCAACCTGAGCGCGCCGAGGTCGTGATGGAGGCGACGATCAGGACCGCGATGTAGCTCGCCGGCACCAGCGCTGCGAGCGATGCCAACCACAAGACGCGCGCGTGAGGGGCCACCACAGAAATCAGGACGGAAGCGGCAAGCACGACGATGGCGCCGGTCACCCCGAGGACGAACGCAGCGGGCACGTACTGTCGGAGCGCCGGCACCTGGCCGTGCTTCCGCAAGATGCGGACCTTCCAGTAGCCGTACTGCTGGTACTGGCGGAACAACGCACCCAGGGTCTCGCGTGGGGCGTACCACGAGCGCACCCTCGGCGACTGCCAGATCTTGCCGCCGGCCAGCTCGAGGCGGAAGTTCAGCTCGTCATCCTGGTCGCGCACCAGCTCTTCGTCGAACAGGCCGATGCGATTGAAGACGTCGCGACGGTAGAACCCGCCGAAGACGGTGCTTGCC
>Ga0075426_10002169_pt1 | contig 14074 bp, 10 predicted proteins | sample SoiMethybrSBSTD5_FD_75304 | JGI IMG/M metagenome (GOLD analysis project Ga0075426, IMG submission 75304) | Bulk soil microbial communities from a Populus tree surrounding site in Tennessee, USA - Soil MetaG P. TD hybrid SBSTD5 | ecosystem: Environmental > Terrestrial > Soil > Tree plantation... | reverse complement strand
CCCGTGAAGATTAAGTCCGGAAACAATAACAGTTCAGAAGCCGGCACTGCGCGTGCCCGTCTGCCCGTGATTGCCGTCCAGCTTGCAGCGGCCGCGAGGGCGACGTAGTAGCTTGAGCCGCATCCCACAAACAGCAACTCGGAGCATTTTCCAAAGCTCTTCTCGATTTCCCCAATGACGTCTGCGTTCTGCAAGAGTTTCAGCAAATCGCGCCAGCACTGGGGCTGAGAAAGGATTTCCGCGAGCGAGTACGCGCCCATAGCGGAAATTTGCCGCGAGCCCCCGTTATTCCTATTCGGGTCAGACAAGGGTCACCTCAATACCGGCATTCATCAGCACTTCGATATCTGATTTTGGCGCACCACGGTCAGTAATCACGTGATGCAATCCACTGGGCGGCAAAATCTGCGACAAGCTGCGGCGGCCAAACTTGCTGGCATCACAAACCGCCACCACCTTTTTTGAAATCTCAACCATGATGCGGTTGACTTTTGCTTCCAGCAGATTCGGCGTACTTAAACCGTAATGAACATCGAAGCCATCCACGCCCAGGAATAAAATGTCGGCATTCAACCGCCGCAACATGTCTTCAGCGATGGGGCCGACCAGAGAGAAAGAGTTCCTTCGCAAAGTGCCGCCCGTCAGAATTACCTCTACGTCGGCGCCGGCGAGTTCCGATGCAATGCTCACGGCGTTGGTCACGACGGTCAGGTTATGAAATCCACGCAGCGCACGCGCGATGGCGGTAGTTGTGGTGCCGGAATCCAGAATGACGACCTGTCCTTCTTGCACCATCGCAGCCGCCGCTTCGGCGATGCGAATCTTTTCGCGGCGATGAAGCTTTTCTTTCTCGCTCAGGGTCGGATCCAGCAAGACACCCTCGCGTGAAGGCAATGCTCCTCCGTGCGTCCGGTGTAATAACCCGTGCGCGTGCAGAATTTCCAGGTCTTTGCGAATCGTAACTTGCGAGGTTTCGAATTGCCGGGCGAGATCGCCTACCAACACGCGCCCATCCCGGCTTAGGGAGTCCAAAATGGCGCGCCTACGTTCCTCGTTGAGCAAAACTGTGGTGCTCATAGGTTTTTCTTTGTATTTCTTTTTATAACGTTTTGTTTCGTTTGTACAGGAGGGCAGCAGCCTAAAGAAAAGAGTCTGACGGCGGCAGCCTACGTTAGGTCGTCAATCATGCCCGGCGGCCTGGAAGCCCTTTGCGTTGGTGCGGAGACGGTATACGGAGGTGGTCGCGGTTATGTAAAGAGTCCGAAGATCGGGCTCACCCCAGGTGAGATTCGCGGGCTGCTCCGGCATTGCAATGGTGCCCAGATGAACGCCCTGGGGCGACCATATCCAAATCCCTTTAGGGCCGGTAACGAAAAGATTTCCGCTCTCATCAACCTTGATCCCATCGGGCACGCCTTCGCCCTTTCCTCCCGGTTCTTCGCCAAAGATGTGGCCGTTACTTAGCGTAGCGTTAGCAGCGAAATCGTATACGCGGATATTTTTTTGCGCGCTGTCATCCACATAGAAGCGCTTGCCGTCAGGGGAGAATGCCAAACCATTCGGTTGCGTCAGATCTTTTGTCAGCAGCCGCACGCTGCCGGAGGGGTCGAGGCGATACACGCCTTGAAATGGGATCTCCTGTTTCTGACCTTCAGGCAGGTCAAGAGTTGGATCGGTGAAGTACAGCGCTCCGTCTGGCCCGGTGACCACGTCATTAGGGCTATTAAATTTCTTGCCTTCGAAATTGTCGGCGAGAATTTTGTATTTCCCATCTTTCGATACCCCGATAATGGCCCGCAGTACGCTCGCGCAATCGATCAGTCGCCCATGCTGATCGTATGTGCTACCGTCGGGGTCGCCGAGCGAGATGACTTCTTCTTTCCTTCCGGCACTCACGTAAACACGGAAAATTTTGTTGAGCGTCTCATCGCTGACATACAGAAAACCCGAGCGGTCCCAGACCGGACCTTCGGTGAACCCGAATCCAGTGGCGACGGTTTCGAGCTTTGCGTCGTGAGGAATCAAGTCCCAAAACTTCGGTGATTGCGCCTGCAGTTCGAAATGACGCTTCGAGTCTTGAGCGCAGGTCGAAACTGATGACAGAAGCGCCAGGAACACCGCAGCTGTGGACCAGGAAAGCGTCCTGCCCAACCTCAAGTGCAACTGGACACTGCACGAACTACTGTTCATCGTCTTCCTTTTTCTCAGGGGCCTTTACACCACCGCCTGCGTCGTGCAAAAAACTCACAAGATCGTCGAGTTCACCCGGAGTAAGTTTCAAGCCGTAATCAGACGGCATCAGCGACGCAGGTTCGCGCTCAATGTGCTTCAGCCCCGCCTTGGAGAAGAAATGGAAGCTGCCGTCCAAGGATTGTAATTGCAGCGAAAAATTATCCTCGTTGCGGACGATGCCTCGATATTTCTGTCCGTCAGCGCCGGCTAGTGTTGCAACCTCAAACTTTGAGTCGCGGGCCGTCCGATCGATGATCGCCGCTTTCATGCGCTCAGCGGGATGGGTTTGCGCGTACGCAGTCAGATCGGGTCCAATGAACCCACCCCTGGCGCCCAGGGCATGGCAGGATGAGCAACCAGCGGTTCCAAAGAAAAGCTGCCTGCCGCGTTTGGGATCGCCCGGCACCGATGTCGCAGTGGTTTTTCCTTGAAGGTCCCTGACGTATGCAACGACAGCTTTGAGTCGCGCCTCACCCAACGAGCTGAACCCTGGCATGCCGGTGCCGGGAACGCCCTGGGAAACAATGCGCAGGATGTCGGCTGAAGAGAGCCGCTGGATCCTGTCGCTGGCCGCAATATTCGGCGCTCGTTGCGTGCCGGATCCGTCCAGACCGTGGCAAGCCGCACAGTTTGTAGCGAAGATTTGACGGCCTTCTGAAGCCTTGTCTGCGACGCTTTCTGACTGCGGCCGGGAGTTTTGTGCGTGCGAGTGCAGCACTGCGGCAGCGAGCATGATGATCAACAACCCAAAATTAAAGATGCGCATGTGACCCACAGGAAAATGCCGAACCTTACTCCGCAATCGCGACACCAGCAGAGACAAGTATCGAATTTACAGAATCCAAGGAGAATTCGCCAAGGCTTTTCCGCATTGCCTTCGACCTGCGCCTTCACATGCCACGTTTACATGGGCCATGGACCCGTGCTAGATTCCGCAAACACATCATGGAGGCCAGAATGATGGAGGCCAGAATGCTCAACTGGAGTGGGGCGAAGACTGCCCCGAAACTTTTTACGCTCGCCGTTGTGTTTTGCATTTGCGCTGGGGCTTGGGTGGTAGCTTCTCCGGCGCACGCCTCGGGTGATGCGCTCCTCGATGGATTTCGTCACGCCGAAGTAGCCTCAGTTTCCGATGCGCTCGAACAGCTCACGGGAAAGAGGATGTATATGAGTCACCGCATGCAACCCATATTCACAACCAAGTTCGCCGGATATGCGGTCACCGTCCAGCTCAAGAAGGACGAAGGAAACAACGATCCCGCAGCGCTGAATGGCATGTTGGCGGCAATCGATAATGGTCCCGCCGACTCAGTTTACGTGATGTCGGTAGAGAATGGCGCAGACATCGCCGGCATGGGAGGACTGATGGGCACGGCCATGATGTCGCGCGATTATGCAGGCGCGGTGATTGATGGCGGCGTGCGCGATGTTGCATACCTGCGGAAGATTGGCTTTCCCGTCTATGCAACCGGGATAGTGCCGTCGACCTCAGTCCATCACTATCGATTCGATACCTCGCAAAAAGCTGTGGTGTGCGATGGTGTAACCGTGAATGCCGGCGACATCGTGACCGCCGACAGTGATGGAGTGGTGGTTGTCCCGCGCGAGAAAGCCGCCGAGGTCCTGGCTTTGGCGCAGCAAATGGATTTCAAAGAGCACTCGATGTATGCCTACATCGAGAAGCTCAAATCCATTCAGCAGGCGGTGAAGCAGTTTGGCAGGCTGTAGGCGCAAGCCTCCACCAATGCGGCGAACGACCCCATTCATCGGGAGAGGGCGTAAGTTGATTCGATTCTCGAATCTATTGTGCGCGGCGTGTATCGTCTTGGCGATGAATTCATCTGCCGCAAATGTCGCGCCTTCGCATGCTGAAATCAACGTAGTTGCAGCTGACCTGGCTGTGCGGCAGCCAGCGGCAGACTGGCTCTCGTATAACGGCGATTATTCCGGTCGTCGCTACAGCGCGTTGGCGCAAATTACCGCTGCGAACGTGAATCAACTCCGCGCCAACTGGGTTTTTCATTCGCGGAACTCGGACCGTCTAGAAGTGACGCCTGTCGTAGTGGACGGATTGATGCTGGTGACCTCTGCGAACGATACATTCGCGCTGGATGCGCAATCCGGCCGCCCGGTGTGGCACCAGTCGCGTCCCCTTACAGAAGGATTGATCGACGATGCTTCGCGCCATCTGAGCCGCGGGGTAGGGGTTTGGCACAATCGCCTCTATCGCGAAACTGATAACGCCCATCTGCTCTGTCTTGATCTCCGCTCAGGAAGTCTGATCTGGGATGTAGCCTATGCCGACTGGAACAGCAATTACGGCGCGACCAGCGCGCCTTTGGTGGTCAAAGACAAGATCATTGTCGGGACATCCGGCGGGGATGATGGAGTCCGCGGCTTCGTTGCTGCTTACGACGCCGAGACCGGCAAGCTGGCATGGCGTTTCTGGACGATTCCCGCTCCCGGCGAATTTGGCTCCGAAAGCTGGCCGGGAGATCTCTATCAACACGGCGGTGGCACCACCTGGATGCCAGGGACGTATGATCCTGAACTGAATACGTTGTTCTGGGGCACGAGCAATCCTTCTCCGGATTTCGAGGGCAGCGTGCGTCCGGGAGATGATCTGTACACCGACTGCCTGCTGGCGCTTGATGCGGATAGCGGAAAGCTGAAGTGGTATTTTCAATTCACCCCGCACGATTTGTACGACTACGATGCCACGGAAACACCGGTGCTTCTCGACACCACTTTCAAAGGGCAGTCGCGCAAACTTCTGGTCGAAGCCAACCGCAATGGGTTCGTTTACACGCTGGATCGCAGCACCGGAGAGTATCTTTCAGCCGTGCGGTTTGTGGAGAAACTGAATTGGGCTACTGGTATTGATGCCAAAGGGCGGCCAATTCGCACCGATGTCAAGCCGACCCCAGAGGGCGCGAAAGTTTGTCCAGGCTATATGGGCGCTACCAACTGGTATTCACCTTCGTACAATGAGTCCACCGGGTTGCTGTACTTCATGGCGCTGGAACAGTGTCAGACGTACTTCAGTGCTTCAGTGCCCCAACAATTCGAGCCGGGCAAAGAATTTTATTCAACCGGTGTGCAACGTAGTCCCGGTGAAAAATTTGAAAAACTCTTGCTGGCATACAATGTCGGCACCGGCTCGATTGCGTGGCGATATCCGCAGACCGGCCCGGGGCATTCATCGGGCGGCACCATGACGACGGCAGGCGGGATCGTCTTCTTTGGAGACGATGCGCAGTCTTTCGAAGCGGTTGATGCGCGTGCTGGCAAGCCGCTTTGGCACTTCAATACGGGGCAGGATGTCAGCGCCTCTCCCATGACCTACGCTGTCGATGGCAAGCAGTATGTCGCCATCGCGGCGGGAAGCGATATTTTTGTTTTTGCATTGCCGTAAAGACATTCACCTAAAAGGAGGTAGTCAATCATGTTTTCCGCTTCATTTACGCGCAGAAAGTTTGCCGGCGCATTGGCTCCGGTATTGTCGGGTTTAGGCCTTTCAGCAGCATTGGGAAAACCTGCAATGGCTAAGAAATCCGCGGCTCAGCAACCCGAAGTCCGCAAACTGAACGACGAGGGCAAGCCGGCCGACGGAACTCAGATGATCACACCGATCGTCGAACACAACGGGCTGATATACATCGCTGGGCAAGGGGCTCACGACAGCGGCGCACCCGACTCGTGGAGCATCGGCGCTCATACCACCAAGGTCCTCGATAACGTGAAAAAGCTGGTCGAGGCCGGCGGCTCGAACATGGACAACATTGTTCAACTCGGCGTTTTCCTCGCCAAGATTGACGACTATGACGGAATGAACAAAGTTTTCAAAACGTATTTCCCGCATGGCGGCCCGGCCCGCACCACGGTTGCGGTTGCAGCCCTTCCGGGGAACTCGTTGGTGGAAATCAATTGTGTCGCGGCACTACCCAAAAAATAAGAGGAGCGCAGAATGAAGCTGAGTTCTAGCCGACGGGGATTTTTCGGAATTGTGGCATCGCTGGCCGCATCACTGGCTTTGCCGCGAAGGATGTTTGGCGCAAAAGCGGCCGAGTCATCGCCGAAGCTGGCGGGCTTTGGGCAATCGGGGAATCCGTACGACGAACTCGGCGTGCCCACAGTAATCAATGCTGAAGGCACAATGACTGTGCTTGGCGGATCGCTGGGCCGTCCCGAGGTCGAAGCGGTGATGGCGCAGGCAACGCGCCACTTTGTGAGCATTCCCGCGCTTGAGGTCGCCGCGGGAAAACGTATTGCGCAAATGCTGAAATTGCCGCAAGGATACGGCGCTCTGGTCACCTCGGGAGCTGCCGGAGCAATACAAAGCGGCCTGGCAGGAATCCTCACTGGCGACAATGAAAGCTTCATCAAGCAACTGCCTGACCTGACCGGGATGAAATCCGAGGTGATCATTCAGAAGTCGCATCGCAATCCCTTCGACCATCAGCTGCGGGGAACGGGAGTAAAGCTGATCGAGATTGAAACTCGCGATCAACTTCGGCGCGCGATCAGCGATCGCACGGCAATGATGCACTTTTCAAATTTCGCCAACGCGACCGGACAGATCAAGGTGGACGAGTGGGTGAAGCTGGCGCAGGAATTCAAAGTGCTGTGTATGAACGACGCTGCAGCCGACACGCCTCCGGTTTCGCACCTTTGGGACTACGCCAACATGGGTTATGACCTGATCACCTTCAGCGGCGGTAAAGCCATGCGCGGGCCGCAATGCGCTGGAATGCTGATTGGCCGCGAGGACTTAGTTCACTATGCGATGCTCAACAACAGTCCTTACGAAGACACCCTCGGCCGCGGACAAAAGGTCGGGAAAGAGGAAATCGTCGGAATGGTCAAAGCGCTGGAGTTGTACCTGGCCGAAGATCATGATGCACTCACAAGAGAGTGGCAGCAGCGATTGGAAAGCGTATCCAAGCAAATCACGAAGATTCCTGGTGTGAGCACGGAATTTTTCACTCCGGATGTTGCGAACCATGTGCCTCACATGAGAATCACGTGGGACACGAAGATAAGGGTGACGCCGCAACAGGTATCAGAGACGCTCCGAAAGGGAAGCCCGTCAATTGCAATCGGAGGCGGTGAGGGCCACCCGGGGCTGGCGATGTGTTCCTTCATGCTGCAGCCGGGCGAGGAGCAAATTATTGCCGAGCAGTTGGTACGAGTGCTCCAGGGACACTCGGCGTGAGTGCGGGACGACAACGCTCGGTCTTTCTTCTCGGAGTGCGGCTCTGGGCGCGTAACTGACCTCATGACCACGGCTCGCGAACTCGAAAAGCAAACTCATGTACGCTGGTTTCTGGTCTTCTGGATTTTTGTTCTTGCCGTCATCGCGTTTCTCGATCGCGTAAACATCTCCATTGCGGGTCCCTCGATTGCGAAATCTTACGGGCTGAGCAATGTTCAGCTTGGGACCGTTTTCAGCGCATTTCTGTGCGGCTACGCATTTTTCCAGACTGTCGGCGGAAGGCTTGCTGACCGCTTCGGCCCCCGGCGCGTGCTGACGGCAGGAGTGGTGTGGTGGGGAGTATTCACCGCGCTCACGGCTGTTGTTCCGGGCAGCACGCGGCTGGCGCTGCTTTGGTTTGTCATGGTGCGTTTCTTGCTTGGTGCCGGCGAAGCAGTGATGTTTCCCGCCTCGAACCAGTTTGTGTCGCGCTGGATTCCAAAGCACGAACGTGGAATTGCCAATGGACTAATTTTCGCAGGAGTGGGTGTGGGCGCTGGCCTCTCGCCGCCAGTCATTTCCTATCTCGTAAATCAGTACGGATGGCGGTCATCTTTTTGGGTGTGTTCAGTTATAGGTTTGATTTCAGGAATTGTGTGGTACTTCACCAGCCGTGATTCCCCCCGAGAGCATCCTGCCGTTTCGGCTTCTGAACTGGCGCTGATTACTTCAGAATTAACACTGGAAACCCACGCTGGCGGGCCTTCGCCACAGGGCAGCCCGGGACTGGTTCCATGGAAGCGAGTGCTGACCAGCAAAGACATCCTTGCAATAACCCTGAGCTATTTCTGTTTCGGTTATGTCGCCTGGATCTTTTTTAGCTGGTTTTACATCTACTTGGCGGAAGTGCGCGGCTTGAACCTCAAAAGCAGTGCGTTTTATGCGATGCTGCCGTTCCTGGCGATGGCGGTTTTCTGTGTAGTAGGCGGTAAGCTCAGTGATTCCATAACGCAACGTCGGGGACTCCGGATGGGACGTTGTGTGCTGGCTTCAGCGGCGGTGCTGCTTGCGGGCGTCTTCGTCGCTTTCGGCGCGCTGGCAGAGAATGCACGCATCGCCAGCATCATTCTTGCCGGCGGAGCGGGGACGTTATATCTCGCACAGAGTTCATTCTGGTCGGTCACCGCCGATTTGGCGGGCCGCTCCTCGGGTTCGGTTTCGGGCTTCATGAACATGGGCGCGCAAATTGGCGGAGCAGTGACGGCGCAGGTCACGCCTTTGATCGCCAAACATTTTGGATGGACAGCATCATTTCTGGTCGCAGCGGGATTGTGCGTGGTGGGTTCAGTCGCATGGCTTTTCGTGAATCCACAGCGGACGTTGAATGCTGAAATCCGTGAGTCGGGTTCTGCCGGGAACCGCGCCGGGATATTGGCCAGCAAAGCTCGTAATCGCAAATCTACTTAGACGCTGCCGTTTGCGACCCTTCTATCCTCCCACGCAGCACGGTGATCGATGCGGCTGGCAACGAGTACAGCGCGTCGCCGCCGCCGTGAACTGTTGATGTCACCGGCGGCCCATCCGGATCCGCATAGCCGTTTCGTCTCGCAGGGTGCCACTGGTACTGGGCTTTTCCGAACGTGATCATCTCGGTCGAGCCAGAAAAGAATTTCTGCGTCGTATCTTGAAATCTGACACGCACCTCGTGCGCATGATGATGGTCCTTGTTGATGAGCATCACCGCCCACTTGCCATCCGGACGCTTCACCGCATAAGCCGTTATCAGCACGTTGCCATCAGGGTCCTTCACATCGCTCGCTGCGTTGAATACCTGGTGTGGCGCATCGATCGGCTGCGACCATTCCTGGGTCAACAGTTTTGCCGCATAAAACTGAGAGGTGGGCTGTTTGATCTCATACCTTTCGTCGGTCATGAACAGGTGATACGTGCCCCAGCTATTGCTGCATGCTGGATGAGGCGGCGAGTACGACAGCGCGTGATAATAAAAAGTTGCCTGACCGCCGGCCGTGAGGAATGCAGCGAACGTGTCCGCTAGCCACAGCGCGCCGAAGATGTCCACCGAAGCTTCGCCACCATGAGCGTTGGTTTCCGTATCCAGCAACGGAATCCCAGGTGGCAGGCCGTCATCTCGCCACACCTGCATTATGTGCGTGAGCAGTTGCGGCTCCTGGTACAAATTTTTCCACGGCGTATCACACCCGTCGTAGGGATAGTGCTCGAAAGACATAAACGCCAAGTCTTCGAGCGCCCCGTGCGATTTCAGGTAATCGACAAACCGCGTCAGCCACGAATTTTTTGCGTGAGCGTCGGACCAGACTTTGATGTCTTCGGTGACGCCTTCGAAAACCGGGCCGCCAAGTTTCAAGGCCGGGTCGACATGATGCAGCGCCTGCGCAAACTGGACGTACAGAGCTCCGTAATCTTCCGGCTGCATGTATTGACCATCAGGTTCCTCTCCCATTTCGACATACCAGATGGGATAGCCGCGCTTTTTCAAATATGTCATCTGAGCAGCCGCATCTTCGGGAGTGCTATAAAGCATGGCCACCGGAACCACTGCCGGAAGGCCACGAGTGATCCCGCTGGTGAAGAAGAGATCGAATCCCGGCTGGTCTCCGGACTCCATGCGATCGGGATGAACATATAAATCCGAAGGTTCGTGCCACGGATCGACCGACGAGCAGTAGGTCAGCGACTGTTGCTGATCGGCCGAATGGTGAAGCAGGTCTTTGAATTCTCCACGATCGTTGGCGGTGCCTAAGAACACCTCTTTGATCGCATAGCCGACACAATTGCGCGGATCGACGCTGCCGTGCGAATCGCACGTGTTTGAAGACGAGGTCATCAAGACGCGTACGAATTTCGCGCTGACCAGATTCGCTGCGAGTTGCAGCGTGACCGTTCCGCCTTTGCCCTCGGTCACACTACCGGTGCTGAAGGTTTTCCAGACGCCTTTATCCTGCTCATCCATTGCGTCGCCCGGTCCATCCCAATATTGGACTTCATAGTCGCGAGCGTAGGGTTCCGCCCAGGCGATACGGATGGCGTTGACGTCCTGCCTTTTCCCAAGATCAATCACTACCCACTGCGGATGGAGCGAATCATCTTCACCGGTGAATTTCTTTGACAGGTAGGGATTGCTTTTCCAATAAGTCGCGAGGTCTCCATCATCCACGCGAGAGTAGCCGTCGAATTCCGTCCCGCCGTTTCGAGTGAATCCGCGATGCTGCAGCGAGTAACCGTAAGAATGTCGAATCATTTCACTTGTGGGATTGGAATCGCCAGTGAAATATCCCTTGCCCGAAGCATCGCTCCACGTGCCTTTCGGATTCCAGTGCCACGCCTGCACGAATAAGTCGGTATTCTGGCGATAGCTGACCGCGCCCCAGCCGGCATCCAGCACTCGCTTGAGCTGCTCGGGGCGAAAGAACACGTCGGTGGCGTTGCTCGGCACCCGATCCACGGTGGTACCTAAAGCGCGGGGCGGGCTGAATGAATTCACCGGGTGCGTGGCATCGACCTGAATGGTTTGGGCAAACAATCCGGAGCAGAAAATAAATAACAGTGCGACCAACGCGCTAGTGCCTGATTTGATTTCCATCTTAGCCTCGGTGAATGCGATTGAGTCTAAGGGCGAGCGCGATATTGAGCAACCGTATTGGGTCTGTGTGCGGGGATCAACCTGAGGGGAAGCCTTTTCTGATCATTGAATTTGGCATTAGCGAATTTTGAATTTGCGAATTTGGAATTTGCAATACAGCGGATTTGCAATAGAGTAACTGGTCATGCGCGGAAGCATTGGTGCCAGGGCGAGACCTCGTGACACGCGAGTTGTTTGTAGGTTCGGCGTATTCGCTCCTTTGGCGTTTTTGTTACTCCTTCCGTTCACGGTCGCTCTGTACGCCTCGAATGAAACTGCCGCAGCGCATTCCGACAAGGGACTGCAGCTTGCGCAAACTGGAGACCTCGCCGGGGCCGAGACTGAAATGCGGGCCGCGGTCGCGTTGGCTCCGCAGAATCCCGAGTTTTTGACAAATCTCGCCACGGTTTTGGCGATGGAAAAAAAGCTGGACGACTCCAGCGCGATATTCGAGCGCTCGTTGAAGCTGGCGCCTGCGAACCTGACTGCGCGGCGATATCTCGCGGCCAATCTCTGGCAGTTGCACCGATACAGCGAGGCCAAGCGAAATCTCGAGATCATTCTCAAACAACAGAGCAACGATGCTCCTAGCCGGCTGCTCCTCGGTATGGTTTCCGAGAACATGGGGGATTACGCTACTGCGGTCCGAATGCTTGCCTCGGTTCCAGCGGAAGTTCGTAAGCAGCCGGAGTCAATCGCGGCATTAGCGGTCTCGTACTACCATCTTCGGCAGACGCAGCAGGCCAGGCTCACTTTGGATTTGTTGCGAAACCATCCCGCAGGTCCTCGGGCGGCACTTTTGGCAGCACATGTTGCTGACGAGGGTGGTGACTACCCGACCGCCGAACAGTTCCTCCTCTCGATACAGCCGGACTATCCGGACCAAGCCGATTTGGGATACCGGCTGGCGTCAGTTCAATTTCACGCACAAGAATTTCAGAACAGCGAGCACACTCTACTGCAGCTTACGCAATCGGGGAACAGAACCGGACGGATCTTGAATCTGCTTGGCTGGTGTTATCACAAACAGAACCAATCCGAGAAAGCTATGCGCGCCTTCGAGGATGCGATAAGCGTGCAGCCGGACGACGAATCCAACTACCTCGACTTGCAGAAAGTCCTGCTCGCGAGCAACCGGCTGCCTGCGGCGCTCGAAGTCGCCAAGCGCACCACTGATGCGCTCCCAAAGTCTTCGCGCGCATTTGTGATGAGGGGCTCGATTGAAATGAAGACCAGTCAATTCACCAATGCTATTGCTTCGTATCGGGTTGCACAGGGATTGGACTCTGGCTCCCCGGACAGCGCTTTGGGTCTTGCGGATGCAGAGTTTGCCGCAGGGATGGCCAAGGAGGCACATGGCGCTTACGAAGCAGGCATCCAGCGATTTCCTGACGACGCTCGATTCAAAGTTCATTATGCTTTTGTGCTGGTGAAGGAAGCCGAAAGTGGAGATCCGCAGCTGGAAGCCCGCGCGGAAAGCCTCTTGAAGTCTGCTCTGAAATTGGATAGTTCATCGGTCGAAGCCTATACCGAACTCGGAGAGCTTGCCCTGAAGAATGGCCGCATCGCCGACGCCCAGCGCGATTATGAGGCGGCGGAGAAGATTGATCCCAACAACGCCAAAGTCCATTTCGGTCTCTCCAAGGTTTACCGCCGGCTCGGCAAGGTGGAAGAAGCATCGCATGAAGCGAAGCTATTTCAGCAACTCGAGCAATCGAAATCGACGGCTACGCTTCCACCCACAGAAAGGCCGCAAAATTAAGTCCATGTGTCTGCGATTCGCAAGAGCGTGGCCATGCTGGTTAATTGCCCTTGCGCTATTCGGATCGGGTATCCCGCTCTACCAGGCCGCTGCAACCTCGCCTTCACGGGAATTTTTCACCGACGTCACCCAGCAGGCGGGAATTCATTGGCAACAATTCAGTGGGGAGTCGTCAGACCGCTTCCTCATTGAAACCATGGGAGGCGGAGTTGCGTTTCTGGATTTCGACGGTGACGGATTGCAGGACATCTTTTTCGTGAACGGCGGAGAGACGCCGCACGGCAAGAGCCCAGTTCCAGTTCGCAACGCGCTTTATCGAAATCTCGGTAACGGCAAGTTTGAAGACGTGGCGGCAAAAGCAGGCATTGACCACCTGGGGTTTTACGGAATGGGAGTCGCCGTCGCCGATTTCGACAACGATTCCTTTCCCGATGTGTACGTCACCGGTTTTCCTGCCAGCGCACTTTTTCACAACAATGGCAACGGCACATTTACAGATGTAACCGACAAAGCGGGAGTGAGAAATTCGGGCAAGTGGGCGGCAGGCTCCGCATGGCTTGATTACGATCGCGACGGACTGCTGGACCTGATTGTCACGAATTACGCGCAGCTGTCCTTCGACAGTCCCAAGAAATGCGAACTAAACGGGGTGCGTTCCTATTGCGCCCAGGTCGCCTACCCAGGCTTGCCGCTGACCCTCTATCACAACAATGGGAATGGAACGTTCACGGACGTCAGCTCGCGCTCCGGGTTGCAGAAACTTGTTGGCCGGGCGCTAGGGGTTGTCGCAATTGATGTGAACGACGACGGCTGGCCTGATCTTTTCGTGGCGCGCGACGCCTCGCCGAATCTGCTGTTAATCAATAAGAAAGACGGTACATTCGACGACATTGCGCTTGACGCCGAGGTGGCCTATGACTCGAATGGAACCGCTAAAGCTGGCATGGGCGTGGATGCAGGAGATGTAAACGGAGATGGCATCCCGGATTTCGTCGTGACCAATTTTAGCGATCAATATCATTCTTTTTTTTTGGGCTCGCTATCACTGCCGTTTCAAGACCGGACGATTGCCGCGCACCTGGCGCAGTACTCAAAATCCGACGTAGGCTGGGGCGCGAAGTTCATAGACTACGACAATGATGGAAATCTGGATCTTGTGATCGCCAATGGACACATCAACCAGACCATTGAGGCAACCCGCAACGACGTCAAATACCAGGAAGCT
>Ga0075426_10002168_pt1 | contig 14075 bp, 15 predicted proteins | sample SoiMethybrSBSTD5_FD_75304 | JGI IMG/M metagenome (GOLD analysis project Ga0075426, IMG submission 75304) | Bulk soil microbial communities from a Populus tree surrounding site in Tennessee, USA - Soil MetaG P. TD hybrid SBSTD5 | ecosystem: Environmental > Terrestrial > Soil > Tree plantation... | reverse complement strand
AAACCATGGAACGCCGCCCCGAAGTCGGTCTGGATTCGTACGATCGGCTCTTTCCAAATCAAGACACACTACCGGTGGGCGAGATCGTCGTAAAGATGCTTTGCTGCAGGAGAATGGCTATCGGCCCTCCGCTTCCTCGCAGAAGACGTCGGCAAATGTCTAGATCAAGTTCTGGACGCTATCCTGCGAGCCTTAGCGCATCAAGACACTAGAATCTGAGCAGATGACTAATCTTGCTTTGGGTATAGCCTCTCAACCCAGTTTCGGCGGGCCTCCTGGGCGGCGGTTCCGGCAGTTAGAATTGAGGCAGCACCGAGCGAAGACATAGCGGTGACTTGTTCTATGGTGCCAGAGGCTTTCAAAGCGATTAGGCAGCTAAGTCAACAACGAACATAGCTTGTGGCAGTATCGTGCATGACTGGCCCCCGGCACCACTTCTGTTCGAAACTTCCCAAAAACAATTTAAATAGCGTGAGGCTGCCGGGGCGAGCCGCGGCCATCGCTCAGGAAATGGAGATTTTCTGGGACCACGGATCTTCTGCAGCCGGCGCAGAGGGGGCGGGAGTTTCGGTCGAAGAAGCAGTATCCGCGGGAGCGGGAGTTTCAACGGGAGGCGGCGCGGGATTGCTGTTCATGGCGGGAGGCGCGACGTTGCGCGTGTCAATGGGGAGGAGGGCCGCATTTTGTTCGACCCATTTGGCGGCGAGGCCGTTGAGCGGGCTTTTGGTGTTGAACTCCTGATAGCAAATCATGCGGCCAATGCGTACTACGAGATCGTCGAGACCTTCCGAGGCGGCCCAGAAATCGCCGATACAGACTTGTGCGTCGTCGAAATTGGGATGAAAGACAGGCGTGAGCATGCGACATTGCGGCGCGCGGCGCGGATAACCGAGGGAAAGATTGATTTCCATGACGTGGGCGAGGCGTTCGAGGATTTGGCCGTTGGCGGCGACGTAGAGGCCTTTTAGATGGTAGGCGATGCGATAGATTTCCGGCGGCATACCGGCGGTGCCAGTGATCTGAATGACGGGCCAATTCGCAAGACGAGAGGTGAGCATCTCGTGGTCAAGCATGAGGCGGCGTGTACGGGGCGATGGCATGTTCGAAAGAGGGCCTTAGGTGAGGATGCCGGTTTGCTTCCACCTGGCGATCCGGTTGATATGGTACTGCAGGTAGATGATGCTGAAGAAGAAGGTCATGACGCCGCTGAGTGTCAGCGCGATGTTTTCCTTCGAGTTGTAATAGTCCTCCATGGCGTCCCTGATTTTGAAGATGCCGAGGACGTAGGAGATCACACCGGCCAGAAGAAAGACGAAGCCAAGCACGATGAGGGCAGTCGTGTTCGACGCGGTACCGACGGCGATAGTAACGCCACCCGCGAGAATTCCAGCGGGGTACATGGCGACGAGGACCATGGCCGTGTTTTTGTTGACCAGTCGGCGGGCCCAATTGGCGAGGACCAAACTCCAGACCCAAGTGAACAGGATGAAGACGAGGCCGACAAATCTGCTGATGATCATGACGATCAGCACAAGAACCCAGTGAATATTGGGCGGAAGAGGTATGAGGTCTTGCGGCGGCTGGGCAAGAACTTGCGCAGGCGCAGGGATGGGAATATTTCCGAGGATTTGAGAAACGGGAACCCAGTCGGCCATTCCTTCGCTTTGCGCGAGATCCGTAAGCAGGACGCGGCCTTCCTGGACGTACTGCTGGAGTTCGGCAAGCGAGTACGGGCCGAACTTTTGATCACCGCGTTGGATTTGATATTCCATGGCGCTCCGCCTTCAGGACCTGAATTTAATTCCCTTTTCGTCGGAATCAATCGTTGAAACGTCAATGACCGCCCAGACCCAAGCCATTGGGCTGGCAAAGCCGAGCGAGAGGACTGTAATGCAAAGCTGGGCCGCGGCTTTTTTGGTGTAGCCGGCGTAAAAATTGTGGGCGCCGAACGCACCGAGAAGAACACCGAGAATGATGAAGGTCATACGGTTTTTGGCGTCGGGGTCAGGTTCGAATGAAAGAGGGGTCGCCGGCGCGGCGGTCGCTACGGCGGCGACGGGTTGCGAACCAAAGAGCACACTGCCCGCGCCGAAACGAGGTAGCGGTATGGATGCAGGCTGGGCAGCACCCGCTGGAAGCGGGGGTGGAGGCGCCTTGGTGCGTACCGTGGGAGCTGGCGTTGCGACGGAAGTATTTGTGGGCAAACCAAGCGTGGGCAAAGCGCTGCCGGTAAATGCATCTCCTGCGGCAACGGGAGGAGCGCCAGATGCGGCGATCTCACTTCCTGTGAGGCGCAACTTCGGCTCTTCGGGCGGAGCGGCGCTGCAACCGAAGACAGTGCAGCCGCCATTTTCGGCGAAACAATCGGAGTGATGGGGCGTGGAACAGCCCGGGCAGAGCAATACGTTCGTCTCGTCCGCAAGCATGGGCGCGCGGCAATAGGGGCAGATTGCTGCGCTCATGAACGATGCCTTTCTTTGTAGCGAAAGGCGTAGCGGCCGATCTGCACGAGATCGCCGTCCTGGAGCACGCGCGTTGTGATGGGACTGCCCATCACGTAGGAAGTGCCGAGGGCTTTGATTTGAACGCGAGAGCCGGAAATAGCGATGGCGGCGTGCTGACCGAGAATGCTGGGATCTTTGAAAAGATAAATGTCGGATTTCTGTTCGCTGCCGATAGTGGTGAGCGATTTGTACAGAATGAATTGTTTGCCGGCGAGCGGTCCGGATGTGACGTAGAGCCAGCGGTCTTTGAGAGCGCTTTCGACCCATCCCATTGCAGCGCCAGTGGCCGCGCCAAACAAAGCAAAACCGACGGCGCGGCTCAAGCTGGCGCGATGCACGGCCATGATGATGGGATCGAAGATCATGCCGCCGATGCCGGCGCCAATCAGTCCGCCGATGATTCCGTATTTCGCTTTTTTCATGGACTGGCCGACGATGCCATAGACTGTGCCGCCCGCGAGGCCGAACACTGCCCAGCCGATGCCTCGCGCGATCCAGACTGCGGGGTTGCGGAACGATTGGACGCCGGCTTCGGCGCAGACACTGAGCGCGATGTTGTAGATCAGGTTGGCGACGAGATCGAAGACGAAACCGAGGACGACGCCCAGCGGGAGCGCGAGCAATCCGCGGAGGATCGCCTTGCGACCAGAGCGCTCGACGGCGCTTTCCGAAACGCCGTAGCCAATGCACATGAACGTGATGATTGCGGGTAGCATCCAAAAGTTGGCCCAAGTATGTCCCACACCGTCGACGAAACTGCGCTCACAAAGTCCCCAACCCAAAAGCGCACCGAGAAGTCCGGCGGCGCCGAGATAAAACCATCCCTGCAGAAAGATGCTGCCCTTTTGCTCTGCGACGGCGGGCGCCATGTCAGCCGCTTCGGAGATGGTGCCGTAGGATCTTGCGCCGGTGGCGGTCGTACCTGCGGGGCCTACGGGGCCAACGGCAACGTCGGGAACGATGACGCGGGCGAGATCGTCGGCGGTAATCTTGAGCGGCGCCTTGTCGTTATCGGTGGGCATCGTCCCTCTGTGGTTTGCTGGGATTGGGCTGACTCTGTTTCGAAGGAGAAGAATCCACTGGCGGCGACGAATTTTGCGACGGCGAATTCTGTGGAGGAGCCTCCTTAAGAATACCCATCACCTGGCCCGTGTACGGGTCCACGGCCACATAGACGGTCTGATGGAAGAGATACCAGCTGAGAATTGCGCCGATAGCGAAAACCGCAAGGTAGGAAAAAACGGCGTAGACGATGTTGGTCAAGCGCGAAATTTCATCGCCGCCGCCGTCGTCGAATTCGTCAAAGTCCTTACGCGGTGAAGGAGGGCGTTTGCGCGGAACGTCAGGTTCGCCGGAATCGTCAACGGTGGCGCGCGCGCGATCGGGCCTGTCCGAACCGCCGGCGAGTTCGCCTCCTCTTGCATCGACGAGATCAATGCGCGGGAGGCGTTTGAGGCGTTCGCCGTCCCAGCCGAAACATCCTTCTTCATCGGAATGGGGATCGTAGACCCACGCGACTTGTTGCGGCGAAGAGAAAAAATTCTTGTGAATGAAGGTGTCGTGGTCGGAAAGGAAAACGCCGAAGCCGGGGTGCGAATGATACCAGCCGACGATGCGGGCATCCGGAAAATCGCGGTCTTTGACTTTGTAAATATGTTCCCACGTGTCCTGCGTGAAGGTGACATGGGCGCCGCCTTGCGCCGCGTTCTCGCCGGAGATGCAGGCTTCGATGGAGGTGAGCCCTTCGGCTTCGCTGCCCAGCAAAACGCCGCAGACCTCCGTTTTGCTTTGCGAACGAGCGTGCTGACGAATTTCGCGGGCAACATCCGCGCTGATGCGGAGATGAAGACGATCGGCCTTTCTGACTTTGGCCATCAGGCGCCTTCCTTCGCGAGCGGACCGAGGACACGGCCGGCGTCGCCGTTCAGAAGATAGCCGATTTCGCGGTCGGCGCTTCGAGCCGTGAAGATATCAAACTGCGGCAGACCGAGTTGGGTCAATTTACGCGAACCGAAGGACTGCGAGCCGTCGTATGAGTGGATGGCCTGAACAACGCGCATGTTGCCGTCGGCAGGGCAGCGGCCGTCTTCGTAGGAAACACTGCCGACCGGCGCGAAAACTTCTTGTTCCTGGTTGCATGCCGGGCACGTAAGTTTGTAAATTACGTCGCGGCTGAATTCGATGACGATTTGATCGGAAGAAAGATTTTTCGCGGCGCGGTGCCACAATTCGCGAAGCGTTAGATCGTTTGAACTTTCCGGAAGCGCGATGATTTCCGGCAAAGTGTAGTGGCTCATGCAGTCGGAATTTTCCGTGTATTCGACGCGGTAGGAAGTATGGTGCAAGCCCTCAAAGACGAAGCCGCGGCCGGAGAGAGTGGGCATGCCATGCACGAACTTCACCGCTTCCTGCACTTGAATGCCGGCGATGATGGAAGAAATTGTCGGAGTCGTGGGTACTTTGCCTTCGGTGACTTCTTCGTGCGCGAGCAGATTGCACGACATACGGCGGTCGAGGATGGCCCAATCGACTTCACCGAGCGTGCACTCGTAACAAGGGGGAGCGCCTGGCAGAAAAACGCGGGCGACGCCGTTTATGCCTTCGATGGCGCCGTCAATCCAGGGACGATTGACTTTCCACGAAGAGCGGTTGAGCCAGAGGCGCGCTTCGCGATTGTCGAGGCCAGCGAGCACGAGGTCGCACCAATTGAACAGGCCGAGACCGCAATCGCGGAGAACGTTTGCGACGATGGGCTGAACGACCGCATCCGGCGATATGGACGAACAGGCGCGCGCGGCGACGTTCACTTTGAATTCTCCGATGTCTTGGGAACGGTAAAGAATCGTGCGCGAGAGATTCGACACGTCGATGCGATCGGAATCGACGACGACAATGCGCCGGAATCCGAGCAGGACAAGATTCTTGAGGATTTCATTGCCCAGAGCGCCGGCGCCAATCACGAGAACCTTGCAGGCGGCCAGCTTCGCCTGGTCCCACCACGGTATCAAGCGCAAGCGGCTGAACCGGTCTTCGTGCAAGTCGCTATTTTGTACCGTGAGCATGGGCAAGGAGCGGCTCACCCCGCCGTGATTTCGGGCTGGAGACGAAGGATGTCGCCATCCTGCACTTGCGCTTCCGCCAGTGTTTGCGTGTCCTGCACCTGACGGCCGGAATTCTTGTGATGAAATTTGTAGCTCAGCGGCGCGCCGTCGGGCCCGTTCGTCGGAAGACGCAATTTCTGAATGAGCACGGCGATAATCTTGTTGCACGGCGCGTCGTCCGGCAGTTCAACCGGGACGCGTTTGTTTTCCGTGGAATCGTAAACCGTTACGTTGATGGTTGCCATCGGCTCTCATCTCTCCAAGAGAAGACTAGTGCGGCGTTTTCTTCGACGATTCTTCCACAAAATCACCGAGGCGTTTGCGGCCTTCCCCGGAAAATTCCCAGCGGTCCGGCTCAAGAACAGCGTCGGCTCGTACAGCGAAATTCAAGTTTTCGGCATTGGGGCTCATGCTACGGTCAACCATCGAAGTGACGATGGCAATCAAATTTCCGTGTTCATCGTAGACCGGCCCGCCACTGTTGCCCGGGCTGACAGGAGCGGAGATCTGGACGGCATCCTGATCGCGGCGGGAAATAATTCCAGTGCTCAAGGTGAAACGCAGACCTTGCGGGTGGCCGATAACGAAAATGTTTTCACCTTCACTTACGGCGGTCTGCCATAAAACGGGTTGCAAGAACCTGGCCGAGCCAGACTCACGATGCAGCCAGATCAGGCAGAGGTCGAGATTTCGGTGACGGCCAATTACATCGGCGCCAGCCCAAGTGCCGGAAGCCATTGCGACCAAAGCGCGATTGCCGCCGCGTTGTATAAGCGACTCGTCAATTACGTGGCGCGCAGTGAGGAGCAGATAGCCCTCAGGCCCAGCTTCGAGCAGCACGCCGGCGCCAAAACCGTTGGACGGCAACTCGTTGTGCGAAAACCATGTGCGGCGCGCAGGACTAATGACCGCGACGAGCGGCTTCAATTGTTGGGAAACATCTGTCGCGGTTAGGCCTTTGCCGGAAGGCAGTGCGGGAAAGGCGCTCCTTGAGTCGAGCTCCCCGAGACTGGTGCTTACGAAAGTGGGTAGCGGGACGAATGCGACCGAAAGTACAGCGGCAACGGAGGTGAACATGCCGCTGATAATCAAGAGCGTGGACAGAAAAGAGAGCCAGGCGAATCGCGTCCGCGGAGGGAGGGCGCGCATGGCGAAGCGGAAGACGATGGTGAACACGCAAAGAACGGGCAGGACAAGCACGAGCGGGCTCATGGCAATGCGAGCCCAGAGGGGCACAGGGTCTGGAAGCTTTGGCTCCAGACGATTGGGCTGATCTGGCGGGGGTACCGCTACCTCTGAAACTTCCCGTGACCCGATGACTATTTTTTCCATTGGCTCGCCAAAAGAGAACGCATTATTTAATATGTAACGGAAAAAGACAACTGACCACAAAGCTACGCGGCGGGAAGTTCCAAGACTGAACTAGTGGCCGGGAGCCACTGCCACGCAGTTCACGCTAAGACAGTTCCCTGCTTCCCGGAATTCAGGCGTTACGACGAACTGGCCAGTTTGTAATTCCCGCGAGATGAGAGATACTCGCGCCGCGTTACGTGGCTGCGGTTAGCGCTGCGCGCGGAGAGCATGATGGCGGAACTGGCGTTGTTAGGCGGGAAGCCGACGAAGACGAAACCGTTCCCAGTGTGGCCGCACTATGACGAGAAGGAACGGCGAGCCCTGGAAGAAGTGCTGGAGAGCCGGATTTGGTGGCGGACGCCGGGGACGAAGACGCTGGCATTCGAACGCGAGTTTGCGGGGTTTCATGGCGCGAAACACGGAATTGCGGTGACGAACGGAACCGCAGCTCTGGAAGTAACAATGCTGGGCCTGGGCATACAGCCCGGCGATGAAGTGATTGTGCCGGACTTCACGTTTATCGCGACAGCGAGCGCGGTGCTAGCGGCCGGGGCGTTGCCGGTCTTGGTAGATATTGACCGAGAGACACTTTGCATTGACGCCGAGTTGGCGGAGGCCGCGATCACTCCGCGGACGAAAGCGATTGTGGCCGTGCACATGGGCGGAAATGCCGCAAACCTCGATGTGTTGGGCGAACCTTGCCAGCGGCGCGGGATTGCGTTGGTTGAGGACTGTGCCCATGCGCATGCGAGCGAATGGCGCGGGCGGCGCGTCGGGTCGTTTGGAGCGGCGGGGACGTTCAGCTTTCAATCCGGCAAATTGATGACGGCGGGCGAAGGTGGCATCGTGATTACAAGCGATGATGCGTTCGAACGGCGAGCGCGGTCCGTCCACGATTGCGGACGATTGCCCGGCGAGTGGTTCTACGACCACTACCAACACGGTTCAAATTACCGGCTGAGCGAATGGCAAGCGGCGGTATTGAGCGCTCAGTTGACGCGACTGGATGAGCAGACCAAACGACGACACGCGAACGCGCGGCTGCTGGACGCAGAACTTGCAAAAATCGAAGGCGTCACTCCGCAAAGATTGGGTGCGCAGTGCACGAGGAATGGACAATACGCGCAAATATTTCACGTTGATGCAAAGAAGTTCGGCGGAATTCCGATGAAGCGGTTCGTGGAAGCAATGATCGCGGAGGGAATTCCGAATCAAGCGAGCTATCCACCGTTACACGAGCGGGATGTGTTCCGGAACGGCTCTTACCGCGAACGTCTCAGTGGAACGCAGAAAACGGAGCCGCATGAATTCCTGCGCGGTGAATTTCCGAATACGAAGCGGGCAGCGTGGGAAACGTACTGGGTGCCGCAAACGGCGCTGCTTGGCGATGAAGAGGACATGATGGAAATTGTTGAGGCTGTTAGGAAAATTCAGCGGAATTCGCGCGAGTTGGCGGTGGGCGCAGGCCATAGTTGAACTCCAGGCACGATTCGTTGAGATATTCCTGCTACGCCGGTCGGGTGCCGTTGCATTCGCGGCGAACTCTCTGATTCCCAGCCCCGGCCCCTCTCGCTCAGTGGTCAGCACGCTTAGCGCCCGGCGGCACCCCAAGGTTCGCGCCCCCATTTGCTTTAACGCGGCAGCCGCAAGAACCTTTACGCCGATCTTTCTGATGAAGACAAAGCTGGTGCTGGCGGGGAAATCGAAAGCGCAGATCGTCGAGGCGACCGCCTCGGCGTTGGACGAAAAGGAATTGCCCGCGCTCGAGCCGGCAGCGATGTGCTACATGCTGTCGGAGCACCAGTACTTAAACGATCGTGGCATGAGCTGGCACCCGCACCTGATGTTTATTGTCTCGGGCGACGCGGAAAAGAGCTGGGGAGCCGACCAGCCAGGTTCACCGATGATTGCCGTGAATGACCCCGAGGAGCGGGTGACCATTTTCATGGTCTGCGTGGGCCAATGGTCCGATGGAACGCCGGCTCCGTCGGTTCTGCACTGACCCAAATTTGCTGGTTAGGGGAATAACACCGCGCCACGACCGCCGCCAGGTTCCATATGGGTGCTCGATTCGGCTGGCTGCGCTCAGCTGAGTTCTTGGGCGAGTGCGATGAGAAGCCCTTCAGGCCCGCGGATGTAGCAGAGCAAATACGCGTCCTTATACTGGACTACTTCGCCTACGAGCTGCGCGCCGCGCTTGCGGAGCCTTTCAAGCGTCTCGTTGATGTCGTCCACGGCAAACATGACGCGGAGGTAGCCTAGAGCGTTCACCGGGGCGTTGCGGTGATCCGCAACGACACGCGGCGTGAGGAAGCTGGAGAGCTCGAGTCGGCTGTGGCCGTCCGGTGTGCGCATCATGGCAAGCTCGACCCGCTGATCGCGCAGGCCAGTGACACGTCCGGCCCACTCGCCTTCGATCATGGCCCGCCCTTCGAGTTCGAGGCCGAGCTCGAGGAAGAAATCAATCGTGGCTCCGAGGTCATCGACGACGATTCCTACGTTGTCCATTCGTTTGAGCGCCATGGGTCCGATCTACAGGGAGCAGTCTAGCCTGACAACGGGCCCTTTCTGCAAGGCCGAAGCACGAGCGGAGTGGAACCTAAGAGATCGCTCCCGAATAGCGGTTACTCGGGGCGAGTTGTCGACGGCGCACCTCGCTTTGCCTTCTGCGCCTGCCCTGCCTTGGTCATCAAGCGCGATTGTTCGTACATCTCGATCCACTTCTCGCTCGAAATCGCTGAGATCAGCTTGCCAATCGCTTCGAGCGGCAAATCTTCCGGCGACTCGAAATGAACGCAACACTTCCCCATGTCGAGCTTCTTCCCCGCCGCCACAAACGCCGCCTTCAGCTGCTCCAGCTGACTCGCACTCCAAAACGCGCCCATCAGGTAGAGCGAGCAGTGGTTCTTCTGCGACGAGAGCGCGACGTAGCAGATCGGCTGCTTGTTGTAAGTGTCTGGATATCGAGACAGGGGGATCGTCCAGCCGATCGTGCCCCAGACGATGCACTCATCGTAGCCGCGCGGAATGTGCTTGTTCACGAGTGCGCGCACCGTCGCGATTGTCTTCGCACGATCGCCCGGGAGTGAGGCGATGTATTGCGCTGGCGTCTTGACGTTCGATGGTGGTTTCACGGATTCGTCGTTTTTCCGAACGAAGTGTATCACCGAGCGTTGGAAACCCAACCAGCGGCCGGGGCTGTGAGCCTTCCTGACTTACCTAGCTGCGTAGGTTGGTGCGCGAACCCTTGTTCATAACCGCGTCTTCCGCGTCCACGCCAGTGATGAGTCTCGCGCCACGGCTGAACGTCAAATACTCGAAGCCCCACTGCACAAAAACAACCACGCGGCTCTGAAACTCCACGATGTACATCAAATGGATGAATAGCCAAATCAACCACGCGATCAGCCCGGAAACCTGAAATCCAAAGATATTGGCCACCGCCGCGGCGCGTCCGATCACCGCCATGTCGCCCTTGTTGAAATAATGAAAAGGTGGCCGCTCCGGTTTGCCCGCTAATCGCGCCTTAATTGCCTTCGCCGCATAAACCCCGCCCTGCATCGCCACCTGTGCCACGCCCGGCAACGGCTTGCCCTTTTCATCGTTCAGTGTCGCCAGGTCCCCGACCACGAAAATGTCCGGATAGCTCGGAATCGTGAGCTGCGGCGTTACCTTGATTCGACCGTTGCGGTCGGTTTCCGCTTTGGTTCGCTCTGCCAGTGTTTTTCCAAACGAATTCGTCGTCACTCCGCCGGCCCAAAGAACCGTCTTCGCCGCCAGCCTTTCGGTCGCGTCGCCGCTCTTGTACGTCACGCCTTCCTCGTCGACCGAGGTCACCATCACGTTTTTCTTCACTTCGACGCCAAGCCGCGTCACCAACTTCTCCGCCTTCTCGGACAACGGCTCAGGGAACGCTGTCAACACCCGGCCGCCGCCTTCCATCAGGATGATTCGCGCGTTGCGCGGGTTAATCCTGCGAAAATCATGCTTCAGCGTCTGATTGGCGATCTCCGCCAATGCGCCCGCAAGCTCCATCCCCGTTGCGCCCGCCCCGACGATCACGAACGTCAGCCAGTTCCGCGCCTCTTGTTCTGTGTCCGCCCGCTCCGCCCGTTCGAACGCAAAAAACAGCTTGTGCCGAATCGCCGTGGCCTCTTCCACCGTCTTCAGGCTCGGTGCCCATGGCCGCCACTCGTCATGCCCGTAATAGGAAGTCTGCGACCCTGTAGACACGATTAACGCGTCGTATTCGAACGTCGAACCGTCGGCCACGGTCACCCGTTTCGCATCCGGGTCTATATCCGCCGCTTCACCAAGCAAAACCTGCGCATTTTTCTGCGAGCTGAGCACACTCCTGAGAGGAGCCGCGATATCGCCCGGTGAAAGCGAACCCGTCGCGACCTGATAAAGAAGTGGCTGAAAAAGGTGGAAATTGCGGCGATCGAGAAGCGTTACCTGAACCGGGGCGCGTTTCAGCTTTTGGGCCGCCAGCAGCCCTCCGAAGCCTCCGCCCAAAATCAGTACCCGGTACGCCGGACCCATACGTAATGAACCAAAAGTAGCGGTTGCAGAATCTAATAAACATCATACTATTACAGCCTCCGCAGAGGCACTTCAGGTCAAGGTTGGTCGGGTACGGAATGGTCAGTCGGGCACAGAACTTCGGGAATTCTCTGCGTAGCTGGAACTATCTAATTCGAACAGCTCTGTTGGCTGGCATGATTTCCGGAATCATGCCGTGCGAATCGCGCGCGCAGCGCATGCTCGCGCCGGCAACTCCCGCCGCCGAACCCGTCCGTTCGAATCCTTCCACAATCGTCATCGGCTTCATGGGCGGCATGGTAAAGCGCGATGAGCCGAACCGCAGCGAAGTGCGCCTCGCCGCGAAATTGCGCGGCGACTATTCGAATCTCGCTTACGTGGACACCTACCAAAATGCCCGATGGAAAGACGCCCGCGCGAAAATCCTGGCGCTGCTTGACACGGATCACGACGGAAAACTAAGCGAAGACGAAAAGCAAAAAGCGCGAATTATTTTGTATGGCCACAGCTGGGGCGCGTCCACCGCGGTAACGCTGGCGCGCGATTTGCGCGCAATGGGAATTCCCGTGCTGCTCACCGTACAGGTCGACAGTGTTCAGAAAATGGGACAGAAGGACGACGTTATTCCCGCGAACGTCGCGGAAGCCATGAATTTTTTCCAATCGGATGGAATGCTGCACGGGCGAAAGTTGATTCGTGCCGAGAATCCCGAGAAAACGAAAATCCTCGGCAACTACGAATTCAGCTACAAACACTCGTCGCTCAGCTGTGAAGGTTATCCATGGCGGCAGAAACTTTTTGCCAGGGAGCACATGTACATCGAGTGCGACCCGCAAGTCTGGTCGCAGATTGAATCGCTGATTCGCTCTAGACTTCCCCAAATGCAGGCGGAAGCGCACGGAAACTAGCCGCGCACTTTTTCTTACAAAATTTTCAATTCCAAACTCCCGCAATCTGGAAATTACATTGCGGGCAGGCTCCGCCGCGGCGCAGCAAATTCTCTTCCACGGTGTGCCACGACCGTTGAATCAATTTTGTGCGGCACTTCGGGCAATTCGTGTTGGCGCCGTCACTGTAAATATTCCCTTCATAAACATAACGAAGGCCCGCTTCCAGCGCGATGGCTCGCGCGCGATGCAGAGTTTCCGGCGGCGTGCGCGGCTTATCCTGCAATTTGAAATCGGGATGAAACGCCGTGAAATGCAGCGGAACATCGGCTCCGAGATTTTCCAGTATCCAATCGGCCAGCCGCCGCGTTTCTTCAATATCGTCATTTAAAGTCGGAATCATCAGGTTCGTGATTTCAAACCAAACGTTCGTTTCATTTTTTAGCCACAGCAAAGTGTCAAGCACCGGCTGTAAATGCGTTAGCGTGATCTTTCCATAGAAGTTTTCCGTGAACGCTTTCAAGTCCACGTTTGCGGCGTCCACGTGATCATAAATATCGTGAAACGCTTCGCGCGTGATGTAGCCGTTTGTCACCATCACTGTTTTTAGTCCGTGCGATTTCGCGGCTTTGCAAATATCCACAACGTATTCGCCCCAAATCGTCGGCTCGTTGTAGGTGAAAGCAACGGACGAGCAATTGTTTTTCCGCGCGAGCAGTGGAACTTCTTCGGCCGAAACGGATTGGGAGTGAACTTGATCGTGCCGCGATTTGGAGATGTCCCAGTTCTGGCAAAAAAAGCAGCCCATGTTGCAGCCGGCCGTTCCCATGCTGAAAACGCGCGTGCCGGGAAGAAAATGATTCAGCGGCTTTTTTTCGATCGGATCGACTTGCAGCGCGGCGGGAGAACCGTAGCCGAGACTGAAAAGTTTTCCTCCGCGATTCACGCGGATAAAACAGAAGCCGGACTGGCCGTCATGAATACGGCAATGGCGCGGGCAAAGAAAACAGTGAACGCGACCGCCGGACTCAGATTCCCACCAGCGCGCTTCGTGAAGCGGTTCAGGGTGAAGCGCGGCGCCGTCTTTCAAAATCGCGAGCTCGGCCATGACTTTTCGCTCTGCCCTGAGTATACGCTCCCGCGGCGGCGCGGATGCAGCGGCGAGCGATTACGTCGCGTGGCGAGCGTGGCGTTGAGCGCGGCGGCGTTCTGCGGCCCAGTCGACAAACTTTTCCAGCCGGTCGCGGTATTTCCACGAGAGGCGGAAAAATTTCGAGGCGGTCATGTTGTCAGCTTCCCTGCCCAGGAAAGTTTCAAAACGCCAGCGCAGGTAGGGGCTATTCCATGGTTGGAAGCGATAGCCTCGAGCGACAATCCAGTAGTAGCGCAACGTTCTAAACATGGTCGTTCTTCGTTCCGCTCCCGGTCAACGCTGGTTGACGGGGAGATGCTGCCGTTTCAAGAGTGTTCGGCAAATGGTGCAGCAAATCCTCCAAACGTTTCAAGCAAAAATAATTAATTCATCGGAACGGAAAGATGCTCGTGGACGAGGAGCCAGCTCGGCCCGCGCTTTTCCCAAATTCCGGTGTAGCGAACTTCGGCTTCGACGGATTTTCCGTCCTTTGTTTTCATGGAAAGGTGCATGGGGACGGTGGTCCAGGCGATGGTGCCGCGGCGCGTGACTTTCA
>Ga0075426_10002165_pt1 | contig 14079 bp, 11 predicted proteins | sample SoiMethybrSBSTD5_FD_75304 | JGI IMG/M metagenome (GOLD analysis project Ga0075426, IMG submission 75304) | Bulk soil microbial communities from a Populus tree surrounding site in Tennessee, USA - Soil MetaG P. TD hybrid SBSTD5 | ecosystem: Environmental > Terrestrial > Soil > Tree plantation... | reverse complement strand
CCCAGCACGTCCCGCAGCCGCTTGATCGCCGTATTCAGGCTGTGGTCGAAGTCCACAAACGTGTCCGACGCCCACAACCGCCTCCGCAGCTGTTCCCGCGTTACCAAGTCGCCCGGCACTTCCAGTAGCGCCGACAAAATCTGTCCAGGCTGGTCCTGCAGCTTCACCCGTATCCCGTTCCGCCGCAGCTCCAGCGACTTTGGGTTGAACTCAAACTTTCCAAATCGCACCGTCTTATTCGCTTCAGCCTCGGTCGCCATGGGTCACCATGATTACCTATACGACGGCATTCGTAGAAAGTTTGAGCCCGACTTATAAATTTTTTGTAATTTGTCTGTTTAACCGCCTTTCCCTGAACGACTTAACACGTTACATCCAAATCCCTGCCCGCTTATTGCCAGTGCATTGAGGTACCTCATCACACGCCGCAGCCTTGACCCTCCAAGCCCGCCCGTTTCCGGGCTTTTGGAGGTCAGCCATGTTCCCGCTTTCCCGCTTCAAATCCTTATCTCTGGTAATCGTTTCGCTGGTCGCCGCCGCCAGCGTCGCTTCCGCCCGCACTCTGGACGCTCCCGCCGTCCGCGTCCGCCTCTCCGTCTTCAACAATGCCGACATTTCCGCCGATATCTTGGCCCAGGCCGCCGCTCGAGCCACCGCAATCCTTGCTCAATCCGGCGTCGAGCTCGACTGGCTCGGCTGCGGCCACCCCGATCCATCGGATTTCTCTCAACGCGTGACGCCCTGCTCCGTCGTCGGCTGGCCGCATCAACTTTCCGTTCGCATCCTTCCGCACGGCCGTTCCGTCGGCGCGGACATCTTCGGCGAGGCCTTCCTCGACGATTCCGGCCGCGGCGTCTACGCCAACGTCTATTACAACAATCTCGCCGCGAATCGCGAACACACTCGGCTCTCCGACGGCGACATGCTCGGCTTCGTCATTGCGCACGAAGTCGGCCACCTCCTTCTCGGCTCCAACTCCCACTCGCCCTCCGGCCTCATGCAAGCCCGCTGGGACTCCACGGCCCTCCACTCCGCCCTCCGCCACACCCTTCTCTTCACCGACGCCCAATCCGCCACCCTCCGCTCCCGTTTATCCAGAGCTTCGAAGGACCCATCCGAAACCTATCACCGCCTCCCCATTCCGCCCGCCCTCTACGCCGCAGCCCACCCCCTCCCCATGCCCTAACTCGACCCTCTTTCTTTTCTCTTTGTAACGTCGGCCTGTGCCGGCAGGGGCGTCTCGCCGGCCTCTTGGTTTTGAAGTTGTAGTGGCGGGTCTTTAGACCCGTGCTTTTCTCTTTCTGTTGCCGTGTCCCCGCGTTGGCGGGTCTTCAGACCCGCGTCTTTCTCTTTCTGTTGCTGTCTCCTATGTCGGCGGGCCTTTCAGCCCCGTGCCTTTCTCCGCCCGCCGCTTCTTCTCGACTAATTCTCCGGGCTGGTCAAAACTTTTCGAAAATGCCATTCTCTCGTCCGGGCACGAAAAATACCTGCGTCGGTGGCCCATAGCACGGAGGCGTCGAGTGACGAGCATTCGATTAGTCGCAATCGTTCTTTGCTCGGCGTTGGCGTTTTGCGGCCGATGCTCGGCCCAAGCACCGGCCGCCGCTCAACCCGCTCAACCAATGAAGCATCTTCTCGTCCTCGGCGAAGAAAAAGGCTATCGCCATGAATCGGTGTCGCACGCCCTGGCTACGATTGAACGCCTCGGCCGTGAGTCTGGCCTGTGGACCACCACGATTCGCACCGACACCGAAGTACTCACAAAACTGAAGCTCGAATACAACGCCAAAAATCTAAATGACTTCGACGCCGTCCTTTTCTACACCGGCGGCGAGTTGGAGATGAACCCGGAACAAAAGGCCGCGCTCTTATCTTTCGTTCACGACGATGGCAAGGGCTTCATCGGTGTCCACAGCGCCACCATCACGTTCACTTCCTGGCCCGAATATGGCGAAATGATCGGCGGAAATTTCGACGAACATCCCTGGGTCACGTTTGATGCTCCCATCATCGTCGAGGACCCGGCCTTCCCGGGCATGCAGCAGTGGCCAGCTTCTTTTGTTCTGAAAGACGAAATCTATCAGATGAAGGATTATTCGCGGGATAAGGTTCGTGTACTCATGCGGCTCGACGCAAGCAAACTCGATCTGAATAATCCGCGCGTTCACCGCAAAGACCGCGATTTCGCCGTTACCTGGGCAAAAATGTATGGCAAAGGCCGCGTCTACTACTCCACACTCGGTCACGTCGAGCAAAATTGGGACGATCCTCGGCTCCAGAAAATGTATTTGGAAGCCATCAAGTGGGCCATGCATCTCGTAAACGCCGATGTAACCCCGCGCCCCCTCCCCGCTCAAACCGGAAACGCCGCGAATCACCGGCCCAATGTAGTGGCGGGTCTTTAGACCTGTTCCTTTTGAAATCGCCAGCAATCGCGGCGCGAGGCATGATGCCGACGAAATCGACGCAAACGAGATGGATGCCAGCGCAGTTGTTTCTTTGTGTTCATGGATTCTCTCGGAAATGGTTCGCTTTTCGCAGAAGGGTTTAGACCTTGCGGAGGCGAACGACGCTGTTGAAGGCTTAATGCGGCGCAAGTTTCCACTGTCCGAAGAAATCGACGGGCGAATCTACACACAGATTGGCGACAGTGCGCCGGAAGTGGCTCTTGGAATTTTGGATGTGATTTATCCGAAGAGGATGGCGAAAGACGAGCTAATTGAATCCGTGAAGCGACACGGATACACCGACAACAATGCAAATGTGGCATGACGCGAATCAGGATGTTTGTGGATGTTGACGACCAGGAGCGAATTCGCCTGCGCAACACTGGCGTACAACGGGTAGAAGAGCTTCGCAAGAAAATTCCCCTAAAGTCCAAGAAACGCAGCCGCTAATTCCATCAATCTAAACCCAAAAACTCAGAAACGTTTCCATTTCACGTCTTTCCAACAGCTTCCGGACTCTTCATAAGAACACCGGGGTACCCCAGTTCTTCCCAATCTGGAACTCGGACCCTACTTCTTCGCTTCCACCGGCTTCCCGCTTCCTTCTGTTTACCCCGAACGCACTCAGCGAGGGGTTACCGGACTCTTGCCGCTTCCTTCCGTCACCGTCCGAATTCCATCCACCGCCAATCCTTCAAACCGTTCCGTCAGCCCGCTCGGCCAACGTACTTCCACCCAGTCCACTTTCGCCGCGCTGCCCAAACCAAAGTGCACCCGCATGTCGTTGTTCGAGTCCAAGCTCGACCCGCTCCGCACTTCATCCACGAGCACGCGTTTACCCCGAGCGCCTTCTGCGAGGGGCGCATCAGCCTGCACGCGAATCTTTGCCCCAATCCCATCCCGGTTGGACTTCGTTCCAATCGTCTTGATCCCAATCCAATGATTCCCGCTCTTCACCTGATTCACCAGCAAACTCAGCGGCTCATTCATATTGCTCACGACCGCGGACATTTTCCCGTCGTTCCACAAATCGCCCACCGCCAGCCCGCGCGACGACCGCGCCGCCGTAATCCCCGGCCCCGAACTCTCGGAAATGTCTGCAAACTTTCCGTTCCCCAGATTGTGATAGAGCAGCCGCGGCTCTTCGTACTCGCTCCCCAAATGCTGTTTCGTCACTTCCGGGTAAACGTGCCCGTTCACCAGCAGCAAATCCGGCCAGCCGTCATTGTCCACGTCCACAAACATCGTTCCCCAGCCGAGATATTTCGTGTACAGCCCCAGCCCCGCCGCGAACGTCACATCGTCAAACGTTCCGTCGCCGTTGTTGCGATAGAGCGTCGCGGTATCGTCCGAAAAATTTGTTTTGAAAATATCCAGCCGCCCGTCGCCGTTGTAATCGCCAATCGTCGAGCCCATTCCCGCTTGTTCTTTTCCGTCTTCATTGAACGCCGCGCCCGCGACCACCGCCACATCGGTGAACGTTCCGTCGCGGTTGTTGTGATACAAAATGCTCGGCGTACTGTCGCACGCAACGTAAATGTCCGGCCATCCGTCGTCGTCAAAATCGAAAGTCGAAACGCTGAATCCGTAGTGCCCATTGCTCTGATCGATTTTCGCTTTCGTCGTCACATCCTCAAACGTTCCGTCGCCCTTGTTGCGATACAAAATGTTTTTGCTCCACGGCAATCCGCGCGGACCGCACATCACCGGAACGCCTTTCCAGATGCACGAAGCGCGTTCGCCCGGGCCCGGCGCCGTGCTCACATCGAAGTCCACGTACGTCGCGACAAACAAATCCAATTTCCCGTCGCGGTCGTAATCGACAAACGCGCATCCAGTGCTCCACGTTTTTCCAGTTCCGCTCACATGCGCTTTTTCGCTGACATCGGAAAAAGTTCCGTCGCCGTTGTTGTGGTACAAAATATTCTTCCCGTAGTACGTCACGTACAGATCGTCAAATCCGTCGTTGTCGTAATCGCCGACGCAAACGCCTTGCCCCCATCCTGAATTTTTCGCGAGCCCGGCTTTCTCGGTGACGTCGGTAAACGTGCCGTCGTGATTGTTGTGATAAAGATGATTCGTCGGCGGTTTTTTCCCGGCGAGTGGTTCGAGCGTCGTTCCGTTGACGACAAAAATATCCGGCCATCCGTCGTTGTCGTAGTCGAAGATTGCCACACCCGTCCCCGTCGTCTCGATGATGTATTTTTTTGTGTCAACTCCGCCAAAAACATTTCGCATCGTCAATCCGCGCTTCTCCGCTTCATCGGTGAAATATGCGATCCCGTTTCTCGCGGCGGCCTTTTGTTCCTGCGTGGGGGCAAATCCGTTGAAGGCAAACAAAAGGGAAGCAGAAAACGAGATTCCTGCGCGAGATATTTTAGAAAGAGTGGAGGAGAAAGGATTCATGGACCCGGAAAAGCGTAGAGCCTGCGCCTCCCCCCGGTCAAGGCGGCTCTGCGCAACTGCGCGAATCTGCACACGCATCTGATGCTAGTATGAATTTCCGGCAATGAGGCAAATTCAAAAACCGCGTTCGACGGAATTTCGCCGCATTTTTATCCGCGCAGCAAAGTTCGTGCTGCTCGCACTGTTTGCGTGCGCCGGCGAGGCAAAACTTTTGAGCTCGCAGCAGCCGGCAAAATCCGCATTGCAGCAGGCCGATGAGAGTTACGCCGCGGGAATTGCGGCGCTGAAGCGGCAGGATCTTGCGACTGCGCGAACAAAATTCCAGGAGACGACGCGATTGGCTTCGCAAAGCGCGGAAGCGCACAACTCGCTCGGCTACGTTTTGCTGCTTTCCGGCGAAGTGGATCTTGCGATTGCGGAGTTGCGCAGCGCGACGCGGCTGAAACCGGCGTTCGCGCAGGCGCACACAAATCTGGCAAACGCACTTTTGCAAAAAGGAAACGCGGCGGAAGCGATTCGAGAGGCGCGCGAGGCCGTGAAGCTTGCGCCGTCAAACTCTGATGCCTATCGCGCGCTGGGGCGTTCGCTGAACGCGGCGAAAGATTTGACGGGAGCGATCGCCGCAATTTCGAAAGGCGTTGAACTCAATCCAGATTTGGCGGAACTTCGCGACGACTTGGGCGTCCTGCTTGTCAATCAAAACAGACGCCAAGAAGGAGCCGAGCAATTTCAAGCCGCGATCAAACTTTCGCCGGACGCGACGGATGCACCGCTGCATCTTGGAGTTTTGCTTTACGAGCAACAACTATTTTCCGACGCGCGAAATCTTCTCGAACAATCGGTTCGCGCGCGTCCGCGAAATGCGTTAGCGCAATATTATCTTGGACTGACGGCGCGGGATTTGGGCGACGTGCCGGCTGCGATTTCGGCTTTCGAGACGAGCGTAAAGCTGCAGCCGGCAAATGAAGCGGCGCAAAAACAATTGGGATTGTTGCTGCAACGTTCAGGGCGAATCGAAGAAGCGGTGAGCCTTTTCCGGGCGAAGGCGAAACGGCATCCAGACGACGGCGATGCGCGTAACGATTTTGGGCTTGCGTTATTGGAGGCCGGAGACGCGCCGGGCGCAATCGTCGAATTTCAGAATGCGCTGAAGCTGAGACCCGATGATACCGGATATGAAACCAATCTTGGCGCAGCCTATCTGCAAAGAGCCGATTTTGCCGCGGCCGCGCAGCAATTTGAGTCTGCGCTAAAGCGAGCTCCGGATAATCCGACGCTGCACTACGATCTGGGTCTGGCGCTGAAGCTGCAGGACAAACTGCCCGAAGCAGTGACAGAATTTCGCAAAGCAGAATCTTTGGATCCGAATCAGCCGGACGCGCCCTACACGCTGGGGGTCACGCTATGGCAGCAAGGTGAGTTTGAGGCGGCGGCAACGGAACTTCACGCTGCGATTCGCGCCAAGCCCGACTATGCGGAAGCGTTCTATACATTGGGGACAGTTTTGAAACAGCAGGGGAAATTGCAGGAATCCGCCACTGCTCTCCGAGAAGCGCTGCGGCTTGAGCCCGATTTTGCGGGAGCGCACACGACGCTCGCGACCGTCTTAAAACAAATGGGCGACACGGATGGCGCGGCGGCAGAGGCCAAAGCGGGTGCAGAATTGGCCAAGCGGAAAACGGATTTGCAGGCTGCCTTGTTTGCGACAAATTCCGGGAAGCGGTTGCGGAACGCGGGAGATTTGGAAGGAGCCATTTCGCAATTTCGTTCGGCGATCAGTGCGGCGCACGATTTTGCGCCGGCACATTACGAATTAGGAATGGCGTTGCGTCAGCAGGGAAAAAAAGAAGAAGCGGCAAAAGAATTTACGGAAGCCAGAACACTGGATCCGAAGTTGGCTGCTCCGGACAATTGAACAGAATTATTTGTTATTTCTGTAGTTTTCGAAGCGCAACGAGTTCGCACTCGACGGGAACGCCCTTGGCCACTTTTACACGAATAACCGCTTCGAACGGCGACAACTGTGCCGGTTCATTGACTTCGAGCCGTTGCAGTAGAGTGGCCAGATAATTCTCCCGCGTGACGAATTCGACGGCCGCCTGGGTGCCGATGGTGGTGGTGCCCGCCAAAATTAGCTCGGAGTGCTGCGGATTGATGCCTTTGACGAGCGCGACAACCGAATAATCTTCGCTCATCGGGATATTCGGAGGACTCGCGAGATAAGTCGCGGCTTCTCCCTGACGCGGCGTTACGTTGACGATTTCCATCTTTCCCGCGCGCGGACCCTCAAGTATGCGGCGGAAGAAGAACTCCTTCGTGCTGGGAATTTCCAGAAGCGTGAGATTTTCCCCGGGCGAGCCGATGAAGATCAAATCGTTGTTTTTCGCGTCGTCCAGAGAAAAGAGGCTGCCACGTTTTACGCGCAAAGACTGGTGCAAGGATGCAAAAACAAGGTCGAGGTTGTGTATTGCCAAAACTTCGCCTACACCGGTGTAGTGATCGAGGATCGGCGTCTTTGCGTCTCTCTTGGCGTCGAAGTAGCGCATGCCAAAGGTTGGCTCTCCGACGAATTGCGCGTTGCTGAAAATGGCCCACGGTTCTTCGGGGCCGGTGATGAAGCCTTTCCAGAAAATCCGGAATTGGGCCGGCGCTTCGGGTGGGGCGGCTGCAACTTGGCCTGAGCCGTTTCTATGGTCGCTCGAGTACTCACGCGCGAGCAGCGCAATCGCCAACACGAGGGCCAAGCTGAGTCCGATGACAGCGGCGACCCAGGCGCGCGGTGCGCGTGCGGGCTGGATCCCATGGTTGTGTGCCTCTGCGGTTCCTGCTTGTGCGGACAAAGCGGAGCGGTCATGAATGACGACGGCGTAGCTGCCTTTTGGCACTTCAACAATCGTGGCGTCGTTGGTGCCTTCGGAGCTGTAATACTCGGCGAGTTTTGAGCGGAGGCGGCCCGCCTGGACGCGGACCATGGAGTCGAGTTGCGGGTCGAAGTCGGCCTGGCGGCCAAAAACTTCGGTAGCGATCTGATACTCCTTGACGGGAACGCCGGGGTGTTCGACAGCCTGTTTGGCGAGGTAGCGAAGAAGTTTGCAGAGAGACTCAGAGCCGTGGAGCGTATGGCTGTTTACCAAACGCTCGATTTCTGCGAGGAATTGAGCTCGGTCCGCCACGGTGACTCCGGTGACATCGATGTAACATGAGAGTATCAAGACGCGCATGTGATTGCAACAAATGGATTTAAATCATGTAACAGTATCAAACCTTCTGAGACTTACCTCACCCAGCGAAAAAGCACATAAGTCGGAGCACATTTTTGTTTCGTTCGTAGTGTCGCAGGGGGGTGTCTTCGGCACACGCAACACGCCTCGGAACTGTAGCGATGCAGTTCCGCAAATCAGACTCCCTTTGCAACGCAAGTCGAGACGGTAGGTGCGCTTGAGCTTTAGGAAGTACCTGCAGACGGGGCAGGGGTAGCCCAGTCGCGCAGGAGATTTCAGTGGGTACGATCAGGAGGGGTGTAATGAAGAAGCGCTTTGTCCTAGGTTATTTAATCGCATTAAGTCTCGTTTTGGTGTACGGCGTTCCGAATGCGGCTGGTCAGGCGGTGTACGGCAGCATTCAGGGTTCGGTGACGGATTCACAAGGATCAGCCGTCGTCGGAGCCAAGGTTACCGTTACATCCGTCGCCAAAGGTACAAGCGAAGAAACGACGACGAATGACAGCGGCAACTACACTGTTTCGCACTTGATTCCGGACGTCTACAACATCCACGTTGAAGCCACGGGATTCAAGACTTACGAGGTTAAGGGCGTTCAAGTTTCTGCGGACACCAGCAGCAACGTCGACGCCAGACTGGATGTTGGCGCAGTCACGCAGTCGGTCGAAGTGACAGGCGAAATTCCGCAGCTAAAAGTTGACAGGTCCGACGTCGCCACGGCCTTTACCAGCCAGACGATCGAATCGGTACCGATCTTCAACCGGAATTTCACGACTTTTCAACTGCTGTCGCCGGGTGCGCAGATTCAAGGTTGGGGCCACGCGGCAAGCGAGAACCCGCAAGGTTCGCGGCAAATCTTGACGAACGGACAGCATTTTGCGGGAACCGGCTTCGAGCTGGACGGTACTGATAACCAGGATCCTATTTTGGGAATCATTGTGATCAATCCGAACCTCGATTCCATTAATGAGGTGAAGATCACGTCGCAGGACTACGACGCCGAGTTCGGCAAGGCCATCGGGGCGATCGTCACTTCGCAGACTAAATCCGGCACCAACGAATTTCACGGCTCGGCGTTTGATTTTGAGCGTTCCAATTCGAATTTTGCTAGCGATCCGTTTACGCAGAGTAAGATTGGTGTACCGAGCGGAAACTGGAACCAGTTCGGCGGCACCTTTGGTGGTCCGATTCGGAAGAACAAAATCTTCTTCTTCGGGGACTACCAGGGACAAAGGGCTCATGTGGGAGGGTCCGCTTCTGATCGAATCTTGACACAAAATGAACGGGGCGGCGATTTGAGTGATCTGGGCAGACCGATCTACGATCCGTACGAAACGACAGATGCGACTCACCAGACGCTCGTGCTGGATGCAAGCGGCCAGCCGATCCCAGTGGGAATTGCAAACCGCACTCAGTTTCCCGGAAACGTGATTCCTGCGTCGCGATTGTCGACGCAAACGCAGAACCTTCTGAAGTTGCTTCCCGTCGGTGCCACGCTGTCGGATCCGACTTTGAATAACTTTTCTGGTTCGGGCAGCAACGTTCTGAATGCCGACAATTTTGACGTGCGCTCCGACTACGTGCTCAATTCGAAAACGCAAGTCTTTGGGCGCTACAGCTATCAGAAGTTCCTTCGGTCTGGCCCCGGCCTCTTCGGAGAAATTGCGGGTGGTCCAGCGCTTCCAGCTGATTCTGGCGGACAATTTGCCGGAACCTCCAACGTCCGGAACCAAAGTCTTGCTTCGGGCTTTGACTATACGTTCAGCCCAAGCTTGCTCACCGACTTCCGTTTCGGATACATGCGCTATCACGTGCAAGTGGCACCCGGTGGCGTCGGCAGCACGCCCGCGAAGGACGCAGGCATCCCCGGACTGAATATCGACAGCCTGTACACAACAGGAATGCCCTATTTCCACATTACGACAAGCGGACTGCCGGACTTTAACTTCGGGTACGCTCTCGGAGCGAATCAGTGCAACTGCCCGCTCCTAGAAAGCGAGCACCAATATCAGTTTGTGAATAACTGGACAAAGATTCGCGGCAATCACACCATTAAATTTGGTGCGGATGTCCGCTATGCCTACAACCTGCGAGTCCCAAGCGACGTTCACCGCGCAGGCGAGCTCAATTTCTCCCAAGACCAAACTCAGGGTCCGGGCGGAGTCGGGGGATCGGGCTTGGCAGCCTTTCTGCTGGGCGACGTGACTTCTTTTGGGCGCTACGTTAGCGCTTCTACCAACGCTAATGAAACTCAACCACGCTTTTTCTTCTTTGGACAGGACACTGTACGTGTCACCAACAAACTGACGGTTAACTTCGGACTGCGGTGGGAGATTTATAAGCCGGAATCGGTTCGCGGCACAGGTCAGGGCGGGTGGGTCGATCCCGCCACCGGCGAGGTTCGCGTCGCCGGGACGCAGGGTGTTGACCTCACGGGCAACACGTCGACCGACTATAAACACTTCTCGCCTCGCTTAGGCATTGCGTATCAGGTTAATTCGAAGACCGTTGTTCGTCTCGGCTATGGTCGTAGCTATGACATCGGCGTCTTCGGGACCGTTTTCGGTCATGCCGTTACACAGAACGTGCCGGTCCTGGCAAGCCAGGAAATAGATACGTCAAATGGACAAGACTTCAACACCGCCTTTTTCCTTTCGAACGGACCGTTCTTGCTGGATCCAGCCACGGCTCTCGGTGGTACGCTGGCCACGAGCAACTGCAATAGAATCACAGATCCGACCGGCGTCGATCCAGTCACCGGTGTATTCAAAGCAGATAAGCCGCAATGCGTGGGACCCAACGGCCGGCCGCTCTTGCCGAACGGTCTGAACGCCTTCATCCGGCCGTTCAATAACCGGCTGCCGACGGTGGATGCTTGGAACGCCACTGTACAGCGGCAACTGACCCCGACGCTTAGCGCCACGATTTCCTATGTCGGCAATAAAGGGACACACACGATCGGCGGTGGCCCGGACTATCCATTTAACAATGCTAAGCTGGCCGGCTACGATCCCAGCCTCACAGGCCAGGCTGCTACCGACGCGAACAATGCGCGCAAGCCGTATTATCTAAAATATGGCTGGACGTCGGGCTTCCGATATTTCGGTAACGACTTCAACAACAAATACAACGCGCTACAGGTAATCGTAGAGAAGCGCTTTGCGAACGGTTTGTCGTTCAATTCCAACTATACTTTTCAACATGCCGTGGCAGACCTCGATGGTGGAACGCACGCCTACGATCCCGCTGCTAACTATGGTCCGAACGACAACTACCGGAACCATGTTTTCATTTTCACCCAGGTCTACCAACTCCCCTTCGGCAAAGGAAAGAAGTGGGGAGCAGATGCGGGCCGCGTGGCCGACTTGCTAATCGGGGGTTGGGAGTTGAATGGCACAACCAATTTTTCAAGTGGGTTGCCGTTTACACCTAGCCTCAGTAGCTGCCACGCCTCTAGCGACACCGGGCCTTGCCGTCCGGACCTTGTTGGATCGGTTAAAGATGGTACGCGCTCTGGCGATCCAAACGCTGCAGGGTATTGGTACCAGCCGGCCACGACAAAGCTCCTAGTCGCGGGGCAGTCTGACGGGCCGTGGGCACAGCCTGCCGTGGACACTTTCGGGAACGTGGGCCGCAACTCGCTTCGCGGACCGCGGTTCTTCGATTCCGACCTGTCTTTGTTCAAAAACTTCAGCCTCACCGAAAGAGCGAAGGCTCAATTCCAATTCCAGTTCTACAACATATTCAACCACGTCAACCTCGCGAATCCGGACGGATGCGTGGACTGCGGATCAGGCGGCAAGATCACCGGTATCGCCGCCAACTCTCAGTTACGCTCGTTGACGTACGGATTCAAGCTCACTTTTTAACCCTGCAACACCCCAAAGAAAACGGGGAGCCCTCACGGGCTCCCCGTTTTTTATGCTCTAATCTTCTCCGACTCGTCGGTCCTTCATGCGTAGACCTTGCTCATCGGCAGTTGTTCACCTCCTGTCCCTCACGATTCTTTTTTCCTCCTGCACTTCAGTTTTGGTTTCCCAACAAACGGATTCGCTTTTTGCCGCCGCTCACCGTCTTCTCGAAGAAGGCAAGTTCACGGAAGCGATTGCTTCTCTGGAAGATTTGAATAAATCCAATCCAAATCTCAAAGGGCTATCTCGTGAACTCGGCATCGCTTTTTATCGAAAGGGCGACTACATAAGTGCAGTCACATATTTCGAGCGAGCAACCAAGGAAAATCCGGACGATGGCGAAGCCACTCAAATGACCGGACTTTCCCTTTACCTCGCAGGCAGACCGGCTGAGGCGATTCCGTATCTTGAGAAAGTTCAGTCCTGGTATCCCAGCGCGAACGTGGATGCCGCGTACATTCTTGGCGTGGCATACATTCAAACGAAAAACTATCCGCAGGCGCGCGTAGCGTTTGCAAAAATGTTTGGCGTGCCGCCCGATTCTGCAGCGAGCTATCTTTTCACGGCGAGGATGTTACTGCGCCAGGAATTCGGTCCAGTTGCCGAGGAATATGGAAAGAAGGCGGTTGCGCTCGACCCGAAATTGCCGCTGGCGCACTTTTTGTTGGGCGAGCTTTATCTTTTTCAATCGAAGATTCCGGAGGCGATTGCGCAGTTTCAGCAGGAGCTGGCGATTAATCCGGGGCACGCGGCGACATACTACAAGTTGGCGGATGCGTACTCGCGCGTGCAGAAATATGACGATGCGGAGAAATTGCTGCAGCGGTCGATCTGGCTGGATGCGACGGCATCGGGGCCGTACATTTTGATGGGCAAAGTGCTGGAAAAAAAAGGCGAGCCGGCGCTGGCGGTGCGGTCGCTGCAACGGGCGATTTCGATGGATCCGAACAATTCGATTTCACACCACTTGCTGGGGCAGGCATACCGCGACCTGGGCCGCACGGAAGACGCGGAAAGGGAATTGAAATTGGCGGAGCAGCTGCAATCGCGCGAGGACACGAAGCCGTGAGCGAGCAATTCACGGTGGTGGGGCTCGGCGAATTGTTGTGGGACATGTTTCCGCAGGGAAAACAGCTGGGAGGCGCGCCAGCAAATTTTGCGTATATGACTGCGCTGCTCGGCGACCGGGGAATTGTGGCAAGCCGGGTCGGCGACGACCGATTGGGGCAGGAAGCGATCTGGCATTTGAAATCGTCGGGGCTGGATACATCGCACGTGCAAACGGATGTCGTGCACCCGACAGGGACGGTGGTGGTGAAGCTGGATTTGAAAGGGCAGGCGGAATACAAGTTTTGTGAAGACGTGGCGTGGGATCACCTGCAGTGGACGACGGATTGGCAAGAGCTGGCGATTGTGGCGGACGCAGTGTGCTTCGGGTCGCTGGCACAACGATCGGAGACGTCTCGTTTGACGATTCGAAAGTTTCTGCAGTCGGTGCGGGCGGATGCAGCGAGAATTTTCGATGTGAATCTGAGGCAGACGTTTTATTCAGCCGAGGTGCTGCGCGTGGCGCTGTTGCACGCGAACATCATGAAAGTGAATGATGAAGAGTTGCCACGGATTGTGGAGATGTTTGGCGAGAAAATTGACGATGAGAAGCAAGCGGCGTGCTGGCTGGCGAAAGAGTTCGGATTGAAGCTAGTGTGCGTAACGCGCGGGCATCGCGGGAGTTTGCTGGTATGCGGCGAGAGCATCGATGAGCACCGCGGGTTTACCGTGAAGGTGGCAGACACCGTAGGCGCGGGGGACGCGTTTACTGCGGCGCTGGTGCATCACTGGTTGCGCAAGACGCCGCTGCGCGAAATGAATCTGGCGGCGAACCGGTTAGGCGCGTGGGTGGCGTCACAGGAAGGCGCGATGCCGGTTGCGGACGCGGCGGTGCTTTCGGAAATTCGGTAGGTCGATGTTGCTGCGCTATTTTGCGGCAAGTTGTGCTTGTTCGTGGGCGAGCTTCTCAACGAGTTCTTGCGGCATTTCGTGAAGGAAGACGACGACGGCGGCGTTGGTCCAGCCAAAACCGACGACGTTGATGTT
>Ga0075426_10002163_pt1 | contig 14084 bp, 16 predicted proteins | sample SoiMethybrSBSTD5_FD_75304 | JGI IMG/M metagenome (GOLD analysis project Ga0075426, IMG submission 75304) | Bulk soil microbial communities from a Populus tree surrounding site in Tennessee, USA - Soil MetaG P. TD hybrid SBSTD5 | ecosystem: Environmental > Terrestrial > Soil > Tree plantation... | reverse complement strand
AGGCGGTCCATGAACCGGCGAATGGCAATATTGGCAGTGGTCCTGATGGTGGGAGTTTTTACTGTGCTTAAGGCAAATTCGCGGCCCTTGCCGCAAGCCTCGCGCAAAGCGATCAATCTGCCCGGTAAGACGATTAGTGCGCCATTCAGCGACGCCATTCTTTCCGGGAATACGCTCTATCTGGCCGGACGGATTGGGCTGGACAAGGATGGAAAAGCGCCGGACAAAATTGAGGACGAGATCAAGTTGCTGCTCGATGGGGAAAAGGATGTGCTCGCGCAGGCTGGAATGACCATGGACGATCTCGTCTACGTTCAGATTTCGTGCACGGACTTGAAGCTGTTTGACACGTTCAATCCCATCTACAAAACATATTTCACGAAGGATTTTCCGGCGCGCGAGTTTGTTGGGGCGGCGGCCATCTTGCGCGGGGGACATTTTGAAATGCAGGCAATCGCGGTCAAACACTAGGGCGGACCGCCGGGGCTTGACAATCAGTTCGAAATGGCCTAAATTAACAGTGTTAAGTAAGTGAGGATGGTCTGCGCATGGGCGTCCGGGAACGGCGAGCTCGGGAAAAGCGGTATCTGCGACAAGAGATTATGGACGCAGCGAGCGAGCTCTTTGTCAAAGAGGGATTCGAAAACGTGTCCATGCGGCGGATTGCGGACCGAATCGAATACTCGCCCACGACCATTTATTTGTATTTCAAGGATAAGGCCGAGCTGCTGGAAAGCATTTGCCAGGAGACGTTTGCCAAGCTGATTCAACGGCTGACGAAGATCTTAGACCAGCCGGGGGACCCGATTGAGCGGCTAAAAAGGGGCCTTTTGGCTTATATCGAGTTCGGGCTCGAAAACCCGCATCATTACCGGTCAACGTTTATGACGCCGCTGCCGGAGGAGGTCGATCACGAAAAATTTGTGAAACCCGAAGCGGCCGGCATTCAAGCCTTTGATTTTCTGCGCCGCTGCGTTTATGACTGTATTGCCGCCGGACGATTCAAGACGAAGGATGCGGAATTGGCGAGCCAGACGCTGTGGGCTGGCGTGCACGGCGTCACTTCGCTCCTGATTACGCACACGCACTTTCCGTGGGTTGGGAAAGAGAAGGTGATTCACGGAGTGGTGGATACGATGGTGGCGGGCTTAGAGGCGGAGCGGATTTAACTGGAGTAATATGCCTATTATGAACACGATACGGAACTTTCGGGCAGGAGCGAAGTAAGCAAAAAAATTTCTTTCAAATATTAACACCGTTCATAGAAAGAGCGATGTTAGTTTCTTCGAGGGACATACGTAGTAGAAAGTGGAAGGCCATCATGGGGCTGCTGGCGAGACGAAATCTGTTTCACGACAAAGTGCGGTTTGCGGTGACGCTAACCGGAATCGTGTTTGCGCTGGTTTTGATCATTATTCAATTTGGGCTGTTCCTCGGATTTACAACGACGACTTCCAACAATATCGACCATTCGAACGCGGACGTGTGGATCGTGTTTCATGGAGTCGGGTATTTCGATACGGGAAGAACGTTTTCAGAAAGAAAGTTTTATCAGGTGCTGGCGGTACCCGGCGTAGCGCAGGCGGAAAAGTACATGCAGGCGTTTGCGCGATGGAAGCGCCCGGATGGGCGAATCGAGAATATTCAAATTATTGGCGTACGGCCGGGAAGCGAGATGGGGCAGCCGTGGAATGTGGTGTCGGGGAGCGCGGCGGAGTTGAAAGAAGAAGACGCGATTCTTGTGGACGAGGTTTACCGCGAAAAGCTGGGCGTGCAGAAGATCGGGGATCGCGTGGAAATCGGCGGACACCGGGCACGGGTGGCCGGATTCACGCGCGGCATTCGGTCGTTCACGACTTCGCCGTTTGTCTATGCGTCGTTCAAGAGTTCGCTCGACTATACGAACCCTACTTCGAATGAGGCGGATGTCGGTTACATCCTGGTGAAAGCGGCGCCGGGAATTTCCGTGGAGACGCTTAAGAAAAATTTGAGCGAGCGGTTGAGCGACGTCGATCTCTATACGACGGCGGAATTCAGCCGCAAGACCCGGTTCTATTGGATGTTCACGACGGGAGCTGGACTCGCCGTGCTGACCGCTGCGCTGATGGGGTTGATTGTGGGGGTTGCGGTGGTGGCGCAGACGATTTATGCGGCGACGGTGGATCACATTCGCGAATACGGAACGTTGAAGGCGATGGGCGCGACGAATTCCTATTTGTATCGCGTGTTGATTGAACAAGCCGTGTGGAGCGCGACGCTCGGTTATGCGCTGGCGATGATTGTGGCGCATTTCATCGTGGCGGGCAGCGAGAAAGGCGGCGCGGTGATTTTGATGCCAATGGAAATGAAGATTGGAATGTTTTTTCTAGCGGTGCTGATGTGCATTGCGGCGGCAATCGTTTCGATCAACAAGGTGACGCGAATCGATCCGGCGATGGTTTTCCGCGGATGACGGGAAGAGGGGCTTATTGATGAACTCGAATCGAACGGTAATTCGCGCCTCAGGCATTACGAAGATTTATCGGGAGGGTACGGCGGATTTCCGCGCATTGAGCGATGTGGATCTGGAGATTCGCGCGGGGGAGCTGACGCTGCTGATGGGCCCATCAGGCAGCGGGAAGACAACACTGCTTTCGATACTTGGCTGTATCTTGCGGGCGACGAACGGGTCGCTGGAAGTGCTGGGCGAATCGGTGGAGAAACTTGCCGAGGCGGAACTCCCGCGGATTCGGCGAGCGGCGATTGGATTTGTGTTTCAAGGATTCAATCTGTTTCCGGCGCTGACGACGGTGGAGAACGTGGCGTTAGCGCTGGATGTGCGCGGCGTGAAACGCAGAGAGGCGGAAACGCGCGCAGCGGAATTGATTCGCGAGGTGGGGCTTGCGGAGAAGAGTAAGTCTTATCCGGCGGATTTGAGCGGTGGACAAAAGCAACGAGTAGCAATTGCGCGGGCGCTTGCGGGCGATCCACCGATTATTTTGGCCGATGAACCGACGGCGGCGCTGGATTCGACGAGCGGGAAAAATGTGATTGAGCTTTTGCGACGGCTGGCGCACGAGGATGGACGGGCCGTGGTGATGGTGACGCATGACCCGCGCGTGCTGTCTTATGGGGACCGGATTATTCATTTGGAAGATGGACGGATTGTAGGAGAAGAGACCAGGCGAGAGTTCGAGGAGATAGCAGCGGCAGCAGCGATGGCTTAAGACGGATTTCAACACAGAGTACACAGAGAACGCAGAGTTCACGGAGAAGAAGAGGGTGAGATTTGGGAAGGAGTCTAGCGATGAAGAAGATTAAATATTTGGGCGGAGCGGTGGCGATTGTTTTGTTGGGAGCGTTTGGATACCTGCTGCAAGGACGAGCGCATACGGCAGCGGCGAGTTCGCCGGCCGCACGCAGCGTGAATGATGGATTGATTGCGGCTCCGGGACGCGTGGAAGCGATTAGCGAAGAGATTCGTGTGAGTTCGGAGCTGAGCGGACGGTTGAAGAGCGTGAATGTCGAAGAAGGCGACCGCGTGAAGCGAGGCCAGGTACTGGCGGAACTGGAGAATGCAGACTATCGAGCGCGCGTGGGGAGCGCGGAGGCGGAACTGGCTTTGCGTGAAGCCGAGTTGCGGCGGACGGTGAACGGATCGCGTGCGGAAGAGCGCCGGGAGGCGGAGGCGGCAAAGCAAGCGGGCCGGGCGATTCTGGAAAATGCGAAGAGCGAAGCGGAACGGCGGCGCGGGCTGGCGGCGCGCGGCGTGATTTCCCGCGATGAAGCGGACCGGTATGAGCGCGCGTATAGGGTGGCGCAATCGGAGTATGAGCAGGCGTCGCAACGGTTTGCGCTGGTGGATGCGGAAGCGCGGGAAGAGGATCGCGCGAAAGCGGAAGCAAATGTGGCGGCTGCGCGCGCACAATATGAGGAGGCTAGAGCCGTCTACGAGAAGAGCCTGATTCGCGCGCCAATGGACGGAGTGATTTTGCGAAAGCTGAGACATACAGGCGAAAGTGTCTCGACGCAATTTGATTCGCCAGTGATTACGATGGCGGACGATTCGGTGTTGCGGGTGCGGCTGGACGTGGACGAGACGGATGTAGCGAAGCTGAAGGTGGGACAGCGGGCGTACGTGACGGCGGAGGCCTATGGGGATCAGAAATTCGAAGGGCGAGTGATTCGCGTGGGACGGATTTTGGGGAAGAAGAATGTGCGAACGGATGAGCCGACGGAACATGTGGACACGAAGATTCTAGAAACGGTGGTGGAATTGAAGGCGGGGGAGCGTCTACCGTTGGGGCTGAGAGTGGATGGGTTTGTAGTGACGGGCGGCTAATATGCCCATATATTGCCACACAAAGTCCGCTATTTTATTGCCATATGCCCATATATAGGCACACTGTCCTGAGACGCCAGTCCGCTTTATAGATGTTAACCTACGTTAAATCAGTGACTTATAGGTTGCTTAAAATTTATCTTGTTTGGAGTCCGTCATGCACTACTTCGGCAGAGAAGCGAGTCCACTTATGTTGAGAATCAGCACTGAAAAGAAGAAGGGCCGGACGGTACTAAATGTAGAGGGCCGATTGTCTGGTCCCCGCGTGCCGATGCTGGAGCAGTGCTGGCGCGAGGTGCGTACCAATTCGCCGGACGAAAAATTCCAGGTGAACCTGTGTGGCGTCACGTTCATCGATGGGGCGGGAAAGGTTTTGCTGAAGGCGATGTATTGCGAAGGCGCGCAATTGCTGGCGGAGGGCTGCCTGAATCAAGCGATCGTGAGCGAGATAACCGCAGAGCAAAAGGCGGGCGCAGGAGAGAAGCGCGGCAAGGGGCCAAGCTTTTTCTTTTACATCGCGTTCTTCAGTTTGGTGTTCGGGGCGAAGCCGGGATTTGCGCAAAACGCTGCCAAGCCGGACGCACTGAAGTTGACGCTGGAGCAGTCGGTGGCATTGGCGCTGAAACAGAATACGACGGCGCAGATTGCAGTTTTGACGGCCGCCGAGGCGGAACAGGACAAAAACATTTCGCGGTCAAACCTGATTCCGAACGCGAATTTGCAGGTTTCGGATTCGGCGAGGCGGCAGAACATCGAAACGGGATTCGGACAGAAGATCCCGGGGATTCCGGAACATTCAGGACCGTTTCAGGTTTTTAACGCAGGCGTGGCGGTGGGAACGCCGATTTTCGATTTGACGTTGTGGCGGCGTTACCAGGCGGCGAAGGAATTGGCGGGCGCGCAGAAATCGACGAGCGAGTCGACACGCGAACAAGTGATCTTGCTGGTTGTGTCGCAGTACATCGGGTCGCTGCGGGCGGAAGCAAACGTAACGGCATCGAAGTCGCGGGTTGAACTGGCGCAAGCACTTTACGACCAGGCGGCCGACTTGCAAAAAGAAGGCGTGGGAACGGGAATTGACACTTTGCGCGCGAACGTGGAGCTGCAAAACGAAAAGCAGGCGCTGATTCAGGCGGAAAACGATCGCGACTCTTCGCTCTACATTTTGAGCCGGCTGCTGAATCTGGATCCACGGCAGAAGTTGGAACTTGCGGATTCGCTGAGCTTCTTTGATACGCCGCAGCCGGAGATGGATTCGAGCATCGATGCAGCGCTGGCGACTCGTGCGGAGTGGAGGTCGATTGATCAACAGGTGAAAGCGGCGCAGCGGCAGAAGCAGGCGTCGCAGGCAGAACGATTGCCGTCGCTGCGGTTTGACGGGAACTGGGCGTATCAGGGACTGAGTTCGACGACGGGAATTCCGGTCTACACCTACGAGTTGGGCGTGAATATGCCGCTTTTTACCGGCGGACGAATCCACTCGGAGATTGTAAAGGCGGATTTGCAATTGCGGACGCTGGAAGAACAGAAAGCGGATTTGCGGAATTCGATTGCGCTGGATGTGAAGACGGCGTTGCTGAATCTGGAATCGGCGCGGAATGAAGTGCAAGTGGCGAATCTGGGCGTGCAGCTGGCGAAGGAAGAAGTGGATCAAGCGCGGGACCGTTTTAAGGCGGGCGTGGCGAACAACATTGAAGTGATTCAAGCGCAGGATGCGCTGGCGCGAGCGAACGACAACCAGATCATTGCGCTGTACCGATTCAATCAGGCACGTGCGGACTATGCGCGCGGAATTGGGCAGGCGGAAAAGGTTTACGCGAAGTAAGAAAGAACGTCGTTAAGAGGGAACGGGATGAGCATCGAGATCGAAGTCGGGCTGGAAAACGCGACACGAGTGAAGCCGCGGACAGAGGAGCTTCGCTTGGATGAAGAGGCAGCGGCGCCGCAGGCCAACACGAAGCTGCGCAACCGGCTGATTTTTGGAGGCGCGGCCGTTCTGGTGCTTGTGGCGGGACTGTTTATTTATTACTTCAATCGCGAGAGCACGGACGACGCGCAGGTGGACGGGCACATCACAGCGGTGTCGGCGAAGGTTTATGGTCGCGTGGCGGAAGTTTTGGTGAATGACAACCAGCCGGTGAAGGCAGGGCAAGCACTGGTGAAACTGGACGCGCGGGATTATCAAGCGGCGTTGGATCAGGCAAAAGCGCAGTTGGCGTTGGCGGAGAGCGAAGCGCAGTCGGCGGGAGTGGACATTCCGAAGACGCGGGAGAACGTGGCGAGCGGAACGTCGAGCGCGGACGCGCAATTGTTGGGCGCGCAAGCGGACGCCATGCGAGCGGAAGTGACATACGAGCAAGCGAAGACGTCGGACCTTGCCTGGGCGCAGGCAAATATTGATAAGAGCAGGGCGAATGCGCAATTGGCGCAAGCGGACCTGGCGCGGTTCCGGCCGCTGATGGAAAAGGGAGAGATTTCGAAGCAGCAATTTGACGCGGCACAGGCGAATGCGGATGCCACGGCGAGCGCGTTGAAAGCGGACGAAGAGAAGTTCGCACAAGCGAAGCGCAGCGTGGACATCGCGAAAGCACAGTTGGAAGCGGCACAAGCGAGGGTGCAACAGGCTCACGCAGGTGTAGCGTCCGCGAAAGCCGACACGAAGCAAGTGGCGATGAAGCAGGCGGATGCGGCAGCGAAAATCGCGAAGGTGCAGCAAGCGCGGGCGGCGGTGGAAGCGGCGCAGTTGAATCTGGAATACGCGACGATCACGGCGCCGGTGGACGGAGTTGTGACGCACAAGCAAGTGGAGATTGGACAAGTGGTGCAGCAGGGGCAGGGATTGCTGGTTGTGGTGCCGCTGCAAAACGTTTGGGTGACGGCGAATTTCAAAGAAACGCAGTTGAAGAAGATGCGCGCCGGACAAAAAGCGGAAGTGAAAGTGGACACGTATGGAAAAACGTTCAGCGGACACGTGGACTCGATCGCTGGAGCGACGGGCGCGGTGCTAAGTCTGCTGCCGCCGGAAAACGCGACGGGAAATTACGTGAAAGTGGTGCAGCGCATCCCGGTGAAGATCGTGTTGGATTCGACGCAGCAGGATGGAGCGGTGTTGCGGCCGGGAATGAACGTGGAAGCAACGGTTGTGACGAAGAATTAGTGCGAAGAACGGCGAACGAAACGAGCGAAAGCGGAAACGAACGTGAAACACAGATTGCTTTCCAAATTGAGGATGCCGGACGGGTCGATCAACCCCTGGGTGATCGCCGTAACGGTAACGCTCGCGACGTTCATGGAAGTGCTGGACACGTCGATTGCGAACGTGGCGCTGCCGCACATTTCGGGAAGTTTATCGGCGGGCGCGGACGAATCGACGTGGGTGCTTACGTCGTATCTGGTTTCGAACGCGATTGTGTTGCCGCTATCCGGATGGCTTTCAGGGCTGGTGGGACGAAAGCGGTTCTACATGATTTGCGTAGCGCTGTTCACGGTTAGCTCGTTCTTGTGCGGATTGGCGCCGAGCCTGGGCGTGCTGGTGCTGTTCAGGATTATGCAGGGCGCGGGCGGCGGTGGGTTGCAACCGAGCGAGCAGGCGATTCTGAACGACACGTTTCCGCTGGAAAAGCGCGGGATGGCGTTCGCGGTGTATGGGATCGCAGTGGTCGTGGCGCCGACGATTGGGCCGTGGCTGGGCGGATGGATTACGGACAATTTTTCGTGGAGATGGATTTTCTACATCAACATTCCGGTGGGAATAATTTCGCTGCTTTTGACGTCTTTGTTGGTAAGCGACCCGCCGTACATGAAGAAGGCGAGGATAAGCGAAGGGTTCCGCGTGGATTACATCGGAATCGGATTGATCAGCCTGGGGCTCGGCAGCATGCAGATTATTTTGGACAAAGGGCAGCGAGAGGATTGGCTGGCAAGCGGATTCATCCAGATTTTTGCGGTGCTGATGCTGGTGGGATTGATTGCGGCGATTTTCTGGGAGTTGCGGCAGGACCATCCGGTGGTGGATTTACGGATGTTAAAGAACCGGAATTTTGCGATTGCGACGACGGCGATGTTTTTTCTGGGATTCGTGCTGTATTCGAGCACGGTGCTGATTCCGCAGATGCTGCAGCAGCTGTTGGGATATACGGCGGAGATGGCGGGGCTGGCACTGTCGCCGGGCGGCGCAGTGATTATGTTGATGATGCCAGTGGTGGGATTTCTGGTGTCGAAGGTGGATACGAAGTTTTTAATTTCGTTTGGATGCGTCGTGTGTGCGATTTCGCTTTTCGTGATGGCGGGCTGGAATTTGCAGCTCGATTACCGGCACGCGGTCTATGGACGAATGCTGCAGAGTTTCGGGCTGGCGTTTTTGTTCATTCCGATCAACGTGAGCGCGTTTGCGTACGTGCCAAAAGAAAAGACGAACATGGGCACGGGAATTATCAATTTGGCGCGAAACATCGGCGCGAGTGTGGGAATTGCAACGGTGACGACGCAGCTGGAGCGGAGAACGCAGGCGCACACAGCGCGGCTGATGGAGCACGTGAATCCGTTCAGCTTGGCGTATCAAAAGGTGACCACGGGATTTACGGCGACGTTCGTATCGGCAGGCTCGACCCATGCGGCAGCATCGGAGCGAGCGACTGGAATGATTAGCGCGGTGGTGCAGCGGCAAGCGGCGATGCTGGCGTTTTTGGACAACTACAAGATGCTGGGCGTCGTTTTTCTGATGGTCCTGCCGGTGATGCTGCTTTTGAAGAAGCCAAAGGGAGCTGTGAACGCGCCAGTGCACTGAGGCGGCGAAGGAAAAGTTTTTGCGTCTAACGTTGAGTGCAAAAAGAGTTTGTAATGGGGGGACAAAATGGCTACACAAGCTGCAGTGGGAATGGAACTGAACGAAGCGAAGCTGATCCGCGCGGGGCAGCGTGGAGACGCGCAGGCGGTGGACGCGCTGTTCAAGCGTTACCAGCGGCCGTTGTTTCAGACGGCGTTGCGTGTTCTTGGGAATGCCGAGGACGCGGAAGACGCTCTGCAGGAGGGAATGCTCTCCGCATACCGCAACTTGAAGCGGTTTGAAGGGCGCTCGCAATTTTCGACGTGGCTGACGCGCATCGTGATTAACGCGGCACTGATGCGGCGGCGCAGCATGAAGGCGCGGCCTGCGGTGTCGCTCGATGAGCCGGCGCGGGAAGACGAACTGCCGCCGAGCGAGCGTTTCGCGGACGACAGCCCGGACCCGGAGCAGATGTACGTGGGGACGGAACTGCGCGAGATGATCAACGAAAACCTGGACGAGCTTTCTCCTCTGCTGAAGTCGGCGTTTGTCCTGCGCGAAGTGCAGGGCTATTCGACCGGCGAAGCGGCAAAGACACTCGGCGTGACGGAAAATACGCTGAAGGCGCGGCTGTGGCGGGCGCGGCATCAATTGGCCGAACGGCTTGGCAATCGGCTGAAGCGAATGAAGGATGGCATGAGCGGCGGAATGGGCGACGCGGAATGCAGCTACTGCTAAAACAAAAGTAGCGACGTAACGAAGTAAAAAGATAAAGACGAAGGGCCGGCGGCGACGCCGGCCCTTTTTGTCCTGTTTTGCGCGTGAAAGCCGGCGCTACTGCCTGGTGTTACTTGTCACCACTTGATGCGGCGCAGACCCGGCACGAGATCAAAATGTCGGTCACGGCTTAAGACGGGAAGCGAATGTTGACGGCACAGCGCCGCAATCCATAGGTCGTTCGTAGGAATGGGCTTTCCAGTCTTTTTCAATTCCAAACCGATGGCGGCGTATGAATGCGTGGTTTCGTCGTCAACGTCGAGCACATGGACTGCGGAAAGCCATTCTCGAAGCCAGTTTTCGTAGGCAGCTCTGTGACGGGACTGCGAGATTCCGAAGCGATACTCGCCTAGTACGATAACGGGAACGGCGAGACGTTCAGCCTGGGTTACGACTCGAAGCGCGGCGGGCTCGTGGTCCGCTGCCGCGGACAGGGCGTTCGTGTCCAGAATCAACGCCACATCTCGTGGTCGATTTTCTCGGAGTCTTCTGCAATGCGTTTATTGATGCGCTTGGTTTCCTGCCGCAGATGTTTCAGCTTGCCCATATGCTTCACCCACGGTTTTTCAGCCGATTTGGAACCGCTTGAGAGTTTTTCTTTGACGGCTTCGGTGACAAATTCGCGAAGCGCGATGCCACGTTCCGCGGCGACGGACTTGGCGCGGCGGAAGATGGAGTCCGGAATTTCCAAGGTTGTCTTCATGAAATGATACTCCCATATTTATGGGAGACGGTCAACGGAAAGGCCCGGCCTCTCATCAGGTGTGGTGTTTCGTATGGGTAACGTTCCGGGATGGGCACGCCGGGGAGCGGACCGAAAAAAGTCTGCTACGGTGAAAAAGCACGTTCCATATGAGGTGGGTGGGAATCATGAACAAAACAATTAATCTCGTCCTGATGATCCTGATGGCGGGGCTGTCCGTGACGGAGGGCGTAAACATCGCGCAGAACGGCGCGAATGCGAGAAATGTGCTTTTTTGTCTGCTCTTTGCGGCATTTGCAGTGCGCAGGTTAATGATTCACAGCAAGTTGAGCTAGCAGTTTTCCGTCTCGAAAACCCTCCCGATTTAACCGCGCGCTAGCCGTTTGTCTTGAGGCATACCAACCGGTTTTTCCCTTTGTCAGGCGCCGTGACTCGCCGCTTAACCACAGCGGTGCGAAATGTTCCCATCCTCGTGTTAACCATTGTTGGCGGTCGGACGTTATAAGTAGTGAAGGGCAGCGCAGGATTCGCGTGGTGGCCCCGAGCACGACGGTGTGCGAACAAAAGTGAGCTGACAACGTATCAAATTAAGAGGAGCTAGCCATGCACGAGGAAGTGATTGTATTTACGATGTTGTTTGGGCTGTTTGGGTTCGTCGTCTGGACGATCTTTAGCACGATTGCACGATTCAAAACGGCGAAGTTGCAGGCGGGGATCCAGACGAAGCTGCTGGAAAAGTTTGGTTCAGATCACGAATTGCTGGCGTATGTCCAGAGCGATGCGGGGAAGCGATTTCTGGAATCGCTGGCGATGGAACAGAGGACGCCGTATGGGCGGATTCTGGGCGCGGCGCAGGCCGGCGTTATTCTGGTGTTGTTGGGGCTTGGCCTACTGTTTTTGCGCATGAGCGTACCCGGCGCGGAGCCAGGATTCCTCATCGGGGGCACAATCACTTTGAGTCTGGGCCTAGGCTTCGGAGTAGCTGCGGCGCTGTCGTACTTCCTCTCGAAGTCGTTCGGGCTGCTGCGCGAGAACACAGCGCAGCGTTCGTGATGAATGCGGATCTTGCCACACGCTCGCGTCGCTCCCCTCGACCTTCCGGAGCAAATGTCCGGCTCGTTTGCGGACTCGGCTGACGGGCCGAATGTGAACCGCGAGGCGTTTGGTATTTTCTACAGCCGAACGAACCGTTCGTTGTGGGCTTATCTTTTGCGGATATCCGGACGCCGCGACGTTGCCGACGATTTGCTCCAGGAGAGCTACTGCCGTTTCCTGGCTGCCAAGTTGCCGGAAATGGATGCCGCAGAAAGCAGGAGTTATCTTTTCAGAATTGCGACAAATCTTTTGCGGGATCGATGGCGTCGAGAGGAGCTTCCGGAAACGATCAGCGCAAGCGATCAACGCTTCGAGGATGATCCTGAGACGAGGACGGATGTGCGCCGCGCTTTTGACCAGTTGAAGCCCCGTGAGCGTCAACTGCTTTGGCTTGCGCACGTCGAAGGCTTCGACCACAGAGAGATTGCCCGTCTCACCGGACTAAGGGCCACGAGCGTTCGTGTATTGCTATTTCGCGCGCGCCGGAAACTCGCGAGCGTGCTGCGCAAACGGTCGCAAACGGGAAAGGATGGCGATTCATGAATCGGATTCATTGTGAAAGGGAAAAGGAAATCATCGATGCGTTGCGCTTCGGTAGTTTGGATGGCGAGCTGAGGAGACATGCAAGCGAGTGCGCGATTTGCTTCGATACAGCAGCGGTATCGGAATTCCTGCAAGGAAACCAGCCGGCTGTATCAGCGTTGCCGGCCGCGGACTTCCTCTGGTGGAAAGGGCAGTTGGCGTGCAAGCAGATGGCGGTGGAACGGGCGACTCGATCGATTGCGCTGGTGCGGAGAATCAGCTATTTGTGTGTCGGCGCGGTAATGGTATGGCTGCTATTCGCGCCCGGCTACGTGCCTTCCTTCGTGAGTGCTCTTTCGAAGCGTGACATTTGGTCGACCGGCGTTTTAGGAGAAAGCGCGCTTCTCATGGGAGTTGCGGCGCTCTTTTTCGCGCTTTTGGGTGGTTTATATTTGGCACGGTCCGAGGAGTAGTGATTCTGGCGTAGACCGTGAACCCTAAGAGCGGGAAGCGGAAGGATAGAGACCCAGGACGCGGAGGAAAGTGGTGGAGGAGCGGACTTCGGCGAGGGCGGCGTTGAGAGCGGCTGAGGAATTAGTTTCAACATCCAGATAGAACTGATATTCGAAAGGCCGCCCGTGGATGGGGCGGCTTTCGATTTTTTGGAGGTTGACGCCGTGGCGTGAGAAGGGTTCGAGGGCGGCGAGGAGTGCGCCGGGTTTGTGTGCAAGGCGCAGGGCGATTGACATCTTGTTGGCTTCGGGCGATGCGAGCTGAGCGGCTTGCGCAGAGGGGACGAGCAAAACGAAGCGCGTGAAGTTTTCGGGATTGTCGTGAATATTTTCGGCAAGGATGATTCCGCCGTAGATGGCCGCGGCGCGACGAGCGGCGATTCCTGCGAAGGACTTATCGCCGCGAGAAATGACTTCGCGGACGCTGCCCGCGGTGTCTTCGGCGGGAACGCGTTTTAGATTGGGATGTGCGAGGAAGAATTTTTCACACTGCGCGAGCGCGACTGGATGGGAGGAGACGGAGCGAAGATCGGCTAGCGTTACTCCCGGGCAGCCGATGAGTTGGTGTTCGATGTGGAGAATGGTTTCCGCGGCCATGGTGAGATCGCTTTCAAGGAGCAGGTCGTAGACGCGGACGACGGAACCAGCGAGCGTGTTCTCTACTGGAGCGAGGAGGACGTCCGCTGCGCCATCCGCGATGGCGGCGAAGGCAGAATCAAAGGTAGGGCGCGGAATAGTGGTGATGGAATCGCCCAGAAGCTGGATGGCAGCGGCTTCGCTGAACGCGCCGGGTTCGCCTTGGAATGCGACGCGAGCGGATTTAAGCTGTGAGATCAAGTAGTTGCTCCCGGTGGAAAGAGCGCAGGCTGAAGCCTACGCTACAGCCAATGCGGCCCCCATTTTCGATTCCGCAGCCCGATGCCGCGGCGATTTAGTCTTGCCAGACGGGAGTATAATGCAACGCATGATGCCGAAACGCGCCGCTGTAACCCGACCGCAGTCCGATGAGTATGCACCATATTATGAAACTTACGTTTCGTTAATTCCCGGCGACGACATTGTCGGCGTGCTGGAGGCGCAGCGCGTGCAAATGGCGCAGCTGCTGGCGGCGCGCAGCGAACGAGAAGGAAATTTTCGGTATGCGTCCGGCAAGTGGTCGGTAAAAGAAGTGATCGGCCACATTTGCGATGCCGAGCGGATTTTTGCATACCGCTTGCTGCGAATCGCGCGCGGGGACGAGACTCCGTTGGCTTCGTTCGAGCAGAACGATTACATTGCGCCGGGAGCGTTCGGCGATCGGACGCTGTCGGATTTGGCGGCGGAATTTGCGGCGGTGCGAGCGGCGACGATGGCGCTGGTGCAGAGTTTGACGGCGGAAGCGTGGGTACG
>Ga0075426_10002161_pt1 | contig 14086 bp, 14 predicted proteins | sample SoiMethybrSBSTD5_FD_75304 | JGI IMG/M metagenome (GOLD analysis project Ga0075426, IMG submission 75304) | Bulk soil microbial communities from a Populus tree surrounding site in Tennessee, USA - Soil MetaG P. TD hybrid SBSTD5 | ecosystem: Environmental > Terrestrial > Soil > Tree plantation... | reverse complement strand
GGAATCATAGTCTACTCGACGGTCCCGCCGCCCGCCTAGCGCTCAGGGGGTAAATCCCTCATAAATCAATACCTTCGAGAGGCCCCCGGAGGGCCGGCGCGATTGACTGGCGCGGGGCGGAGTGCTAGAAAGGCTTGCTGACTTCCTGTCGCAGCTGGGGAGACCGTATGTCCTCGATCCTCGTCCTCGAGCAAGAGCCCGGCACCATGGAGCGGATCCAGAACGCTCTTGGCGTCGAGGGTTTCCGGGTTCGCATGGTCCGGGAGCCCGCCCAGGCGCTCCAGGCCGCGGCATCCGAGGCGCCCGACCTGGTGATCGTCAACGCCGCGGTGGCGGGCGTCGGCGCCCTGGCCGGCTCGTTCTCCCGCCGCGCGGGCGGGCCCGGGCTCGTCGGTCTGCTGCCGGAAAGTGCGGCGGATGCGGGCTTCCCGGCCGACGAGGTGCTGCGCTCGCCGTTCTCCGACGACGACCTGCGGTCGGTGGTGCGGCGCGCCCTGGCGGCCCGCCGGGGGACGGCGCCGAGCCCGGCAGCGGCGCGGCCGCCCCAGGTGAAGCTCACTTCGCAAGACATTTTCGGCGACGTTCTCGCCGAGGTGGAAGAGGCCGTGGCCTCCGACGACCGCGCGCCGTCGGCCCGCCCGCCGCTGGCGAGCCAGCCGCGGCCCGCCCCGCCGCCGGCTGCCGCGGCAGACGAGATCAACCGGCGTCTCGAGGAGACGCTGTCGGGCGTCTTCGGCCCGGATCTCAAGCGCTCGCCGGCGCCGGCGCCGCCCCCGCGGCCGGCCCGCCCCGCAGCGCCCCCCCGGAGGCCGGACCTCGGCAGCGAGGAAGACCTCGACGCCATCCTCAGCAAGACCCTGTCGAGCCTCGACATGGGCAGCCGGCCGCGCCCGCCGGCGGCCGCCGCTCCCCCGCCGGCCAGGCCGGCGACCCCGCCTGCAACGCCACCCGCACCGCGCCCCGCCGAGAGCGCACCGCGGCCCCTTTCCGTAACGGTCCCGGCGGCGGAGGGGACGGGCGTGCGCAAGGCGCCGGGGCCGGTGGATCATCTCGCCGAGTTGGAGGAGCTCGCCCGCACGCGGCGCAGGCCGGACGCCACGTCTGCGGGCTCGCGGGAGGCCACCGCGAGCGGCGTGCCTCAAGCGCCTCGGCCCACCGCGCCGCCTGCGCCACCACTCTCCGCGCCACCACCCACCGCGACCCTCCCGGCCGCCCCGGCACCCCGGCCGCCCGCGCCGGCCATGCAGGCGCCCGCCGTGGTTCCTGCGGCCCCTGCACCGGCACCGGCCAGACCGCCCGCGCCACTGCCGCTCATCGAGCCGCCGCGGCCGGCGGTGCCGGCGAGCGTGGCGCCGGCGGACATGGCGGCGACGCAGCGCATTCAGATCGCGCAGCCCGAGGAGGCGGGCAGCCAGCCGGGAGAGCCGTTCGGGCAATACAACCTTCTGGAGAAGATCGCGGTGGGCGGCATGGCGGAGGTCTGGAAGGCGCGCATGCGCGGCGTCGAGGGCTTCCAGAAGATGGTGGCGATCAAGAAGATCCTGCCTCACATGTCGGACAACGCCGAGTTCATCGGGATGTTCATCGACGAGGCGAAGCTCGCGGCGCAGCTCAGCCACCCCAACATCGTCCACATCTACGACCTGGGGAAGATCAGCCGCAGCTACTACATCGCCATGGAGTACGTCGAGGGGAAGGACCTGCGCTCGATCCTCAACGCGGCCCGGCGGCGGGGCATGCAGATGCCTCTGGGCCTCGCGCTGCTCATCGCCTCCCGCGTCGCCAGCGCCCTCGACTACGCCCATCGCAAGCGCGATTTCGAGGGCCGGGAGCTCAGCCTCGTGCACCGCGACGTGTCGCCGCAGAACGTCCTCATCAGCTACGAAGGGGACGTCAAGCTCTGCGACTTCGGCATCGCCAAGGCGGTCTCGAAAGCCGGCCAGACCCAGATGGGAGCCCTCAAGGGCAAGCTCCAGTACATGTCTCCGGAGCAGGCCTGGGGCCGGCAGGTGGACGCCCGCTCGGACATCTTCTCCCTCGGCGCGGTGCTCTTCGAGATGCTCACCGGCGAGCGGCTCTTCTCCGGCGAGAGCGAGATGTCGGTCCTCGAATCCGTGCGGCAGGGGCGGACCCGCTCGCCGCGCGAGGTCGATCCGGCACTCCCCGCCGACGTCGACGAGATCGTCACCCGCGCTCTCGCGCAGCCGATCCAGAACCGGTTCCAGAGCGCCGGCGAGATGTGCCAACGGATCGAGGCCGTGCTGCACGGCATCAGCCCCTCCCCGAGCCCGGCCGACCTCGCGGTCTATCTCCAGCGCCTCGTGGAGCCTGTGCTGGCGGACGCCGACTCGGCGCACTTCCTGATCGAGCCGGCCGCCACGTCCGCGGCCGGTCCGGGGACGGCCTCGCCGCTCGCGGCTGCCGCGATGCTCGGGGATGCCGGGGATCTCGCGGACACCATGGAGCCGACGCCCGTGCCCGCCGTGGCCCCACTGGGCCAGGTGCGTGTCGAGGAGACCGGCAAGCGCGGTCGCGGTCTCCTCTATGCGGCCATCGCCGTCCTGCTGCTCGCCGTCGTCCTGACCCTCCTCTTCCTGGGCCGCCGGTTTACGGGTCCCATCCAGCAGCAGCCACCGGCGCCGGGCGCCACGCCGTCGAGCACGGCGCCGACCGGGACTCCGGCGCCCGCCGGAGCCGCGGCGTCGACCGGCGCGCCCGTCGACCTCAACGCCATGGTCGGCCAGGAGCTGAAGAAGAAGCAGGAGGAGCTCCAGAAGCAGCAGGATGCGAAGGTGAAGGAGCTCGAGAAGCAGATCGCCGACGCCAAGAAGACCGGTAAGCCCCTGCCGGGGCAACCGGGCCAACCGGCGGCGGAAACCCCGCCGGCCCGGGCTGCCGCGCCGCCCGCTGCGCCTCCCGCCGCGACCTCTGCCGCGCCCGAGCCCGCGCCGGCAGCCGCCACCCAGGAGCCACCGCCCACGCCCGCTCCCGAGCCGCCGAAGGCGCAGGAGCGCGCCGCGCCGCCCGTGCCCGCACCCGAAGCGCCGCGCGTGCACGCCGGAGACCTCGTCGCCGGAGGACCGGGCGTGAGCCCTCCCCAGCTTGTCAGGTCTCCCAAACCGGAGTATCCTCCGCAGGCCAGACGCCTGCACGTCGAGGGCGTCGTCGTATTATCCGTCCTTGTCGATGAGACCGGACGCGTCCAGGATGCCCGGTTGATTGAGCCGATCCAACAGCAAGTGGGCATCAACGAAGCCGCTCTCAAAGTAGCCCGGAGCGCCGAGTATCGACCAGCGGTCAAGGATGGCGTGAAGGTGAAGATGTGGACTCGCCTTCGCATTCCCTTCAAGCTGTGAGCCGGAGGAGCGCATGAGCCTCAGCGAGCAACAGAGGAAGTTCTACGAGAACACTCTCGCCGTCACCCGGCAGGAGATGGAAGAGCTCGATCGCCTGATCGAGGAAGAGCTGGCCAAGGTGAAGGATCGCCTCGCCGAGCTGCAGAATGCCAAGAAGGCTTCGCGGCAGATGTACGATGCGGCGTGCATGCGGCTCGGGGTGCCGAACGATCTCGAAGCCGAGGAGGCCCGCGACTCCGGGGATTGATGGCCTGGTTCCGCAAGACCAAGAAGCCCAAGCCCATCCGGCAGGACCGCCCGCGCAGCACGGTCCCCGAGGGGCTGTGGGTCAAGTGCGAGGGGTGTAAGGAGGTCGTCTACTCCCGGGACCTCGACCGCAACCTGCGGGTCTGTCCCAAGTGCGGCTATCACCTGCGGATCGACGCCCGGCAGCGCATCGCCCTGCTCCTCGACGAGCCGGAGCCGCGGGAGCTGTTCGCGGGGATCAGCCCCACCGATCCCCTGCAGTTCAAGGACACCAAGCGTTATCGGGATCGCCTGAAGATCTATCAGCAGGCGGTGGGCGAGCGCGATGCGGTGATCGTCGTCCAGGGGCACCTGGACGAGATCCCGGTCGTCCTCGCCGCGATGGAGTACCGCTTCATGGGCGGTTCCATGGGCTCGGTGGTGGGCGAGAAGATCACGCGCGCCACTGAGCGCGCCCTGGAGCGCCGGTTGCCGCTTCTCGTCGTCTCCGCCTCCGGCGGCGCCCGCATGCAGGAGGGCGTGCTCTCGCTCATGCAGATGGCGAAGATCTCGTCCGCCTTGGCCCGCCTCCGCGAGGCGCGGCTGCCCTACCTCTCGGTGCTCACCGATCCGACCACTGGCGGCGTCACCGCTTCGTTCGCCATGCTGGGGGACTTGAATATCGCCGAGCCCGGCGCCCTCATCGGCTTCGCCGGTCCGCGGGTCATCGAGCAGACCATCCGGCAGAGCCTGCCCGAGGGCTTTCAGCGCAGCGAGTTCCTGCTCCAGCACGGCTTTCTGGACATGGTGGTGGAGCGGTCCGAGATGAAGGATACCCTCGCCCGCTGTCTCCGCCACCTCTACCATCCCTGACCCATTCCCCAGATCAACCCCCTGACCGATCCGACCCCCCTTCTCGCACGGCTCGAAGCGCTGGGCATCCGGCTCGGCCTGGAGAGAGCGCGCACCCTGCTGGCGGAGTTGGGCAATCCTCAGCTCACTTTTCCCACCGTCCTGGTGGCCGGCAGCAACGGCAAGGGCTCCACCTCCGCCCTCCTCGCCGCCATGGCCACCGCGGCCGGCTACCGCACCGGCCTCTATACCTCGCCGCACCTGGAAACGGTGGAAGAACGCCTCTGCATCGACGGCGTGCCGATCTCGTCCCAGCGGCTCGGCGACCTCCTCGGCGGCCTCGTCGAGACCGCCGAGCGCGCGACGGGCGCGCCGCCGACCTACTTTGAAGCCCTCACCGGTGCCGCCTTTCTCTGGTTCGCCGCGGAGAGGGTCGACCTCGGCGTCATCGAAGTGGGCCTGGGCGGGCGGCTGGACGCTACGAACCTCTGCGAGCCGCTCCTCTCCCTGGTCACGTCGATCAGCCTGGAGCACCAGGAATTCCTGGGCGACACCCTGGCCGCCATCGCGCGCGAGAAGGCGGGAACCTTCCGTGCGCACCGTCCCGCGCTCGCCTGGGTCGAGGATGCGGAGCCTGCCGCTGCCCTGCGCGACGTCGCCGCCGAGGTGGGAGCCGACCTCCGCTTCGCGCCGGATCTCGTGCGGATCGACGGCGGAGAGATCGCGGGTTGGACCGGACAACGGGTCCGCCTGACCACCCTGGCCGGCCGTTACGATCTGCGGACCACGCTCCTCGGCGAGCACCAGCGAAGGAACCTGGCCCTCGCCGTGCTCGCCGCTGAGACCCTCGCCGCCGCCGGCTTCTCTCGCCTGACCGCCGCGGCCATCACCACCGGCGCCGCCGTCTGCCGCTGGCCCGGGCGGCTGGAGACCTTCGAGCTTCCTGGAGGCCGTCGCCTCATCCTGGACGCCGCCCACAATGCCGAGGGAGCCGCCGCCCTCGCCGGCTTCCTCGCGGCGCTCGACCGGTCGGTGGACATCCTCTTCGGCGTGCTGGCCGACAAAAGCGCGGCCAAGATGCTCGCTGCGCTAGCGCCCCAGGCGCGCCGCCTGGTCCTCACCGCCCCGCCCAATCCGCGGGCCAAAGATCCCGCCGAGGTCGCGGCCCTCCTCGCCGGCCGGCTGGACGTGATCGTCGAGCCCGATCCCGCGAAGGCCCTGGAACGGCTCCTTGCCCTCGGCGGAGACGTCGCGGTGGTGTGCGGATCGATCTACCTGATCGGTGAGCTGCGGGGGCGGGTGCGGCGGGCGGCCGAGGCTCCATGAGGCCGCAGTCGTGCAATTTGACCACGGCGTGGTCAGATTGCCTTGTAATTTGACCATAGCGCGGTCAGATTGCTAGGCTGTCTGTGTGCTGACCCGGTTGTTGACCTCCCGGCTTCCTGCACCGTCCGATCCCAGGAGGATCGTCGTCCTGACCGGCGCGCGACAGGTGGGGAAGACGACCCTCGCCCGTGCTCTCTACGGCTCCGATCTCCGCTACCTCAACCTGGACTCCCCCGGAGAGCGCGAGCGGCTCCGCGCAGTGCCCGCCGAGGCGTGGGCCAAGGTCGTGGGACCGGCTGTGCTCGACGAGGTGCAAAAGGCCCCGGGCCTGCTCGACAAGGTCAAATGGGCCTACGACGAAGGGGCCTTGGCCTTCTCGGTGCTCCTCGGGTCCTCCCGGATCCTGCTTCTGGAGCAGATCCGCGAGACGCTGGCGGGAAGAGTCTTCCTCTACGAGCTGTGGCCTCTGACCGTGGGCGAGCTCGCCGCTCATTTCGGTGGCGCCTGCCCGGCCGAGCCCCTGATCGCCGGCCTGCTCCAACGCCCTGACGGCCTGGAGCGCTTGCGCTCGCTCGCGGACGGGTTCGTCGGGCCGCAGGTGGGAGCCGCCCAGGCGGCGCTGCAACACACCCTCGACTGGGGCAGCCTACCGACTCTCCTTCAATACCGGCCCGAGGAGCGCCGCGCTTGGCTTGACGCCTACCAGGCCACCTACCTCGAACGCGACCTCGGTGACCTCGCGCAACTGCGAGACCTGGAGTCCTTCATCCTCTGCCACCGGCTGGCGTCGCTGCGCGCCGGGAAGATTCTCTCCTACTCGGAGCTTGCCCGCGATGCCGGGCTTCCGGTGACCACCGTGCGGCGCTACCTGCGCTACCTGGACCTCTCCTACCAGACCCTCCATCTGCCGGCCTGGTCGGGGAACCTGAGTGTCCGGCTCCTCAAGGCGCCCAAGCTCATCTGGTTCGACAGCGGCATTCAAAGGGCACTCTCCGGCGAGATCGAAGGGTTGCGCGGCGAGCAATACGAGAGCGCCGTGATCGCGCAGATCCTGATAACCCTCTCGAGCCTGGGCATCCGCGCCGACGCCTCCTACCTACGCACCAGCGGCGGCCTGGAAGTCGATCTCGTCCTCGAACAGCAAAAGAGCCTCTGGGCGATCGAGCTCAAAGCCCGGCCCAAAGTCGACGCCCGGGACGTCACCGCGCTCGAAAAAGCGCAGAAAATCCTGGGAGACCGCTATCGAGGCGGTCTGGTCGTCTACCGCGGCGATCGGGTCCTGCAACTCACCGGCACCGTCTTCGCGGTGCCGGACTGGATGTTGTTGGGGACGTGACAGGCTGTCGACGGAGCCTTGAGCGAGACCACCTGCCAGTGACATCATGGTGGCATGAGGCGATAGACAAGCACGCACTCACCGTCCGCCCTGCCTGAGTGGGTTTAAGGGCCGCAGCAGCCCGGAAGAAGTAATGCAATCAGGTTGCTGCTGTAACAAAGCCGGGATTAAAGCCACCCATTTCTCTGTATTGGGAAACTACAGTCCGGTGCTCCAGACTTTGCAAATCTAGGTCGATCAACTGGCTTACAGTGCCACCATGCAGAAGGCGGAGAACCTCTGAAATCGCGAGACAGGCGGCGATGCTGCCGACGAAGGGGGCTCCTACCGCCTTCCCCGCTAGCAATGTCACACCACAGCGGTCTAAGGCACCGTCCGATATGAGCTTGCGGTAGGCTGCGCGATCGGTCAGGTCCTCGTAGGCCACCTTCCGGTTCCAGATTTCCGCGGCTGATCGGGTGCCAGGCAGTGTGTGCAATCGGATGGTCTGGAAGTCTCGGTGTCCGCGGCCCAGCCCAGCCTCAACCACGAATGGAAAACCGACCAGGTCAAGCGCGCGCCGACCCAGTGCGTTATCCAGGCCGCAAAGCGCCACCGCTGGCTCACTTTCTTGCCGCTTGAACGATGCATCAAACAAGCGCTCGTAGATAACGGTGCCGAATCCGCGGCGCTCCGCCCAGGCCGCCATCGCTCTTGTCTTCTTTGCGCCAATCAAGGCTCCGTCAGTAAGAATTGATGTGCTCTCGGTCGAAGGTGTGGTGAGGTCGACATCCTGCAGAACGATTTCGAGGCCCGTCGGCTGCGGATAGGGCAGAAGACCCAAAGCCCACAGATAGGCTTGCCCAAGATGGCCAAGACCGATCACCCAGAGACGTGAGGGCAGGAATTGGAGCGACGGCGCATTGTCGTCCTCGAACCAGTTCACTGAGTCGGGGCGCCACAGTGACAATCCGATTGGTCGATGGCCCGCGACCGGAGTTTCGCCGCGAATATGGAAAAACGCTTCGCTGACAGCCAGTCCGGCGGCGAGCATCGGCGCAAGCGGCATGACGTCTCCGTCCCCTAGCTTGAGCTCGAAATGAGCAGGAATGACGCCTCCGCGCCAGCCCGCGTAGACCGTCCGCAGATGGAATCCGCTTGAGCGGGATCGTGGGTCGCCGCCGATAGACACCATCGGAACCTCGCCTTCGATCGTGTTATCCGTATGTCCGCCGAGAGCCTCGACAGCGGCGCCAAGAGTGTCACCGAACGGCAGAGGTGCGAGGAGTGGCGCGTTCAGCGAGCCGGTGACCGTGACACCGCCAAGGAAGACGCGCCGCGCCAGCGCGACCCCGGTAAGGAGTGCCATCTGATGCGCGGGATGATGCGCCGCTCCTTCTTCGACGACGAAGGAAAGGCGATATCTGCGGAACAGCGCCTCAGCCTCCTCAATGCTCGCGGCCGCGCCGCTATCTAGGGCTTGTTTGACGAGGCGATGCAGGCTTTCGGCTGGCGAATAGGCGGTCATGTTGTCTCACAGGCCAATATGGAAGAAGTCGCACCGCTGCTCCCTCGGGATCGTCTCCCAACGGCGCGCGCCGTGATAGCGATAAAGGCCGATGTCTGATCGGCGCACCGGGGAGCGCGCGAACCGCGGTACGATGAGCGCGAGATGTCCAGCTCGCGTGATCATAGGATGTGCTTGATCAGACGCGCTCTGGCCGGAGCCATTAGGATGAGTGTGGACGTCAGCGACGACAGTCAGGCCGCGCGACTTACATAGTTCCCACAGCCTGCCGAAGTGGCGGCCATCAATGCGCACAATTCCGGTATCGAGGCTTTTTGGATCGAGGTCGTCGTAGAGGACGAATTCGATGATGCGGGCACGGCCTTCGGCGTCGCGCCGGCCCAGGAGAAAGGCGCCGCTCTCTCTTTGGCCGTTTCCGCGGATGCGCAGGCCACGCAACAAGCGGCGCCAGAGCCACCAGGAGCAGGACAGCTCATGCGACGGCGCGAACAGGTGGCGTGTAATCGCGGCAATGGAGAAGCTCATAGACAAGCTCCAAGTATTGGACGATGCCGGCGGACGGGCGCCAGATTTTCGCTGGCATCTCGGTGCGCCAGTTATCGTGGCCAGCAATGCTCTCCCTGTCACATGGCAGATAAAGCGCCGAACCGTTCTTCCAGTCCGTGCGAAAAACCGCGCCGAGCCGGCCGCCTTGGCTGCGTGGCCAGAGGTCGTGTGCGAGGGGCGCGTCGTGGGTCTCGTCCCACAGTCCGGCGGTCGGCGGATTCTCCGCAAACCCCATGCAGTTGAACCGCAGCACGAATTCCCGCTCGTCCTTCGCGACGACACCGATAAGAGCGTGGGGCCAAGATATTCTGAGGAGCCGCCAGTGCCCCTCGGCGACACCCAGGCGGAACGCCGCCCTCGCCACATCCGCGCGGAAGGCCCGCTCATCAGGAGTCATCACGCGGCCTCGCGCGCCCCGTAGGTGGTTGTGCCATTGACGCGCTCATCGGGGATGAGGTCGAAGGCGATCCGACACACAGGGCACGTGGCCAACGTGCCAATGTGTGTGCCAGGAGCCGGGCGCTCGTGCGTGCCGGAGATCTGGAGGAGATGCTCGCCTGCCTCCTCTCTGGTCATGCAGAACTTGCGTTCCGCTGCCCAGAGCTTGATGTGGGCGACCGTCACACCGGGCGCAAAGGAGTGAGTCACCGTCTCACCAGCGAAGGTGACGTCGACCTCGACCCGACGACAGCGATGCAGGTGCAGTTTGGCGCCAGTCGGGCCGGCTATGGCGTCGAGCGCGAGGACATCGTCAAGCGGCTCCTCGCCGTCTTCAATGAAAAGCAGTGCGTCAGGCGCAGTCCCGTGCTTCTGGATGAGGAGAGCTTTGATGGCACCAAGGGTGTCGGTAGCGGCGGCCTCGAGATGGTCAATCTCATTGAGGCGCTCGCCTTGGTAGAAGATATCGATGGTCTTCATGATCTTTGCTCCTGGGAGCGAGACCCTTGGCATTATGCCGAGTCCGTCCCTACCTTTAGCCCTGCTTTGTCTGCTGCCTAGGAGTTCATGCCTCACCTCCCTTTCTACAAGCCGGCAGCGACTCGCTCTACACACTCATGCCCCAAAAGTATGCGATTCGGACAGGCCGAGGTTCAGGCACGCATAGCGCCGGGAACGGCGACAAGCCGCACAGGCTGTTGGTAAACGCCTAGCGTGAGGAGCGAGTGACCATTTGAAAAGGTCTCGAAGTGAAAGAGGTGGTGGTCACCGTTGCAATCCAGGAGTGGAATATCAGCTCGGCCAAGTGGACCGCCGCGCCTGTGCCTTATGTACCCATCAATTATATTGCGGAGCTGCTGTTCTCGGACATGTCCGAACCGCACCTTGAAAGACGGAGATTCTATGCAATAGCGGCGGGTGCTATTATGCATATCCGAAAGGGATTCCGCGCGCCAAGGGCTCGGCGTAACTATACCTACAAGAGGAAGTCCGCGATGTGCCTCCTCAACAAAGCGCCAAAGAGTAGTAGTGATCGTATTGCCGAATCTCTTTGCAAGTTGTCGCACCGACTCCAGATTCATCGTTGAATCAGAAGCTTCGATCGTGAATCGCTCCATCATAAAGATAAGCTGCCCAGCAGCGTAGTTGGCCTCCGCTTCAAGCTGCTCACGACACGTCGGGCTTAGAGTCTCCTCCGCATCTCCATGCAAGAAATCACCATGCCAGGGCGCAAGGCTATGGCCGATTTCGTGCGCTTCGTACCATCGATGCTTCAGGATCGGCGTTTCAGCATCGAGAAGAATTCGCTTCCGGTCGGGAACCCAGAGTGCCGACAGTTGCGCCTTCCGAATTACATCGAGCAGAAGCGTGGGGCGCGCGATAATCTGCTTACCGGCGATCCTGAGGTGGTTTACAACTTCACGCGTAGCGCTGGTGTCCGCCGAGCTGTAGTACTGCCGGTCGAGGCGCAAGAGCTCACGAACATCCCGCATATCAAGCGGCGGCTCCGGATTTCCCAACCCCCGAAGAACCTTCTTGACCTGTGCTTGCAAGTCATCGGCCTCATACGGGCCGATAGGTGTATTCTTCACTCGCCCTCGCTATTCACGCGCGAATTCAGCCAAAGCACGAACGCGCTCAGAATTCTTCTTTCTTCGCGATTCAAGGCTTCCATAGATTTTGCGCTCGCAGCGAATCGCAGCACCTGGTCGTTGAAGTCTGGTGATAACTCGCGTGTCATACCGGCGAGCTTTACGAGTGAGCGCTTTGGCAGATTGAAAAACTGTTCCAACTGAAAAATAGTCCGTGGTAGTGGCGTGTACGCCGGGTCATATTCAATGCGTCGAACTTCGCCAATATCAACTCGAGCACGTTCCGCAAGTTGCTCTTCTGACAAGTTGTCACGTCGACGAAGAAGTCTTATTAAGATACGAAGTCCTTCATGCTCATCCGTGCTGCTGTCTATCTTCTTCGTCTCCTCAACGGAACTGATCGCTCGATCCACAGCAATTCGACCACGGAGTACCAAGTCATTTACGTCAACGCCTATCTCGCTTAGAAGTGTCCGCAGTGACTCAGAGTCTGCTTCGAGAACCATGTCACTCAACGCACGCGCCATCGAGAGCGCCTCATCATCTTTTTTCATGGCTTCGTTCCTTTGAGCGGAAGATGTACTTTGTTATCTCTCGCTCGGCCTTCTTCCGTGCTGACTCATATCCTCTCTTGTTCATGCCGCGCAGCCTCATGATTTCGGACTCAGTATAGCCTTCAGCTCGGAGGCGAAGTACGGCAAAGGCATCCGGTGCGTCGACAAAAAGCGCCTCGACCTCAGCCAGTTCGGCACGAGCGAGAAGTCTCTCTTCTGCTATAGGCCGCTGAAAACGACGCGCCTCTGAGGTTTTCGGGTTCACCTCATCAGCTCTGATTTGCTCGATCGCCTCATTCTCAGCGACGACATCGCCAACAGCATGGCCCGAGATGCTTTCCATGCTGCGATCCAAGTGTTGTAGCAGCGATATTCTGGCTCTTCTCCATCGCCGATTGCCGACGAGTGTTCTTGTAATAGACTCTCCTAATAGTTCCTCCGGGGAAAGAGAATCGCGAAGTTTCCGCCGCTTCCAGTGGTACCGCGCGACAATCATCAATTTCATCATTCCATCGTCAGTCAGAGCTTGTATCGCCGCCTCAGCCTCTTTTGGCGATGCATACTCCTTTTCAGGCACGTCTTCAACTGCACGATCTTCAGCCATGGCCTTGTCGTCCAACGTACCACCCCCCTCACCTTCTTATGCCGACGGGTAAGCACGGTTCGGACATGGGACACCCAGGGGCAAATACTAGGCGGTCGGAGTGAAGAAATAGGCCGCAAAGCGTGGAGGCTCGATTGCCGTCGCGCAAACGCTTAGCAGCTCGGAAGAAAGCGACGAAGGCACGGTCCCTATCATAGAGATCCGGCGGCCTTCCGGCTCGCGGCATGGAAGAGCGGTGCGTAGGCAAACGCGTCCTCCGAGAGACCCCCCGGCAGCGCAAGCCGACATCTCTGTCCTTATGATACCGTATGTGCTACCATGTCCTCCGTGCGGGCGGTGCTGGATACTAACGTCCTCGTGTCGGCCTTTCGCTCCCGCGAGGGCGTCGCATTCCGGCTGGTTTCGCTGTTGAGGGATGGTCGATTCGAGATCAGCGTCTCCGTGCCGCTGGTGTTGGAGTATGAGGCCGTGCTGCGGCGGGGGTCGGTCTTGAGCGAGGAGGAGGTCCTCTCGGTCCTTCGATTTCTCTGCTCGGTCGCGCACCGGCAGAAGATCTTCTTCCTCTGGCGGCCGGGCTTGCCCGACCCCAAGGACGATATGGTCCTGGAGGTCGCCGTCGCCTCCGGCGCCGGGTATATCGTCACCTACAACGGAAAGGACTTCGCAGCGGCCGAACGCTTCGGAATTCAGGCAGTGACGCCCAAAGCGTTCATCGACATCATTGGAGGTTGAACATGGCGACTCTCAGTATCCGCCTTCCCGACTCGCTTCACCGGTATCTGAAGGATCTCGCCAAGAAGGAGAAGGTCTCGATCAACCAACTCATCAGTACCGCGGTGGCAGAGAAAATGTCGGCCTTGATGACAGAGGAGTACCTGGAGACTCTCGCCCGACAGGGCGACCGCGCTGCGTTCGATCGCGTTCTTGCCGAGGTTCCCGCCGGCCCACCAGATCCATGGGACCGTTGGGACAATGAGACTTCCTCGGCTGAGAAGTGACCTCCGGCCCGCCAAAGAAGCTTGCGGTCTCGCGCAGAAGCTTCTGACGCGGCACAGAAGCTTGCGACGGTGGTCCTGACGGACCTCTACATCAGCGGATCGTAGAGCGGGAACCGTTCGCAGAGATCGCGGACCTTGCCGCGCACGGCGGTGCGCACGGTTTCGTCTTCGGGCGCGCGGAGGACTTCGGCGATGAAGCCGCCGACGGCGTCCATCTCCGGCTCGCGCATGCCGCGGGTGGTGAGCGCCGGGGTGCCGATGCGGATGCCCGAGGCCACCAGAGGGGGATTCGCGTCGTAGGGGATGGTGTTCTTGTTAACCGTGATTCCCGCTGCCTCCAGGGCCTTCTCGGCCACCTTGCCGGTGAGACCGGACTTCGCCACGTCGAGCAGGAAGAGATGGTTGTCCGTGCCTCCCGAGACCACCCGGAAGCCGTGCTCCACGAGGCACTGCGAGAGGCGCTTCGCATTCTTCGTGATCTGGTGTTGATAGGTCCGGAAGTCGTCGGTGAGAGCTTCCTTGAGCGCCACCGCCTTGGCCGAGATCACGTGCATGAGCGGGCCGCCCTGGATGCCGGGGAAAACCGCGCGGTCGATCTCCTTGGCGTGCTCCTCGGTGCACATCACCATGCCGGCCCGCGGGCCGCGCAGGGTCTTGTGGGTGGTGGTGGTGACGAAATGGCAATGCGGGATCGGCGACGGATGAATGCCGGCGGCGACCAGGCCGGCGATGTGGGCGATGTCTGCCATCAA